>Ga0268298_10001549_pt1 | contig 26898 bp, 24 predicted proteins | sample WWTPWeurt_MetaG_FD_194462 | JGI IMG/M metagenome (GOLD analysis project Ga0268298, IMG submission 194462) | Activated sludge microbial communities from WWTP in Nijmegen, Gelderland, Netherland - WWTP Weurt | ecosystem: Engineered > WWTP > Aerobic digester > Activated sludge | place...
GCATCGTCGAAGCCGACCCAAGTCGCGCACACGATGTCGGTCGAGTATCCGACGAACCAAGCATCTTTCGCTTCGTTGGTGGTACCGGTCTTGCCGGCAAGCGGACGCGCGAGCACCAGGGCGCGCTTCGCGGTGCCATCCTTGACCACGCTCGTGAGCAGATGGGTGACGAGGTACGCTTCGTCTTCGGGCATCACTCGCCGCGCCGGCGGCGCCGCGGGCAGCGACAGCTCCTTTCCGTCTGGCCCAACCACTTTGGTGACCAACACGGGGGAGGCTACTTCCCCACCGCTGGCGAACACCGCGAAGGCGTTGACGGCCTCGAGCGGAGTGATCTCGTAGGCGCCGAGCGCCAGAGAAGGCGTGGGCTCGAGCTTCGACTCGATCCCGAGCGCGCGCGCCCACTCCACCACGTTGGCAGCCCCGACATCGTTCAAGATCCGCTCGGCCGCCGCGTTGTCACTCTGAGCGAGTGCTGCGCGCACGCTGATGCGTCGCGCTTCCAGCTTGCCATCCCGCGACGCCGGCAGATCGAGCAGCGTAGCCGCCGTCACGCGTCGAGAGTGGACTGCATAGCTGTAGACGACGGGTTTGAACGAGGAGCCCGGCTGGCGGCGCGCGTGGCTCGCGCGATCGAGCCCGCCCTGCAGGGCCTCGTAGCTACCGATCAGCGCGAGCACGTGGCGGCTCCGGGGTTCGAGCGCCACGAGAGCCGACTCGGGTCCGAGCTCGAGGCGAGCTGGCGCGGGCTCGTTGCCTTCGGGCTGAGCCGTGAGGCTCGCGCGGAGCAGCGCCCCCGGCTTGGTGAACTCGCTCGGCGGCAGGTGCTTCGGGTTGTAACGCTCCTCGTGGGAGAGCACGATGCGCGCGACGACCGAACCGAGCTCGACGTCGATGGTGCCCGCCTTGTCGTCGAGCCGCAGCACCTTTCCTGGGTACGCATGAAAGAGTTTGGGCGCTCCAGTGAACGGGGGCCCGAACATGCGGCGTTTCGGCACGAGGTGCGGGGCTTCGAGCTTCTGACGCTCGGCATAGCGTTCGAGGTTCTTGCGCACGGCTTGGCGTGCAGCGGCCTGGAGCACCGGGTCGATGGTCGTGCTCACCGTGAAGCCTCCGCGGCGTGCTCGCTCCCCTGCCAGAGTCTCGAGCAGCTTCGTGACGTAGCTCACGACCTCTGGGGCGAGCTCGGACTCCCCTTCGGAGGCCGGGGCCAGGCTCAGCTGGCTCGCGCTCGCCTCGCTGTGGAGCTCGCTCGTGATGAAGCCCTTGGCGAGCATCTGCCCGAGCACGTAGCGGCGTCGCTCCAACGCTCCGCTCGGGTTCTTGCGGGGCGAGAAGCGCTCCGGTGAAGCCACGAGACCGGCCAAAGCTGCAGCTTCGGCCAGGTTCAGATCCCTGGCCTTCTTGCCGAAGTAGTAGCGCGAAGCCTCTTCGACGCCGTAGCGACCGTGCCCGAGGTAGATGTGATTCAAGTAGAGCGCGAAAATCTCGTCTTTGGACAGATGCTGCTCGAGTCGCCGCGCCAGAATGGTCTCGCGGATCTTCCGCTTGTAGGTGCGCTCGGGATCGAGCAAGAGGTTCTTCACCACCTGCTGCGTGATGGTGCTGCCGCCTTGCACCGTGCGGCCGGCGCGCAGGTTCGCCAGGAGCGCGCGCAACATGCCGAAATAGTCGAGCCCCTGATGTTCGTAGAAGCTCGCGTCCTCAGCGGCGAGGAACGCCAGCTTCGCCACGTCGGACACTTCGCTGAGCCGCACCACCGTGCGACGCTCGGTGAAGACGCTCGCGAGCTGGGAGCCGTCTCGCGCCAAGATGCGCGTGACCTGGGGAGGTTGGTAGCCGCTGCGTAACTGCTCGACGCTGGGCAGCTCGGCCTCGTGATGGCGGATCACGAGGAACACCGTGAGAGCTCCGAGGAGCGCCAACACCACCAGCGCGAGCGCCAGTCGTTTCAGCCACTTCGCGATGCGCCGGAGCATGTTCAACGCCCTTCATGCCAAGGCGCGACCGATTCCGACAAATAAACGCCAGTTCGACCGGCGTTGTTCCGACCGCTCATTTCACCAGGAATTTCATGGCGACGATGGCGATGACCACGCCCAAGACCAGACACGCGGCGGCGACGCCGATGAGCAGACCTGCTCCGGGGCCGTCCCGCTTGGCGGCTCGCTGGGTCGTGGCCGTGGGCCCGGCCGCTTGGGCAGGGCTCGGAGTCGGAAGCGCCACCGGGAGCGCGCGCTCCGACCCCGGTTCGGCGTACGGGGCAAGAGCACCTGCGAAGGCTTGGGCGGTCTGGAAGCGCTCTTCGGGCTTCTTGGCCAACGCCGTGGCGATGACCTCTTCGAGGCCGGCCGGGAACGACTTGCCGGGCACGCGTTCGTTCAGCCGAATCGGCGGCTCCATCACGTGCTTCTGGATGTACTCCATCGGCGTCTTGGCATTGAACGGGAGCTTGCCCGTCAAGACCTCGTAGAGAATCGTGGCGAGCGAGTAGATGTCACTGCGCGCGTCCAGGGTCTTTCCCTGGGCCTGCTCCGGCGACATGAACTCGGGCGTGCCGAACACCATGCCTTCTTGGGTCAGGATGATCGACCCGGGTCGCATCTGGCGCTCGGTCACCTTGGCGAGACCGAAGTCGAGAACCTTCGGGAAGTCCTTGAGCCCCCCTTGCGTGCACAAGAAGATGTTCTCGGGTTTCAGATCCCGGTGCACGATACCCATCTCGTGAGCCTCGTGCAGCGCCCCACACACCTGCACCAAGACGGGGATGGCCCGTTCCACGGGCATCGGCCCCTCCTTGCGGACGGTCTGGTTCAGATTCCGCCCTTCGAGGAGCTCCATCACGATGTAGAGCGAACCGTCCTCTTCGAGCTCACCGTACATGAACACCTTGACGGTGTTCGGGTGGGTCAGCTGGCTCATGGCACGCGCTTCACGGCGGAAGCGCGACGTGAGATCCTTGCGGCCTGCGAGCTTGGGATGGAGGATCTTGATCGCCACCATCCGGTTCATCGCCGGCTGCTCGGCCTTGTAGACGGACCCCATGCCCCCCGTACCGATCTTCTGGATGATCCGGAACTGGCCGTCGAGGATCTCCCGACCGATGAACGGGTCGCTGGGCCGCATTCAGGCTCGCTTCTAGCAAACATCAGAGCCCACTACGAGACTTGCCCCTGACCGCGGAGATTCCCGATGGAATGCGCCCAATATCTGACGAGCCCCCTGCTCGAGCGCGCGGGCTTCCGCCACGCATTCTTCACGCGCCAAGGCGGGGTTTCGCAGGGCCCCTTCGCTTCGTTGAACTTCTCGGCCAGCGTGGGGGACGACCCCGCGGCGGTGCGCGAGAACCTCGAGCGCGCGGCCAGAACCCTCGGGGTCGATGCCACCCAGCTGTTTTTCCTCTCTCAAGTGCACGGGCGGGCCGTTCTTCGGGTGGACTCCAGCGAGACTTTCGACGAGGTCGTGAAGCGCGAGGGGGACGCGCTCGTGTCGCGCGACCCTCGGATTGCCTGCGGTGTGCGGTCGGCCGACTGCGTCCCGGTGTTGCTCGCGGATCGGAAGAGCGGCGCCGTTGCGGCAATCCACGCAGGCTGGCGTGGGGTCGTAGCGGGCGTGGTGGAGGCGGGTCTGTCGGCGCTCCTCGCCGAGGCGGACGCGCTTCCCCGCCCCGTCGCCGCCATCGGTCCCCACATCTCCCTTGCGGCGTTCGAGGTGAGTGAAGACGTGGCCCTCGAGCTCGCCGGGGCCTCACGCGACGAGCGAGCGGTGGTTTCTCGGTCATTTGGTCCGAAACCCCACGTCGACCTGCGTCGGCTCGTCCGCCAGAAGCTCGTCGCTCTTGGCCTCGACGAGGCCGAAGTGGACGATGTCGGGGGCTGCACGCTGGGCGAACCCGAGCGCTTCTTCTCGTTCCGGCGGGACGGCGCCCGGAGCGGCCGGCATCTGTCGGCCATCGTGCCGCTCGCGCTGGACGGCTGAGCAGTACGAGAGCAACTTTTTCCTTCCGGGGAGAAGCGGATACGCTTCGCCTTCATGGCTTTCGAGGTCCACTGCGGCAAGTGCGGCGCGCGCTTCACGCTCCCGAAGGATCTTTACGAACGCAAGGTCAAGGGTCGCGTCGTCACCGTGCGCTGCAAGAAGTGCCGGGCAGACATCTCGGTGGACGGAACGAAAGGGGAGCTGCCATCGAGGCCCGAGCCCGCGCCGGACATGACCCCGACGGTACCGTTGGCGGAACCGGGCGCTCTGCCACTCGTCGTCGACGGACTCTGGGTCGTGAGCTTCGCCGAAGAGGACGACCGCGAGCTGACGGTTCCGCAGATCAAGAAGGCGCTCGAGAAGGGCGAGATCTCCAAGGACACTCTGGTGTGGAACACGTCGCTCGACGAGTGGCTCACGCTAGGCGAGGTGCCGGAGCTCGCGAAGCTCGCCGGAGCTCGAGATCCGGACGCCACAGGTGGGTTTCTCGGCACGGGAGTGCGCTTCGAGACGCGTGAGCCCGCCAAGCGAAGCTCGTCGCGCCCGCCCCCAGCCGAAACCGACGAGAGCGATCTGCTCGGAGACGACGAAGTGGGACCGTTCCGCAGCGTGTCGGCAGGAACGCTGTCCGCGAGCGACGTGCTCTCCGCACCGCCCCCGAGAGTCGAGGAGGCCAAACCCGAGAAGACGAGCGTCGAGCGGGCGAAAGCCGAAGGGCCGACGGCCGAGCGGGCGAAAGCGGAGGCGGCGAAAGTCGAGCACGCGAAAGTCGAGCACGCGAAAGTCGAGCACGCGAAAGTCGAGCACGCGAAAGTCGAGGAGGGAACGCCGACGGTGCCTTTGGCGCTCGTCTCAGCGGAGCCCGAGAGCCTTCCCCCGTCGGCGGTCGAGCTCGCGGAGTCGTCACGCCCACCCATCTCCAACAAAGCGCCGCCCAAGCCGCCCCGCAGGTTGCCGAGCGTAGCCAAGGTGCGCCCGGCGTGGCTTTCCGAACCGCCACCGGCAGAGGAAGAAGAGGACCTGTCGGACGGCGACGAGTCTTCGCCTTCCAGCGGCACACCCGACCTGCGTTCGCTGATGAAGGAGTCGCTCGTCCCCGAGAAACCCTCGGAGGCGGACAAGGACGAAAAGGTCTCGGAAGACATCTTCACGCTTGGCGGCGGAGGTATCGCCGCCGCCCTGCCCACCATCGACCTGACGGCCATCGAACCTGCTCCGCCATCGAGTGAGAAGAAGCCGAAGAAGAAGCCGAGCGACGAAGCGCCGGCGAGCGACAAAGGCAAGAAGCCGGGAGCGAAGACCGACAAGCGGTCCGTCGCGCCGGCGGAACGAGCCGAGGGGCGCGGCAAAGAGGCGAAAGCTCCGGCCCAGAAAGAGGAAGAGAAGAGCACGAGCCCGATCGTTTGGGTGGTGGTCGCGGCCGTGGCGGCCGCCGCCGTGTGGTGGTTCTTCCTGCGCGGGCCCGAGCCCGAGGCCTCGACCCGCACCACGCCGAGCGCGCGTCCGGAGCCAGTCGCGGAGCCCACGCCCGCGCGCACAGAAACGCCGCCGGCCGCGACGACGGTCGCAGAGCCCGAACCCACGGCGACCTCGGCACCGACCACCGCTCCGGACGCAGCGTCGAGCGATGCCGCGGCCAAACTGGCCGAGAAGGGCGAAAAGCCAGCCAGCGAGAGCGGCGAGAAGCCTGCGGGCGAGAAGCCTGCGGCGAGCGCGGAGAAGCCTGCGGCACCGCCGGGTGAGAAGCCCACGAAACCCGAAGCGAGTGCCAGCGAGGTTTCCATGGCGGCCCCCTTCGACACTGCGGCCGCGAACTCCGCATTGGGCGCGGCTGCCGGCGCAGCCTCCGGTTGCCGGCAAGAGGGCGACCCGTCGGGAACCGCACGCGTGATCGTCACCTTCGCGCCATCGGGACGGGTCACCACCGCCAACGTGAGCGGCCCCCCGTTCGCCGGCACGAAGACCGGCGGCTGCATCGCAGCGGCCATGCGCCGCGCAAAGGTCCCGCCGTTTTCGGGCGAGATGATGACGGTCAGCAAGACCGTGACCATCCAGTGACCTCGTCGACCTTCAGCTTGCGGCGCGCAGAACCCGGTGATGCGGAGGTGATCCTTCGCTTCATCCGGGAGCTCGCCAGCTATGAGCGCGAACCCGACGCCGTCGAGACCAGCGCCGAAACGCTCCGCTCACAGCTCGCCAGCCCCGAACCGCCTTTCGAATGCTGGCTCGCCTGGCGCGGCGCGGAGCCGCTCGGTTTTGCGCTGTTCTTCCAGAACTACTCCACCTGGCGGGGAAGGACTGGGATCTACCTGGAGGACCTGTACGTGACTCCGGAAGCGCGAGGCCACGGCATCGGCAAAGCCCTACTGCGCAAGGTCGCGGCCCTCGCCGTCGAGCGCTCTGCCGGTCGGCTCGAGTGGGCGGTCCTCGATTGGAATCAACCCGCCATCGACTTCTATCGCTCGCTCGGCGCCGTGCCGATGCACGACTGGACGGTGTTCCGACTCACCGCTGACGCCCTGGAGCGCTGCGCGCGAGCCCACGACTGACGGTCAGAGGCAGTCGGAGAACACCTGCCGGTGGAGCGCTTCGGCGACGAGCTCGTGTCCGGCGCTTCCCCAATGAATGTTGTCGTTGATGAAACGGCGATGCTTGGGGCAGAGCACGTCCTTGTCGCCGCACGACAAGAGCGGGTGGATGTCGACCACCTCGTCGACTTGGCCGGCGCTTCTTCGTGAGCGGATCCAGCCATTCAGGAGCTCGGTGGCCGCGGCCCGTCGATCGAAACCGCCCCTGAGCTTCCCCCATGGCGGCACCGTGAGCGCGACGACGGTCACGCCCCGGGCACGCGCCGCCCGGTACATCTCCGAGAGGTTCTGTTTGATGCGTTCGATGCGCGCGTCACGGATGGGCGCCTGGGCGAGATCGTTCACGCCGCCCAGGATGATCACGTGATCGTAGTGCGGGCGCTTCTGCCACGGCGTGCTGCGTCCGAACAGGTCGTCGCTGATCCGCCAACGCATGTGGTCCGTGCGCTGTCCTCCCACTCCATAGGCGTCGAAGCGACTCTCCGGGCAGCGCTGGGCCAAGGCCTTGAGGTACTTGCCACCCCCGGAACGGGGATCCGTGAGGGAGTCTCCGATGGCCGCTACGACGTAGCGTCGACCGGGAGGAGCCTCGGCCTTGCCCGGAGCCCCGAACACGAGAACGAGACTCGAGACGAGGGCCGCCAACCATGCACGCGGTGGCCTCCCCGACGTGCGTCGCCTCGCGTCCTCGCGGCTCAACACCTACAAATCGTAGCGTGGCCGAAAGAGCACGGCCAATTTGCGAGTCGGGCGCTTCGGAGCGCGTGTGTTAGGTTTCCGTCCCCTTTCGGAGGAACAGCTCATGACCGTCGCCTACATCATCGACGCAGTTCGCACGCCGCGCGGCCGCGGCAAGGCCGGAAAAGGTGCCCTCAGCGGGATCCACCCCCAAGAGCTCGTCGCTCAGACGCTGAACGAGCTCGCGAAGCGCCAGTCGCTCCGCCGCGAAGACGTGGAGGACGTCGTCATTGGTTGCGTGTCCCAAGTGAAGGAGCAGGGCGCATGCATCGCGCGCAATTCCATCCTCGCAGCCGAGTGGCCGGAGACCGTGACCGGCGTGACGCTGAACCGTTTCTGCGGCTCGGGGCTCCAAGCCGTGAACTTCGCGGCCATGGGGGTGATGTCGGGTCAGCAAGACTTGGTGGTCGGGGGCGGCGTCGAGAGCATGTCCCGAGTGCCCATGGGCTCGGACGAGGCGATGATCGACGGGCTGAACCTGAAGCTGCGCAAGCGCTTGTTCCAGGTGCCCCAGGGCATCAGCGCCGACCTCATCGCCACCATGGACGGGACCACGCGCGAGGATCTCGACCGGTTCGCGGTGAAGAGCCAGGCGAACGCGGCGCGAGCCATCGAGGAGAAGCGCTTCGCCAAGAGCCTGTTCCCTGTGGTGGACGACGACGGAAAAGTCGTGCTCGAAAAGGACGAGCATCCGCGACCCGGCGCCACGCTGGAGAGCATGGCTGGCCTCGAGCCCTCCTTCACCATGATGGGCGCGGCACCTTTCGGCCCCAACGGTGAGACGCTCGACCAACTGGCGCTGTCCCGCTACCCGGAAGTGAAGGAGATCCGACACGTCCACCACGCCGGCAACTCCAGCGGCATCGTGGACGGCGCCGCCTTGGTGCTCCTCGCGTCCGAGGGCTACGTGAAGAAGAGCGGCCTCAAGCCGCGCGCGAAGATCCGCTCCATGGCGACGTACGGCGCCGAACCGGTCATCATGCTGACGGCTCCCACGCCGGCTTCCGAAGCGGCGCTGAAGAAGGCCGGCATGCAGGCCAAGGACGTCGACCTCTGGGAAATCAACGAGGCGTTCGCGGTGGTTCCGCTCAACACGATTCGTCGCTTGGGCATCGATCCCGAACGCGTGAACGTGAACGGCGGTGCCATCGCACTGGGACATCCGCTCGGCGCGACCGGCGCTGCGCTGCTCGGTACGGCCGTGGACGAGCTCGAGCGCTCGGGCAAGGCGACCGCCCTCATCACCCTCTGCATCGGCGGCGGCATGGGGATCGCGACGGTCATCGAGCGCGTCTGAGCGCGCGGCAGCGCTCGGTAACCTGTCGGGATCCGTGGGGTTCGGCGGGCTGCAGAAATCGCGCAGCCCGCCCCCCATCGGACGGGGGTGGCGCCCCAGCAAAGCGGACTTAGGTTCTCGGAGTCGGCGCCCGCTGGGGCCGCAGAGTGTCGCACCCATCCCCGCCCAACCCCGCTCGTCGGGCAGTCGAGCACGTACAACCCCCGTGTTTTCGCCCGACGCCCTCAGCGCGGCGCCGACCTTTTTTCTTCGCCACCACGACCAGCGGAGGCTGATCCGAATTTCGCCCGTTGGCCCCCGTTGTTCGGCCGAACGCGTCTCGGCCCGACCCTCGCATCGCGGGGCCGGGCCGAGCTCGGTTCCGAGTGTGGGCTGATCAGAGTTGGCGCGAAGCGATGGCCGCTGCGTCCCGCACGAACTGGTGGGGATCCGAAGCCGCTGCTGCTACCGCATCCTTGGCAGCTGGGTCGCCGATCTTGCCCAGGGACGAGACGGCCGCCGCGCGCACCGCGGGATCGCTCTCATTGGCCGGCGAGGTGAGGGCGATGAGCCCCGCGACGGCGTCCTTGGCCTTGATCGTGCCGAGCACCTCGGCGGCGCGCTTGCGCACGCGCGGTGACTCGTCCGAGATCCGCTTGACCACCGCCGACGCACCAGTGAAGACGTTGATCTTCGTGGTGGCGAACAGCGCCTGGAGACGGACCTCTTCGTCCTTGTCGGCGATCACAGTCGCCAGCTCGCCGTTCGGGCCTTGGCTGTTGATCCGGTAGAGCGCGTAGGCTGCCGACTTGCGAACCTTCGCGGACGGATCCGAAGTCGCCGCCTTGGCGATCACCGGGATCCCCGGAGCAGCGAGGAACTCGCCGAGGGCCTCGATGGCGTAGGCGCGCTTGTTCTCGCTCGCGCCGGCATCGCCCGCCGCCTTCAGGGTTTGCTCGTAGACTTCGCCGGGCCCGAACACGCCGAAGATGCGGCGGCGGAGCCACCAGGCCGCGATCTCGCGGTTCCGGCTCTCGGAGTGGTAGAGCAGGTTCGAGACCGAGGGGATGCAGTCGAGACACTCGACGCGCTCGCCGTGCTCGAGCCGAGCCCAGATCTCGATGGGAGCGAGATTGCCGGCACCGGTCTCCTTGATGGCCTCGGCGGTGGTGGTGTCCTCCAGTGAGACCGGGTCGAGGTTCTCGTACACCTTGGAACGACCCGAGAGGACGTTCTTGGGTGCCGAGTCTGCGATGACGACGCCGGTGACGAGCAGCGCGGCGCCAGCTACGAGAGCGCTCAGGGTAGTGCGACGAATGGTGTTCATGGCTTCCTCCGTTGCTCCTCTTCTCACTTGTATCCGCCGCCACTGCCTGCCAGTGGGTCACTGCCGTAGGGTTGGAATCCGGTGTTCTGCCGCGCGTAGTACTGGCCGCCCATGTCGATGGCCCGGATGAGCATGGTGCGCTCTTCGCGGGTGAGCGAGCCGCCCACGTCTTCGGGGTGCAGCTTGCGCGTGCCGCCCTTGATGCCCGGGTCGCTGAAGGCCTCTCCGAGCTTCCAAGCCGTCTTGTTGGCGTCCGAGGCCGCGGTCATGTTGAGCTTTTCGATGAGAGCGCTGTTGCGCGCGTCGCTCGGGACCGCCCACTTCGGCGGCACCGTGCCGGTGACCTGCATGTCCTGCATGTTCATCTGCATCGCGGCCGGGTAGAACAACGACACGTAGCTCGCCGGGTAGGTGCCGACCTTGTTGTCGTACATTACGGTGATCGGCGTGGTGCCGAGGTCGAGCCGCGGGATCTGGTACGGCGTGGTGGTCCCGGTGAGCTGATTCGTCATCGTCACCGTGTAGTACTCGGTGGTGCCCGCGTTGTGGCAAGACACGCACTTCGCGTCGAGGAGCGCCTGGACCTCGTTCTGCGCGAAGCCCGAGTCTGCCTTGTACCAGGGGTACTCGGTGCGCTCGCTCACCGGCTTGTTGAAGTTCATCGGGTGACCCGCCTTGCTCGGGTCGCCCTTGCCCGCGGCCTGCGTCAGCGCTTGCTGGCTCGGCAGCACGGGGCTCTTGCGGCTCTCGTGGCAGCCACCGCAAACGCGGTCTTCACCCGGCATGCCCTGGATCCAGAGCGTCTGGTTGCGGATGGCGAGCTCGAACTCGTCGACCGCCTGGAGATGCACCGGGATGTAGGGCGGGATCGCCGCGAGCCAGGAGCCGTCGCTGTAAACCTCGGCCTCGCCGAGGATCGCCGCGCCCTCGGCCATGGTCAGGCCGAACATGGTCACGCCGGTCGCCGCCTCGCTCGAGAAGCCCTCGATGATGCGCACCTTCTTGGTCTGCTTGAGCGCCTCGTCGAGCTTGGTGCCCTCCGCGAACTGAGCGCCCGAGACGGTGTTGCCGTGGAGGCTCGTGAGCGACGTCTGCTTGATGTCGATGGAGCCGAGGATGGTCGGCAGCGTGGCGTCGGGGGTCTCTTGGATCGACCCGATGATGGGAGGCGTGTCGCGCTTGACCACGGCCTTCGCGTACACTTCCCAGGTGCCTTCGTAGTTCTTCACGAGCTGGTTCGCGCGCGTCGACGGGTCGTAGATGTAGACGCCGAAGTCGGGCGGCGTCTGGCTGAGCTCGTTCAGGTCGTTGACGAAGCCCTTGGCCCAACTGGCGAGCACGCGGCCATCCGGCAGCACCGTCGGCGCGCGATAGCGGCCGACCGGGGACGGGCCGTTGCCGCGCGGCACCGCCTCGGTGAGGATCTGGAATTCGACCTCTTCCTCGTAGGAAGCGGCCGGGTTGCCCGGGTTCCGAGCGTCGACCTGGACCAGCGCGCCCGACTGGATGGTTCGGTTGCGGGTGGTCGCCACGGCCACGAACACGTTCGCCTCGTTGGTCTCCACCGCCTGAACCAGCGCGTTCGAAGGCTTGCCGTGCTGGCCCGACAGCGCCACCATCTGCGTGCAGTCGGGGTTCGCCGCGAACATCTTGGCGTCGTTGACGTTCTCCAGGTGCTCCCAGCGCGAAAAGCCCACGCGCCCGTCCTTCATGGCGAACGGCGTGACCGTGTTGGAGAGGTTCTGTGAGCAGAGCTTGCGGTCGGCGTCGCCACCGCTCACGGTCACGAACGCGAGCTGGGAAACCTGGCGGCCGTGGTTGTACTCGTCGGCGCGGAGGCCCATGTCCGTGTAGCCCTGGTTCGTCACGAAGGCGATCTTGTCGCCCGGAAGCCAGGCAGGCTGGACGTCGTCTTGATCGCCGAAGGTGAGCTGGTGGATCTCGAACTTGCCGTTCTCACCCCGCGCGAGGCTCGCCCAGTAGAGGTGGTACGAGTCGCTGTCGCTCTGCTTCATCGAGAAGACGACCTTGTTGCCCTCGAAGTTCAGGTCGAGACCCGAAACGTCCGCCGTCTTGAAGTCCTCGATGACGTTCTCGACCGCGTCATTGGCGAGATCGAGGATCTCGAGGCGCCCACCCGGCACGAAGCGCGAGTAGTCGAGCACCTGGCCCATGCCGCCGGACACGTTCACGCTCCAGGAGCCGTCCGGGTTTTGCACCGTCGTCTGCCGCACGGCGTAGACGAGCTGCTTCACGTTCTTGATGGCGGGCTCCTTGGCCTCTTCCTTGTCGCTGGCGCAGCTCTGTGTGGACAGACCGATACCAACCAGGAAGGGGAGGGCGAGGGCGCGAAGCACGCGACGACGGGACGAGGTGTGTGCCATTGGTTTCCTCCGAGGGGGCGATGCCCCGCCGAACGAAAAGCAGGTTCTGGGCCAGGCAAAAGTGCCGAGAAATCCCGCGAATCCGCGCTGGGCTGCGGGCTCACGCCCCCAACCCGCGCGGCCAGCGTGGGGGCGCTGGGCCCCGTGTCGTGGCCTCGACCTGATCGCCGGCGCGCCCGTAGAGTCGGGGCGTGGACCTGAAATGGGATGAACGGGAGCTCGTGGTCAGCGTCGCCCAGGACTCGCTCACGGGCGAGGTTCGCATGGTGGCCTGGATGAACCGCGCGGCACTCCAAGCGACGGAGGACCGCGGCTTCGCGACGTTCTTCAGCCGCTCGCGCGGAGAGCTCTGGGAAAAAGGGGCGACGAGCGGGCATCGGCTCTGCGTCGAGGACGTCCTCGCGGACTGCGACGGCGACAGCCTGCTCCTTTCCGTTCTGCCGGAAGGACCAACTTGCCACACCGGAAGGCCCAGCTGCTTCTACCGAGCGCTCGATGGCAGCGAGCGGCGTGGGCTGCCTTTCCTGTTCCATCTCGAGACGGTGATCGCCGAACGGGCGAGCAGTTGTGCTGAAAAGAGCTACACGCGCTCCCTGCTCGAAGCTGGGAACGAGAAGATCGGCGCAAAGGTGCTGGAAGAAGCCGGGGAGTTCGGCCGCGCGATCGCCGACGAGAGCGACGAACGCGTGATTTCCGAGGCCGCGGACGTGCTGTATCACCTCATGGTCGGGCTCCGTTCACGGTCCGTGGCACTTCGCGAAGTGGTGGCCGAGCTCGCGCGACGCTCGGGTGTCAGCGGCCACGTGGAGAAGGCCTCGCGAAGCGGCGGGGGCTCGGGCCCACGGCAGGTTTGACCCTGCTGCAAGTGCTCGATATTGTGGGCGCTCGCGCTGCACGCCCGTCGCCACTTGGGCGCCGGATCCACTCCTCCCCGCGGAAAGAACGATGAAGGTCCTGGTCTTCGAGGCAGACGCCGAGTTCGCGAAAGTCGTCCGAGAAGGGCTCACCAAAGCCGGCTGCGCCACGACGGTGGTGGACGAGGCCAACGTCGGGCTTCAAGCGGCGGCGGCCGACAAGCCCGACCTGATCCTCTTGTCCATCGAGCTGCCGCGCATGAACGGCTTCTCGGTCTGCAACAAGCTGAAGCGCGACCCAGCGCTGAAGGACGTACCGCTCATCATCATGAGCAGTGACTCCACCGAGGAGACGTTCGAGCAGCACCGGCGCTTGCGCACGCGGGCAGAAGACTACGTGCACAAGCCCATCAGCTTCGGGGATCTGGTCGCCCGTGCTCGCGCCTTCGTGAGCCTGCCCGAGTCGGCAGGGCTCACGGACCCGCCGCCGAGTGATGACATCGTCATCGACGACGAGATCGTGCTGGACGATGCGGAGCCGCTGCCCGAAAGCAACGCGCCCGCTCAGTCGGTGGACGGCGACGTGTCGAGCTTCGCGGACCAGGCCTTCGACGCGCTGGTGAAAGAGGAGGCCCCGACCAAGGCCAAGGCGGCCGAGCCGCCCCCTCCTCCGGCGCCGGCCGAGCCCGAACCGGAACGCATCCCCTCGGCCCCGCCGCGAGCCCCGTCGATTCCGCCGCGTGCATCCGTCGACGGCGCCATGCAGGCGGAGCTCGACAAGCAACGCTCCCGCTCCAACGAGCTCGAGTCGGAGCTCCGCAGCGCGAAGGACAAGATCGCCGAGCTGGAGGACAGCGCAGGCCGCGAGGCCACGAAAGACGCCGAATTCCAGAAGGTCAAGCGCGAGCTCGACGAGACCAAGGCCAAGCTCGCGTCCGCCGGTCGCGGCGGCGGCAGCTCGGCTCGCGAGTTCCTCGATCTCCGCGAGCAGCTGAACAAGAAGGACAAGGAGCTGCTCGATCTCCGCGAGCAAGCCACGAGCAAGGACAAGGAGCTTCTGGCGCTGCGCGACGGCTCCCTCAAGCTCGAACGCGACAAGGCCGATCTCCACGACCGAATCGCCGAGCTCGAGACGCAACTGGCCGACACTCAGAAGGGCCTCGAAGCGACGCGCGCCGACAAGGAGCAGGCGAGCAAGCGCGCCGACGACTTCAAGCGGAAGAGCGAGAAGCTCCAAGGCGAGCTCGAGGCCAAGGGCCGTGAGCTCGACGACCAGAAAGAGGCACATGCGCGCGACTCGGCGACGCGTGATGCGAAAGAAGCAGCACTCCGCGCCGAGCATCAGGAGGCGTTGGAGAAGGCGGAAGAAAAGCGCAAAGGCGACGTCGCTGCCGCCGAGGAGCAAGGCCGCGAGAACCTCGCGAAGGCGGTCGACGACACCAAGGCCCAGGCCGCGGACGCCCAGGCCAAGGCCCTCGAAGAGGCCGCGGAGGTCGCAGCGCGGGACAAAGACGAAGCCATCGCGCAGCGCGAAGCCGAGCTGAAGAAAGAATACGATTCGAAGATGGCGGCTCTGCATCGCGCCAACGAAGACGCGATGAACAAGCTGAAGGCGGAGCACGCCCAGGCGCTCAGGGACGCGGAAGAGGCCGCGGCGCGCCGCCTGGCCGACCGCGAGGCCGAGCTGTCGGCCGAACGCGACGCCTCCGAAGCCCGGATGACCGAGGCCCACGACGCTACGCGTGCCGACCTCGCTGCCACGCGCCAAGAACTCTCCGACTTGGGCAAGGCCAAGGAGGAAGCCGAAGCCAGTCGCGACGCCAGGATCGCGTCGCTCACGGGCGATCTGCAGCAGCGCACCGAAGACCGCGACGCCGCGCACGCGACGATCCGGGAGCGCGACGGCAAGATCAGCACGCTGGAGGGCGACTTGGCGCGCGAAAAGAGCGAGCACAGCTCGGCGCGCGAGATCATCAGCCAGCGCGACGGGCGGATTTCGCAGCTCGAAGCCGAGCTCGCCGCAACCAAGAGCGACCTCGAACGCACCAGCACCAACCTGGCGAACGAATCCAAGCGCCTCGAGAAGGCTCGCGGCAAGTGGGGCGAAGACAAGGCCGCCCTCGAGCGCGCCAAAGACGCGCTCGCCGCCGCGCTCACTCAGATCGAAGACGCCGAGAACCGCCCCTTCGACTGAGCGGGGTCAGCGACAGGCGTCCGCCACGGCGGAAAGGGCGCGATAGCCCTGCACGAGGCGCGGACCCGGGCGCCCGAGCCACGCTTCCGGAACGGCGAACACGCGATCGTGTTCGAGCGCCGGTGTCGCCGCCCAGCCCGACCTGCGGCGCACGACGTCCCTTCGGTACTTCTCGCTGGGCACACCGCACCACGAGATCACGACGGCGTCCGGGGCCAGACGCTGCACTTCTTCGTCTCCGACCGGAAGGCTCTTCGCTCGGCGATCCGCGAACGGATTCTCGGCACCCACGAGCTCGAGCAAGTCGCTGACCCAGCTCAGGCGACCAGGCACGATCACCGGCTTGGGCCACCACTCCACGAGAATGCGAGGAGCCGGCGCCCGGCGTGGGGTTTCCGGGAGCTGAGCGCGCATGCTCGCCACGAGGGCGGCCCCGCGCTCGGGCGCCCCGAGCCGCATCGCGATGGAGGTCACGTCGCGGAACACGTGCTCGAGGCAAGTGGGCTCGGGCGCGAGGTACCCGAGACCTGCTCGAGCCACCGCCTCCACGATGCGTTCGTGCCCAGGAACCGTGAGCGACGCCAACACGAGGTCGGGCTCGAGCGCCCTCACCTTCTCGACGTCGATGCCGAGATCGGGACCGACACGCGGCAAGCGCGCCACGACCTCTTCGGGGTAGTCGCTGTGATCATCGACGCCCACGAGGCATTCGGCGAGCCCCAACGCGCAGACGATCTCGGTGTTCGAGCAGGCGAGGGACACGATGCGCACGCGCCATTTTTCGCGCGGTCCCCGCGAATCGGCCAGGGCAATCGTCACCGAGTCGTCCCAAACCTCACGCGAGTGAGCTCCAAAATTCGCTGCGGCTCCGCGCACACGTAAGTACGCTCTGCCCCGGATGGGCCACCCGTGACGGAGCGCGAGACTGCACGCCATGACTCCCGACGCTGGCTCGCCTGGGGCCTGTCGTGGCTCGCCTACGCCTCGTACTACACGGGGCGCAAAGGGCTCAGCGTCACCAAGAAGACCCTGCACGACGGACTGGGCGTCTCCGAAGCCGCACTCGGGGCCATCGACACCGCCTATTTGACGGCCTACTCCCTCGGCCAATTCCTGAGCGGAGTCTTGGGCGATCGCGTGGGCGCGCGACGCCTGATCGGCGCGGGCATGTTGGCTTCCGCCGCGGCTTGCCTCGCGTTCGGTGCGTCGGGCACGGCGCTCGCGTTCGGAGTGTTCTTCTGCGTGAACGGGCTCGCCCAATCGACGGGCTGGCCGGGCACCACGCGGGCGATGGCCGAATGGACGACGCTGACGAATCGCGGCACCGTGATGGCCTTCTGGGCCACGTGCTACCAAGTGGGAGGCATCGTGGCGACGGCGCTCGCGGCGTTCCTCCTCGGGCGACACGGCTGGCGCGCGGCGTTCGTGGGCCCCGCGGTGTGGCTCGCGCTGGTTGGCCTCGCGGTCTGGCTGTTCCTGCCGGCTCCCCCCCCCGACGCCGTCGTCGCCAGCGGGTCCCCACGCGGGGCCGCCGAGCTCGGCGTGCTCAAGAACCCGGTGCTCTGGTGCTACGGCGCGAGTTACTTCGCCATCAAGTTCATCCGCTACGCGCTTCTGTTCTGGCTCCCGTATTTCTTGGCGAAGAAGCGCGGCTTCGGCCAAGAGCAAGCCGGGTACGTCTCGGTGGCCTTCGAGGTGGGCGGCATCGCCGGGGTGATCTTCCTGGGCGTGGCCTCGGATCGCTTGCGCCGCCTCTCCCGCTCCGTCTTGGCCGCGGCGGGCCTGATTGGGCTGGCTGGCGCGCTCGTGCTCTACGGCAAGCTCGACGCCAGCTCGACGCTCGCCAACGTGGTGGGGCTCGCGCTGATCGGCGCAGCCTTGTTTGGCCCCGACGCGCTGCTCTCGGGCGCCGCGGCACAGGACGCGGGAGGGCCGCGCGCGGCTGCCACGGCCACGGGTTTCGTGAACGGCTTGGGCTCCATCGGCTCGGTGCTCGAAGGCGTGCTCGTGCCCGTCATGAGCAAACGCTACGGCTGGGAATCGGTGTTCCAGTCGTTCGTGTGGCTCGCGCTGCTGGCCGTGCTCTGCCTCGTGCCCACGTTTTGGCTCGGAGAGCGAGCACGCGCAGCGGGGAATTGACGCCGAGCGCCCTACTCGAAGCGCTGCCACGCACCCCGGATCAAGCGCTCGTGCGGAAGGTAGCGAGCCTTGTAGCGCATGCGCTCGCACTCGGCGATGTAGAGGCCGAGGTAGAGGTGTTCGAGCCCTTCCGCGCGGCACAGCTCGACCTGCTTCAAGATCGAAAACGTGCCGATGCCGAGCTTCTCGTACGCCGGGTCGTAGTAGCAATAGACCGCCGAGAGGGAGGTCTCGGCGCGATCGGTCACCGCGACGCCGATCAGCGACCCCTCGAAGTAGTAGCGGAGCTCGAAACTCTCGCAAGAGGTCGCCACGAGGAAGTCTGCGTAGTCCGCGACGCCGATGGGGTCCGGGTCGTCGGCGAGACCTCGGCCCCGCTTGTGTGCGTTGTAGAGCTCCACCCGCCGCGAATCGGCCTCCGGCACGCCGACTTCCACCGTCAGCGAGCGATTCGCACGCGCAAACGTGCGACGCAGCGAGCGGGTGACGACGAGCTCGCGAACGGGGATGCGAATCGGCTCGCACGCCTGGCACTCGGGACAGCTGGGGCGATACAGGACGAAACCCTGTCGACGATCGCCAGCGCGCAGCCGTTCGTCGAGCTCGGAGAGAGAGAGCTCGCGCACCGGCAGCCGCAGGGGCAGCCGAGCCACGCGTTCGGGCAGGTACGGGCAACGGCTCGGCCGGTCGAGGATCAGGAGCTCCGGGGGCTCGCCGGGGAGGAGCGGGATGCTCATGCGATCTTGGCGCGGCGCGCCAGACGCCCGGCCTCGCTCCGAGCTTCGGCGACGACGCGGTCGACCTCGAGCGTCGTGAGTTGGCCGGCACGCACGACGGCGCGACCTCCGACGAAGACGTGCTCGACGTCGCTGGCGCGGGTGGCGTAGACGAGCGTGCTCACGGGGTCGGGCGCTGGCGCAGAGTGGGCCTGCCACGGGTTCACCACCACCACGTCGGCGGCCTTGCCGAGCTCCAGGGACCCGATTTCGGATTCGAGTCCGAGGAGCCGCGCGCCACCGCGCGTGGCGAGCCGCAGCACTTCGCGCGCCGGCAAGAGTCCCGGCCCGACCCGGGCGGCAGCCAGCAGGGCTGCGTGTCGGAGCTCGAGCCATGGATCCAAGTTGTTGTTGCAGGGTGCGCCGTCGGCTCCGAGTCCGACTTCGATCCCTGCCTTGCGCATGGCGAGCACGTTGGCGATTCCGCTTCCGAGCTTGAGGTTCGCGCTCGGACAATGGACCACTCCCGTGCCGTCGTCGGCGAGCCGATCCATCTGCCCCGACGTGAGCTGCACCCCGTGAGCTATGGAGGCGCGTGGTCCGCGAAATCCCCAGCGTCGCAGCACCACCACGTCGTCGCTCCCGAGCGCCTGGCGCACGGCTTTGCGCTCGCCCGGGTGCTCCGCGGCGTGGGTGTGGAGCACGGCCCGCGAAGCATTGCTGCGCTCCACGGCGCCACGCACGAGCGCTTCGCTGCACGAAAGGATGAAGCGCGGGATCCAGGCGTAGTGCACGCGTCCCGACGGATGACCGGACCAGGTCCGCTCGAGGCGCTCCCCGTCCCGGAGCGCAGAGCGAGTGCTCTCGGCCAGCCGGCGCGGCACGCCATGACCCGAATCCATCAGGGTCTTGCCACCGACGACCCGCATCCCCGATCGCACGCCCGCGTCGAAGACCGTGTCGTGATGGTGCACGGTCCCGAGGTCGAGGATCGCCGTCGTACCGGCCAGGAGCATCTCCGCCAAACCGAGCTCGGCGCTCACGCGAATGCTCCGTTCGTCGTGGGCCGCTTCGAGCGGCCAGATCCTGCGAGCCAGCCAGTCGAGGAGCGGCAGATCGTCGGCCATGCCTCGCATGAGCACCTGGCACAGGTGAACGTGAGCCATGACGAGCCCGGGGAGCACGATCCGGTCGCGGCAATCGAGCACGCGGACGCCGCGAGGTGCTCGAACACGCCCGAGCGCCGCAATGCGCCCGCCGGAGATCAATAGGTCGCCGGCGAGGACGCGACTCTCGGGATCACAGGTGACGAGCGTCGCACCTCGGAGGAGCGTGGACGCGGGCTTCATCGTGGAAACACGAAGGCCTCGGGCAAGAGTTCGGCGAGCGTGGTCTCACGGCGAGCCGTGGACGTGAAAGCGACGATGGCGGCGCCGGGCCCGAACTCCTGGATCACCTGGCGACAGAGGCCGCAGGGGAACGCGGGCGATTCGGCTTCAGTGCGCACGGCCACGGCCACGATCCGCGTCTCACCGTGGGCGACCGCAGCCGCGATGGCGTTCCGCTCGGCGCACACCGTGGCGCCGAAGGAGGCGTTTTCCACGTTGCAGCCCACGTAGACGCGCCCACTGTCGGCCCGGACCGCGGCGCCGACCTTGAAGCGCGAATACGGGGCGTGAGCGTGCTCGCGGACCTCGGAGGCACGCGCTTCCAGCTCGGCGAGACCCAAGTCACTCATGACGCCACCAGGCGGTGCGTGCGCTCGACCCAGCTCGAGAGCAGGGCGGTGAAACGCGCGCGGGTTTGTTTCGCGGTTTGCTCGACCTCGGAATGATCGAGCGGTGCACCGGAGAGCCCAGCGCCCAGGTTCGTGATGCAGCTGATGGCGCCCACGCGGACACCCCGATGGCGAAGGACCAAGACTTCCGGGACCGTGCTCATGCCGACCGCGTCCGCGCCGAGGGTCCGGAGCATGCGGATCTCCGCGGGCGTCTCGTAGCTCGGCCCGAGCAGCCCGGCGTAGACGCCTTCCGCCAGGGGTGTGCCGAGGTCGGCAGCAGCTGAGCGCGCAGCGGAGCAGATCGCTTCGTCGTAGGCGCGGGTCATGTCTGGAAATCGAGGTCCGGCCGAATCGTCGTTGGGGCCGACCAGCGGGTTTCTGCCCATCAGATTCAAGTGATCGACGATCAGCATCAGGTCCCCCGGTGAGAACCCGGCGCGGATCCCGCCCGCAGCGTTGGTGAGCAGCACGGCCCGACAACCGAGGCGAGCCAACAGCCGCACGCCGAAGGTGATGCGATCGAGCGCATGTCCTTCGTAGGTGTGCACACGCCCCTGCAGGCAGGCGACCGGGGCGGCGCCCACCCGGCCGAGACATAGATTGCCCGCGTGCCCAACCACGCTCGAGCGAGGCATGTGCGGGATTTCCGCATAGGGGAGTCGGACCAGGTCCGCCAGCGAGTCTCCAAACGCGCCGAGTCCCGATCCGAGCACGACCCCGACGAGGGGCCGGGTCGCACCCGCAGCTTCGACTTTGGCTTGAGCTTCGAGAAGCTCGGTTTCGAGCGAGGTCACTTCGAAAGACTCCCCCGAAGGAACGGCAGGCATAAAGCAGATTCTGGAGCCCTTGGGCCCGTGGGCGCGTGCTATGGTCCGCGCCCCTCCGACGGCGGAGGGAACTCGTCGGCTCGGTGCGTCACGCGCGGAGATGTCTCAATGGCCAGCAAATTCCAGCAATTTCTCACGGACAACAAGCTCGACCCGCGCCGGGTCTTGATCGCGTCGGCCCACGTGGAGGGCCTGAAGCCCGAGGATCGAGCGAAGCGCCTCGCCAAGCGCCGTGGAGCCAAGGCCGAGGCAAAAGAGGGCGAGGCCAAGCCCGCCAAGCCGCGTTCCGGTCGCCCAGTGACGCCGAGGCTCCTCGCCCAGGCGCTCGAGGGCAAGGCCATCACGGGTCCGGCCAAGACCCGGTTGCTGCGAGCCGTGAATCGGCTCCTCGAGCAAAAGAAGAAGGATCCTGCGGATCTGCGCAAGCTCTTCTGATGCCTGCTCGGGGCTGGGTCGGGGGACGATCCGGGAGGGGAACCCGAGATGAAGATCCAGCACAGAGACTGCATCCAAAGTCTCGATGTCCGTTTCAGCTCTGCCGGTCGCCCAGTCGTGGCATGGCGTGGTCGTTCCGCCCACCTTGCTCCTGCCCCCGGTGGTCGAGAGTGAGCGCGGACCCCGGGTGACCGAGCGGGGTGTGATGGAGGCCGACGAATCCGAAGCCCTGGTCTTGCGCTGTCAGGCGGGCGATCGCGAGGCCTTCCGCCAGCTGTTCGTCCGACACCGGAGCGACGTCGCGCGCTTGGTCCATCGCATGATGGGCCCGGTCCCGGAAGTCGACGACGTGGTGCAGGAGGTCTTCTTCCAGGTCCACCGCAGCGTGAAGGACTTCCGCGGGCAGGCGCGCTTCTCGACTTGGCTCTATCGAGTCACCGTGAACGTCGTCTTGATGCAGCGCCGCTCCGCCAAGAGCCGCCCCGTGCTGGTGGAAGCCCCGGAAGGGCTCGCGCCGGTCGATCCGGGCCTCGCCCCTGACGAAGACGCGGCGCGTAGGAAGCGCATCGCGGCGTTCGGGCGGCTCCTCGAAAAGATCTCGGAGAAGAAGCGTGCGGTGTTCGTGCTGCACGAGATCGAGGGCCTGTCAGCGACCGAGATTTCCGAAATCGTGGACGCGCCCGTGCTGACGGTGCGAACTCGATTGTTCTATGCTCGAAAGGAGTTGGCGGAGCTACTCCGATCGGAGCCCGCGCTGGAAGCCTTGGCGAAAGAGCTCGAAAACACCCAGGAGGCGCGATGAGCGACCACGATTTCGAAGCCCTCGATCGCATCTCGCGCGAAGTGCGCGATCAAGAGCCGCCGGACGTCGATTGGGATCGAGTCGAGAACCGACTCTTCGCGCAAATCGACGCCGAGGAGCGCCCTCGCTCCACGTTCGGTAGAGGCAGGCTCGTGGCGCTGTTCGCGGCGGCAGCCGCCATCGCGTTGCTCTTCGCCTGGTCGAGGCAGCCGAAGCAAGAGGAGCTCGCTAGTGCTCCAGTGCCGGCGGTGCAAGGGCCGAAGGTGTACGGGCCGGAGCTCTCGCGCTTGGATGGTTCGAAGCTCGTGACCGGCGACGAGGTCGTGGCCGGAGCCCAGTCGCTCTTGGTCGAGCACGCGGGTCGCGCCAGCTGGACGCTCGAGCCGGGTAGCCGTGCCACCATCGGGACCACGGGAGAGATCCTGACCTTGCGGCTCACCAGTGGGACGATCGGCGCCCAGGTCGTTCCGAGCCCGAAGCCGGAGACGTTCGTCGTCGAGGTCGACGCGGCGCGAGTAGCGGTCCACGGGACGGCCTTCCGCGTGGCGCGAGGCGACTCGGACCTGCGCGTCGAGGTGCGCGAGGGTGTGGTGGCGGTGGGAGCGCGCACCGAGCGCGCGAGCTACTTCCTTCACGCAGGCGACAGCGGGAGCTTCAGCAAGGACGGCAAGACCGGCGAGGTGAAGCGCGCGGCGACGGCTGCGGCGGAGCCCGCTGCGGCGCCGGGCAAGGCACCGATCGCGGTGCGCCCTGCCCTCCCTCCAGAGCCGACCAGTCTGGAGCTCGGGAAGGCGGTCGATCAAATCGCTCAGTCTGCCGCCACCTGTTTCGAACAACACGCGGCCAAAGGCGAAGTGCGAGTGCAGGTGCAGACCGAGCTTTCGGTAACGTTCGGTGGCGATGGCAAGGTGCAGAGCATCGCCTTCGCACCCCAGCTTGCTCCGGCGATCTCCGAATGCGTCGAACGCGAGGCAGCCAAGGTCAAAGTGCCCGAGAGCACCAAGGGCGGGACGGGACGGCGCTCGCTGCTCCTCGGCTCGTGACCGACCCCATGCGAGCGAGCCGCAGGAGACTAGCTGCGTAGTCCTCCAGCGCGCGAAGGCAGCAGTCGCAGAACTACTGTTCGCGCCTGAGCACGATGGAGCGTTCGTCCCCGAGCAGCCAGCGCATGCTGTGCTCCGAATCCAGCTTCAGGCGGAGCTTGTCGACCGCTCCGTCCTTTCGGTGGACAGCCAACTCCACGTCGTTCTCGCGCACGCTGGCCACTTTGTAGGTCGCCGTTCTCGGGTCTTCGGCTGGAATCGCCACGGTCACGCTGGTCCCGGAAAACTCGAAGCTTGCGCCCTTGGCCCAACCCGTCGCGACGGCGACGTCCTTGTCGTCGAAATTCTCGACGCTGTCGCCGACCCACCGACCTTCGAGCTTGCCTTGGACGGGGTGCCCACAGGCCCAAAGGCCCGCGCATACGCCGACCCAGCCCAGGCGACCGATTGAGCTCCGTTTCGGCGGGACACGCATGGTGCAAATGGTAAGCGCCTATGCCTACACCTGCCTACATTTCGGCATGCGCATCGCTAATGCATCGATATCCGTCGGGATTCCAGCAAGTAACCTGCCGCCGGGCTCTATCGAGCCTCGCATCGGAGCTGGTCTCGGGGCGCCGCCAAAGCTATCCCGGAGCCCCCGCATGACGGTCGCCCCCATCGGTCTGAACCAGCTCCGCGGCATCGTGGAAGGCACCTGGGAAGAGGTCACCCGCTGGATCGCCGCGAAACCCGGAGTCTTCACGCTCCCGCACCCGGAGCAACAGCTGCTCTTCGAGTACGCGGATCGCTTGCGCCGCGCCATCCGCCACCTCGTGCAAAACCACAACTGGGATCGCCTCTACTTCGACGCCACGACCGTCACGCTCGAACGGGCGCTGATGCCCCTCGGCGAGCGCCGAGCGCCGATCTACGTCGATACGCGGCAGCTCTTCGGCATTCCGAACCCCGCTCCGCGCGATGCCAGCGCCCCCGATGTTGCGATCTCGATCCAGGTGCTCCGCGCGGCGCCCGCTGAGCTCGATCTCGATGACGACGGGCGGCCGCGCCGGCTCGCGTACGTGCCCACCAGCCTGCGACACCAGGGCTGGCTCCTGGAAGAGCACGTCCAGCACTTGGAGGCGCTCGCTCAGAACTCCTGCGAGGGGTTCCTGTTCGTGCTCTACAGCAACGAAGCCCGACGCCGCTCGGTGGTCGACCTGCGCGAAGTCGCCTCGTGGGCGTCATGGCATCGCCCGCTGGAAACGCTGTGGTGGACCACACGTCACTTCCGAGCGAAGGCTCGGGGGTGAGTCAGCGGCAGCAGCGAACGCCCAAGCTGTAGTCGTAGTAGGAGCGCGGATGCGCGGTCACGCTCGAGTCGCAGCCTTCACGCGTGCTCCGGGAAAAGAAACCTCCCGAGAACCTCCCCTTCGGGTCGTCGACCCACTCGTCGAGGTTCCCCACCATGTCGTAGATGGCGTCGCTCCCCCACTCGCTCTTGCAGTCCGGAGTTTCTCCGGTCTTGCGCAGGAGCGGCTTGCCATTGCTCTTCACTTTGAGCAGGCGCGGATCGAGGTGGTTGATGCTGGGGTTGCCGTGCAGGAGCAGCGCCGGATGGGACTCCCGGAACACGTTGCAGCGTCCTTGTTCGTACTTGTCCCCGTAAGGGAACTTGCGGTTCTTCTCCCCACGGCACGCTGTCACCCACTCTTCCTGCGTGCACAGCCGCTTGCCCGCCTGAGCGCACGCCCTCGCTGCAGCGTCTCCGCTCACGTAGCCGTTGGGCGTCACGCTGGCGCGGACCTCGGCCTTGGGAGAAAACTCCTCACTCAACTGCCAGCTCGGCGGCACCGGCACGGGCATCTCCCGCGACAGCGCCACCTCCGACTCGAGTCGCGCCTTCTGCCATCGCCCGTATTCGCGCGCCGTCTGCGCCCGCGCCGGGTGATAGTAGGGAGAGATCTCCCTGCCGCTCTTTTCGTCGACCAGCTGCGCTTCGTATCGATCCACGCAGAAGCGGCCCGCGACATCCACCATCTCCGCGGGGCAACGCTTGGCGAAACCCCAAGGCCCTGGAAGCACGGACTGGCCAGGAGCGCGCGGCGGGCCCACGTCGCCTCCGTCGGGCAGGTAGAGCAGCTCGGGGGGACGTTCATTCGTGCTGGGCGAGGCCGCCGGGGTGGGCGAGGCATCTTTCGGCGAAAGGTCCGGTTCGCTGCGCGAGCACGCACCCACGACCGCCGCGAGCGCCCACAGGCACCAAGTCGCCGGGGCTGGTCGGCCGGCGACCGCGCCGCGCATCACTTGCCGCGATAGACGATGAGCCCGTGGCTCAGATCGTAGGGCGAAACCGCAACCCTCACGCGATCTCCCGGGAGCACTCGGATGTGATGACGTCGCATGCGACCCGAGAGCTGTGCACGTACGATGGCCCCACCTTGGTCCACCTTGATGGTGTACTGGCCACCGCCGAGGGCGTCTTGAATGACGCCTTCCATCTCCAAAAGATCGCCTTTGCTCATGATTCCCGAGAACTGAAGGTATGAAAGCGCGGGGAACCTGGCACAAGGGCCCTTCCGACGCAAGCCGAGTTCCACGAGAGTAACCGGTTCGGCCGAAGAGGCCGGCGAAACGCGGGGGATCGCCGAATCGTGCAGAAACACTGCCCGTGCGGCTCGGCACGCCACGCGACTGGAAACGCGGCGGAGGTACGAGGCTCCGTACGCGACGTTCACTTTGGGTGCGGCCGGCTTCCGCGCGCCCCTGAACGCAGGACCGGTCGCCCATCCGCGGTCGCTCGGGTAGTGTTCCGCCGTGTTCGCTGCGACGCTGTTCGACTACAACGGAGTCCTCGTCGACGACGAAGACCTGCACTTCGCTGCGTTCGCCGAAGTGATGCAGCCCTTCGGCGTCGAGCTTTCGCGAGACGGGTACGTCGCCAGGTACATGGGCTTCGACGACGTCGGGGCATTCCGGGCCATGCTCGATGACGCAGGAATGGAGTACGACGATGCCCGCGTTCGAGAGCTGGTCGAACTCAAAAAGCCGGTCTACGCGCGCCGCGCCGAGCGAGGACTCGCGATCTTCCCGGGTGCGGGCGCGGCCGTGCGCGCCCTTTCGGCGCTCGGGCCGGTCGGAGTGGTGAGCGGCGCGTTGAGGAGCGAGATCGAGCTCGGACTCGAGCTCTTGAACGTGCGCGAGCTCGTCAAGTTCGTGGTGGCCGCCGAAGACACGCTTTCCTGCAAGCCCGACCCCGAGGGCTATCGGCTCGCCCTCCAGCGACTCGGTGAAGTAGCACCTCGCAGCGTCTTGGTCGTCGAGGACTCGCTCGCTGGCGTACAGGCCGCCAGGGCTGCGGGCACGACCTGCGTCGCGGTGTGCCACAGCTATTCCGAGGCCGAGCTGCGCAGAGCCGGCGCCGACTGGGTGCTTCCCACCGTAGAAGAGCTCAGCCCCGCCCAGGTGCAGGAACTCGCACTCAAACTCCATGCGTAGACGATTCGCAGCAGCCGCACTGGCCCTCGGCGTCGCGCTCGCCGCCACGAGCGCGAGCGCGGAGCGGCTGCCGTCCGGTCGCATCGCGCCGCGAGCGAGCGCCTGGCAAGAGTCCGGGCTCGGCGCGATTCGCGGCGTCACCATCGGGCCCATCGAAAGCGCGCTGCACCCGGACAAGGGCTATGGGAGCCCGGCGTGCGCACGCAGCTTGAGGGAGGCCCGACGCATGGGCGCGACTTGGGTCAGCCTCACTCCTTTCGGGCGGGTTTGGGACCTCGCTCCCACGGGCGTCTCACCGACGTTCGAGCTCGACTACGCCGACAACCGGGTCGCCGTCCGC
>Ga0268298_10001550_pt1 | contig 26859 bp, 34 predicted proteins | sample WWTPWeurt_MetaG_FD_194462 | JGI IMG/M metagenome (GOLD analysis project Ga0268298, IMG submission 194462) | Activated sludge microbial communities from WWTP in Nijmegen, Gelderland, Netherland - WWTP Weurt | ecosystem: Engineered > WWTP > Aerobic digester > Activated sludge | place...
GCACTCACCCATTTCAAATTCATCTCCCGAATTTAGTGGTAATTGGGACAATTTGAGCCTAATCACTCTCAATCACCCCCTTTTTTTGACCTGCTATTTTTTTAAAAATAAATTGTTGTTTTCAATGAGTTATGATATCATTGAGGTGTAACCGTCCGGTTAATTCTAACTTTGTGTATTATGTTAAATTAATTTAACTACACGAAATCACTTACTCTTTTCGGAGTAGGGCACTAATCGTTCAAAAACATATAAAACATCCATCAATTTTTTGGTTCTTTTGTTCGTTTTTGACATAAAACAATCAGCTTTTTAATTGACAGATACGGCGTTTTATTTAAAAACGTATCTCAACAAGCGGTATTTACATTTCATTGTTTGAATTGGTTTTTTCGGAAGACATAAACAATAAATCCCATCTTATAAAAAAACGCAAGTTCTTTTTTTAAAAAATAACAACAATTCTAATTACTTAAGGAGAATAGCATGGATAAAATATTATCCAGGATTGTGCTCGTGTTTGGTGTTCTTTTTATCCTATCAGGTTGTGGTGGTGGTTCTGATGGTTCAGTTACCAACCCAGGAATCAGCGGCCAGCCTAATAATTCCTCGTGTTTTGATTTTTCTAAAATTGTAAATGGTTCTAATTTAACTACTATAAATAGTTATTGGAGTTGTACTGCTATTTCTGGAAATGAAACAGCTCGTTTTTCTTTTGTAATTAGTGCTGATGGAGCAGGGTTGACCTCTCCAACTCCCACAACTGGCCCAACTGAATCTTTTATTTGGGGCGTCTCTACCTGTGATGAAATCGTTGATGACTCCGGTGAAAAGTTTACCAACTTTCAGCATATTGCAACCTCAGGAATTTTGACTTTTGATGGTCAATTTACTGATGGTTCCGCTGATGTCAGTTGTTTTATTCAGGCCATCTAATTTTTTTAGGGCCCATCCTCAGGGGTGGGTCTTTTCCTCTCCACAAACTCCTTCACCGCAATCCTCACCCCTAGGCTTAGGTTGCCATCGCCGATTTGCTTGGCGTTCTCAGTCGTGCTTTCATCGAGAAATAGATTCACTCGTTTAGCATCAGGCAATCTGGGTTTTGCATTTGGCCTAGTATGAGGTTTGTTTTTTTTATTCATAATAAATCCCCCTACGCCGTTTCCGGTTTCGGGGGAGTGAGAAACGGTTTTTAACCAAAAATAACGCGATCAAACTTAATCTTATTTTCTGGGGTCGACCAGCATTCTTGCCATTCTGAGTCAGTTAGTGAGCGGCCTGTGTTCTCAATTAGTATGGTAGTGTGACTTCCCACTCTTTGCATAATTGCAGTCTCACGATTTGTAAGATTAAATCTTTCAGTTATATTTTTCATTTTTCTCACTCCTGAGATGTCATCAGCGTGATTGCTGATCGATTATGCAATTAATTATACACACGATTTAAAATAAGTCAATAATTATTTTTGTGTATGATTAAAATATTTCCATTATGTCGGGTTTGTCGGGTGGTGATTAGTAGAATAATTACTAATAAATATTTGATTTATATATAGATTTTATAATTTAGTTGGCATTTAGATGTAAATTCATATGATTGGCTATGATGAATAGCAATCAACCGCTCTATATTCGAGGATGGAAGGGGCTTGAAGCACACACAGGGTTTGCAGAACGAACTTTGCGTGAATGGCATTATAAGCGTGTGCGTTGTCCTATTATCAAACTTAAACCCAATTCCCACTACTCTCGATGGGTGACAACTCCCGATCGAGTCGCTCTCTGGTTATTACTCCTCAATAAAGTTCCAAAGATAGGCAGGAAAGTTGCCTAGATACAGCCTATTAGGGGTTTTCTTACCTTATGGTACCTAGCCCGATTAATGGGCAACTCCAAAGATCTTTATTTTGATGCAAGAACCGCCTTACTGAATCAGTTGGTTGCTTCTAGCGATGAAGAGTTCATCAAGGCCGCTAAAGAAATGGTTCGTAAAGATCTAGTTGGTTCGATTGAACGACTTCTTATTTTCCGTGATCACGAAGATCCTCACGTTGGTCTCAAAGCCACCATCCACCATTTAAAACTCAACGAATTAGAAAAAACCCAAGTGGAACACAGCGGTGCTGTTCAGTTCCAGCCTTTCACTATTGGTGAAAGCTTAGATGAGGTGAACGCGCAGGATGGATGAGCCTAAGAAGCGCACGCTCCACTGGCACCAGAAGAAGTTCGTGGATGCGAGAGAAAAGTTTGTGGGTTTGTTTGGAGGAGTTGGTAACGGCAAGACTAGTATTGCTTGTATCAAGATTATTGAGCACGCAACGAGGATACCAAACAACCTGGGACTCGTAGGGCGACTCACCTACAAGCGACTGATGGACTCGACCCAAGAAGTTTTTTTTCAAGAGCTTAAGAAGATTTATCCGGCTGATGCCTACAAATACAACAAGTCGGATAACACAGTTACGTTTTGGAACAACAGCACGATCCTCTTCAGACACCTAGACGATGAGGATGCGCTCCTAGGGCCTAACCTAGGCTTCTTTTATATCGATCAGGCTGAAGAGATTGACGAGAAAATGTTTGATGTTTTGATGGGGCGTCTCAGACGCTCGGGGGTCATCCGACACCAGGGATTTATCACAGGTAACCCCAAGGGTCATAACTGGATCTATTACAGATTCGGCATTGATAAGGCCAATGGCTCAGCGGATTGGAAGCAAGGTGACTATCGAATGATCACCGCTCCCACCCACGCAAACGCAGCAGGATTGCCAGAGGACTACATTGCCAGCATGCAGCAGGCCTACACCCCCGAGCAATACAACCGCATGGTGTTGGGCTCGTGGGACGCATACGAAGGCCAAATCTTTGATTTAAAGTGCGTGCAGCCAATCACTACACTGCCTCGAATCATGATGGTGGTCACGGCCTGTGACCCAGCTATCAGCAAGGGCAAAGACGCCTGTAACACAGCGTTTTGCACATTAGGCATAGGGATAGACGGACATATTTACGATTTAGAAACAGTGGCCAGCAAATGGTCGTTCCTTGAAACTTTAGAGCAGATGAAGCGGATCAGGCAGCAGCATCAACCTGAGTATATTGGCGTAGAGAATACCGCCTATCAAATGGCTTTGATTGAGGCGTGTCGTCAGCAGTTCCCTGACTTTCAGAATAGGATAATTAGCCTAGATGCGGATCGTGACAAATGGCGACGCGCTAAATCAATCACACCAATCATTGAGCGATGCCTTTTTCACACGAACGACGAGAAGCTCAAATCGGAGATGTCGGCCTTTAATCCTGATGGGGAAGGCACTGAAAAGAAAGATCGAGTAGACGCCATGGTTCATGCGCTGCATCTAGTTCAGATGTACGCACCGACTCAATACAAGGTCGAGGTTGATCCCTACAAGGGTCTCAATCACAACGCGGCATGGCAGCTAGAGCAGCAAGAGATCATGAAGAAAAACCGTGAAGTTGCGTTCAGGAAAGCTAGGGGAACGTGGCACGGAGATACAGATCAAGTGCAGGTGTTTAACGATGATGGGGCGATGGAGGCTGAGGGGTACTATTAACCATCAATGTAAGAGGTTTGAATATGAGTTTAGTTGCTTCGAGTTTGAAATGGTTCAATGCAGGTGATGAAAAGCTGGTCATGGGTCAGTTGGCCTTTGACAGCTCTTATCCTACTGGCGGTGAAACATTGAATGCAGTGGATTTGGGTCTTTCCTTTATCAATCGAGTGATCGTGGAGCCTAAGGGTTATGTTTTCCCTGTAAGCTATGCTGCGTCTGGGACGAGTGCGAATATCCTAGTTTTTCAGTCTGCCTCTGTAACTCCTGCGGGAACAATCAGCGCTCCCGCATTTACCGGAAGCGCATTAGCTGCACACGGGCACAATGTTCAACTCACCCAAGATGAAGTAATTGCTGTGACCGCTGGAACCGGTGTTTCAGCGGCTCTAACCAATATTCCAGTTGGTTCCATTGATAATGTTTATATCGCAGCCGGTGGTGTGACTGGAGCGGCTGTGATTGTTCCAGTTTTTTCAGTTGCTAACTCAAAAGAGGTGAGCATCAATTATACTACCGGAGTTTTGCAGTTTCTAGTCGCGGACGCCGTCACTTCTGCAAAAGTGACATACGCTAGAGCGGCCGTCAGCACTACGTCAGCTGGAACACCTGCAGGGACTAACTCGGCGCCTACATTTACTGGTACTGCAACCACTGCCGCTGGTTTCTCTCAAGTACCCAACACAACCAATTTATCGACACTAACAGGGGTCAACTTTGTGGCCTTTGGCTATTAATTTTAAAGGAGTCTATCATGGCTTTTACAACCACTGAAACACGTTTAGATCTAGTCGCAGGCGGTACCTCAGGAAAATGTTATTTGTTCGGTACCTATACAAATACTGGAGGGTCTACCGGCGGAGAAATCAAGCCAGGTAACAACACCACCAACGTGAGCGGCTCGGCTGGGTTAAAAAAGATTATTGCGGAATGGTATAGCTCTAGCAGCGCCACTCCCTCTGAAGTTCGTTCGGTGAAGGCTTTCGACGCTACTCAAGGGGGCGATAAACTGACCATTACCACAGCCGCCGACCAAACCGGTGAGTTCATTATCTATGGTGAGTATGCTGGGACTTAATTGTAAAGCCTGTAGCTGTTTGCAGGATCAGATTCAACATTTGAGAGCGATGAATGAGAAACTTACATCTCAAATCATCGCTCTCTCAAATGCGAACGTTTACCACACACTCGAGTCCAATGCTCACGAGGTGGATGATTCAATGTATTACGGTGGGAAGAGCGACACCTTTATTGAACGGGACGAAATAGGGCAAAAGATAATTGTTAAGAAGCCATTTAGCGTTGAGACTCAATGAAAGCACTTTACTCAAACGACACTAGCAAGATTGAAGATGCGGTCAAAAATCTCTTCAGAGATGACCAAGGGTATAAGACTACTCTGGCCCAAGTGTGGTTGAGGAATATCAATTTCGCGAATGGTAATCAGTTCTTTAATTACAATGCCGCCCCTGCTTTCTACGGCAACAACCCCATCCTCCAAGGGTCTCAAAACATTGGTATGGGGCAGCTTCTAGCTACCAATGAAATCGAACCGATTCTTCGCACCATGGTTTCGTTTCTGACCCGAGCTAAGGGCGCAATCGAAGTGTTTCCTGCGGATAAAACCGATCAAGGGCGTTATCGAGCGAAGCTTGCTGAACAGATTCACAATATTAAATATGAGATTGATAACGAAGTCATGAAGTCGCAAATGGCCGCTCATTGGGCCATGGTTTGCGGAACCGTGATTCGTAAAGATTTTTGGGATTATACCGTTACCAAGGACGCTGAATGGATTGTGCACGACGAGTTCGGTAATGAGGTCACTGACCCCCAAACTGGGCAGGTGATGACCAAGCGTAGCCGGATTGGAAGCAACGCGGTTTCAATCAATACTCCGTTTACTATTTCAACTGACCCTGAAGAGACCGAGCGAGACAACCTCCCTTGGATTCTAGAAACCTACATTAAACCCATCGAGTGGGCGCGTGAGGCCTATAATAAGCAGGAAGAGGGCTACACGGGCAAAGCGCACTTGATTGGTGAGGATTCAGCGACGGGCGATGTCATCGGCATGTTCGAGCAATTGAAGTACGCGACCCCGATTTATTCGATCTTTGGCGGTGGACGCGGGCCGATGAAGGACAAGACTCTAGTCCATGAAATCTACGTACGACCCAATGACGAGTTTCCTAACGGTCGATTGTTGATCGTGGCAGGGTGTCAGTTGGTTTACGCTTATGACTCGCCTTATTTCTTCGGAGCTGAGCCGATTCAATGGCACCCCTACAAATTTTATAGTTACGAGCCGTATATCGGCCGATTCTGGGGCAAGAGTTTAGTTGAACAGTTGGTACCTATCCAAGTGAGGATCAATGAAATCAACACTGCCATTATCCATAACGCCAACACACTCGCTAAGCCAAACATTTGCGCGGCTGAGAAACAGCTTAAGCGAGGAATTCTTAACGGCGAAGGGGCCAATGTCTACACTTACAACATGGTTCCTAATGCTCCTCCGCCATTTGTTATGCAGGGTACTCCGCTTCCTGCTCAGTTCTTTGAGGAAAAACAGCAACTCATTGATGCGATGGTTCGAATCGTAGGAACAAACTTTGTGATGCAAGGCAAGCCACCTTCAGGCGTTACCGCTGCGGCTGCGATTGAACAGCTTTTAGAAAACGCCAATACCCAGCAATCGATGGTGGTGCAAGGCTGGGAAGAGTTTCATGGCTTGGCCTATACCAGCAAATTGCGATTACTTCGAGACTTCCTAAAGAATCCTGACCCAGCAATTGACGATTACTTGCGCACTATGGCGCCGGACGCGCTTCAGTTTCAGCTCAAATCCTTTAAAGGGGAAGACCTCTCTGAGGGGATTGGAGTTCGAATTGTTCAAGGCTCGATGGTTCCTAAGTCAGAGACCGCCAAGCGCTCGATGTATAACGACATGGTCAAGAACGGAATTATCATTGGGCTCAATGAAGACTCGCCGCGTGGTGAGAAGGTGCGTGAGCAATATTTAGAGAAGATGGGCCTCGAAGGTTTTGAGACCGAACAGAGCGTTCAAGCGAAACGTGCTCAGTGGGAAAATGAGAACATGATGCAGGGAATTCCTGCTCATGTTTCCAAATATGATGTTACTCCAGTGCATATGGGGACTCATTTAACCACTTATCTCAGCCCTGAGTTTCAAGAGCGGGCCACGCCTGAGCAACGTCAATTATTTGAAACCCATATGCAAGAGCATGAAATGGCTGAGCAGCAAAAGCAGGAACAATCTCAAATGCAAGCCATGGCAGCTCAAGGGATGTTACCTCCTGGCGCTCCTCCTCCTGAAGGGCCTCCGGCAATGCCTGATCAAGGGCAGATGGTGGCATAAGATTTAGTTTTCGGCTCGTCTCGATACCGACGTTAAAGGGGAAACACAATTCGCGACCGTCGTGATGACAGGACGCGAAGAAAGGCAACAAATGCTAGACGGACTACCGACTGTCGAGATGACAGACGCGGGCGTTAATCCAAGCGCTGACACACCTATAAGCGCGCCTACAGAATCGCCCACTGTAGATTCAGGTGAATTCTCGCCCGAGGAAGAGGGTGGCTCTACTGAAGCGACCGACCAGGAAGCTTTAGAAAACCGTTCGATTCCTTATAATCGCTGGAAGAAACAGCTCACAAAGTTTCGTGAGTTGGAACAACGACACCAGCAATTGGAGCAGTCCACTCGTAATGCTGTTGAGATCCAGCAAGCGTTGACGCACTTGTCAACAGCTGATCCTCAACGGTTTCAACAATTGATCGGGCTGCTTTCTGGACAGCCTATCGCAAACGCTCAGCAAGCTCAGCAACAACCAGACCCTTACGCCGATTTGCCTGAGGGCTTGGCCAATGTGTTGAGACAGCGCGATCAAGAGCTAGCCTCTCTCAAACAGCAAATTTCCCAGACCAGTCAATCGGCCATTCAACAGCGTCAAGAGGTAGTGGAGAGCTCTTTCAAAGAACTCCTCAAGCAAGATGGGTTGGTGGACGACAACTATCAGGGAAACGGCATTCTTTTAGACCAATTGGAAAACGGGATTTTAAGCCAACTTAAGAATCCGGAAATGGCAACCCCTCAAGAGGTGAAAGCCGCTTACGAGAACGTCAAGCGGGCCATGAACATTTGGTCTGATTTTCAAATGAAAAAACAAGGGAAAGCGAAGCACGTACCAGCGACAGGGAGTCGTAGTGCTTCGATTGCATCACCAAAGGCGGGGACTCAACCATACACCATCGAAGAAGGCGCTAAGATTTTAGCGGAGGCCTTCGGGTAAAAGGAGTCTCCTATGACAGGCGATACGACTGCATTAACGGATTATTTTAAAAGAAACTATGATGTGGGCAGCCCTTTATTTGCTGCTCAGCAAAACTTGAAAGCCGCTTCTTGGAGCCGCTTTAAACCTGGTTCTATTAAACCTTCTCCTCAGGGCGTGTTCATTCCCGTCATGATGAGAGGTAACGAATCGGTTCGAGCCTATAACGAAACCGAAGGTAACGTTGATCCTCAAGATCCGTTGCCAGTTCAAGCGACGATCCTCACCAAGGAAATTCGAGCCAACTTCGAATTGACTGGTCGGAGCATCGCTTTATCGAAAACCGATTCTGTGGCGTTTGCCTACACTCTAGACGCAACGATGAAGGATACTCTTTCTCGTTTGATGTCTTCGTGTAACCGCCAAGTATTGGGGACTGGTACTGGTCAAATCACTTTGGTGGACGGAGCTGTTGTGGCTTCTACCTCAATTGTGGTCGATAACCCCTTCTTGCTTCGAGCCAATATGTATATCGACGCTTGGACAGCGGTTGGCGGTACCAAAGAAGCTTCGCGCGTAAAAATCACCAATATCAATTTTTCAACTCGCACCATCACGGTTGATACCGCGGTCACCCTTACCGACAACGATTTGATCGTTATGTCTGGGGTGTTGGATAACGCACCGACTGAAGGCAAGGAAATCTCCGGTCTTCAAAGGATCTGCGACACCACCACTCTCGGGACTTCGTTTGAAGGCATCTCCGCTTCAACTTACTCAGAATGGCAAGGCAATGTCATCGACGCTGGCGCCGTGCCAGTCTCTCAAGATCTGTTGCAGCGTATTGCCAACCGCGTGTCTTGGGTGGGTGATAGCTCTCCTGATCTTTTGATGTCGGCTTATGGGCAGGCCCGAAACTTCCTCAACACTGAATTGAATAAGGTTCGATACGAACCGGCTAAGGTAGAAGGTGGGCACACCGTTCTGAAATGGAACGATCTCACCTGGATGATTGAGAAGGATTATCCGCTTAACGAAGTTGGTATGTACAACACCGAGTATATCGAAAGAATGCAGATCGATGAACCTCGTTTAGCTTCCTACACCGGCAACCAACTTTACCAGAAAACCGGATTTAACGCCATTGCTGGCTATTACATTTGGTACGGTAACTTATTTACCCGCAAACGTAATGCCCATGGCCGTTTGATCAACTTAACTGAACCTACGTTCTAATAAGAAACCTAAGAGGGGGTTAAAGGCTACGGCCGCCCCCTCTCTTTTACTATGCAAGATTTTGTAACCGATGAGTTGGGAAGAAATTGGTCAACTAGACTTTTAACTGATCCCACGTTCGAGAAGCGGCTTAAGACTATCGATCCTACTTTGAAGCTAATCTTCGATCAAACCAAGCAACGCTGGATGATCTTAGCTCCCAGGATCGACAACCCTTACCTATGGCGTATCATCAAGGTTGCTGAGGATAAGCTCGGCAATCCTATGCCAGTAGGGGATTGGCTGTTGCTCGAAGTGCGAAGGCTAAAGGATCAGGCAGAACGAAGAGACCACAACCCTGATCAGTTTATAAAGTGGTTAGAGTATGAAGAGGGCTATCAGCAAGAACGGATTCAATCCAAGCGCGACGCTGATTTTGCCGACTATTTAAGAGAAGACCGCGTGTTTTTGGACAAAGCTTACCGGCAATTTATGGGCATGCCTGTTTCAGATGCAACGGCGGGATACGCAAAGGGGTAAACTATGAAATTTTATAACATCTCGTTTGAAGACAAAAGAGTCATGTGTGACGGCCGAGCTTTTCGTTTGAAGAGCTTGTACCTTCACCAATTCCCAGATCGTCCGGACGTGCCTTACTACGTAGAGATTCCCGATCATTTGGCAGATTTTATTTATCAACAAAATAGTCAATGGGGCATCTTTCCTTTCAAGGCCGGTATGGATTGGGCGACTGAAGCGAAGAAGGCAGCGATTCAATACCGCGCGTTTTTAGAAGAGCGCATCTACAATTTCCAACGCTGGATGGACGAGAAGAAACTGCAAGGAGTGACGTTGAACGAGCCTCAAGCCATGCAGCAATACAAAATCTGGAAAGAAAGCTTCGATAAGATTCTGACCGGAACCGATCTTTCTAGCAAAGTTCACACCTTTGATGGCGTTAACCTTTCAATTTCAACCGACCAAGAAAAGAACGTGGTGCGAAACCAAGTGCCTTGGAACTTCCAAGTCGTGGAGCATGTCGATCCCGAAGTGGAAATTCGAGGGTTTGCTAGCGTCAGAGAGAATCGCAATCCTGAAGAGTTAGCCAATGCGTTGGTGCAAACAGGATTAGCAGAAAAACCAAAGCAATCAAACCAGAGTAAACAAACGAGGTAGAGTGAATGGGTTCTCAACTGAGCGTTATCAGAGGTAACGTTCGGAATAACCTAGGGGAAGCGACCGCCGAATTCTACACCAACGGCGAGCTAAATCAGTACATAGGGACAGCTTATAAACAGTATTTTTTACTTATGATAAGCGAGGGCGAAGGCTATTTCGAAACAACGACAAACATTGATGTGGTCGCTAATCAAGCGGCTTACTCAGTCAGCTCCCTATCCCCGCCCTTCTACTCGGTCAGTGCCATTGAGCGCTATTTGCCCAATGGCACATGGCCCTGTAGAGAAGATGAGCGTCGCTTTACGCCCAATTATACGTTGGGAATCAACACCGGTTACGGCTGGTTGCCTTCGTATCGCATGCGCGGAATGAATCTCATCTTTGAACCAACGCCTCAGTTCAACGAAACCAACGCCTTAAAACTTGAATATGTGTACGCCCCCACTTTTCCTAGTTCTGGTTCTGCTGACAGCTTTACTTTTGATGATAACTTTTCGGTAGTCCACGAACCTCTCATTGAATTGTACGCAACCATTGCAGCCCTGGAAGCCAAGGACGGTATGGGCGGCGTGTCGGATATTGCTTCTTTTAGAAATCGTTTAGCTGAGTTGCAAGTGGTCTTTATGGATGGTCTGAATCGGTATGAGTACCCCGACAAGGTGACTTATGCTGGGATCAATTATTCTCCCTTCAATCAGTGGTATTATTAATGGGTCTGCCTCTTAATAAAATTGACTACTACGATTTGGGAGGAGGCCTAAACCTCAAAGATTCTCCCATCAAGACTCCGGCTGACGAGTGCACGGCCATGCTCAACATGGATTTTTCACCTGACGGAGCCACTCTGACTCGTAATGGAAGCCGTATCATGAACATTAGCGGAGGCATTCCTGCTCAGATGAGCGGAGCTCCACGCACGTTGTTATTGTACGATTATCGCAAATCGGATGGTACAGCGGTTCAGATTATTTGTGCCGGCACCACCATTAAACAAAGTTTAACGACTCCAACCAATATGGTAACTGGTTTGAGTGCAAGTTTACCCATTCCAGATATTGAGTTCATGGTCACCAATGACGATGAATACGCGTTTTGGGGTAATGGGGTTGATACCAACTTAAAGTTTAATGGCACGACTTGGACAAATTGGAGCATTGCAAGGCCAGCTTCTACGATGACCGCAGCTGATAACGGAGTTGGAACCCTGGGAGCAGGGGACTATACCTATTACGTTGCTTTTGCTCGCACGGTGGGCGGTGTAATTGTGCAAGAAAGCGAGCTTAATGCTACGCCCGCTACCGTTACCATTGCAGCCAATCGTCAAATTTTGCTGAGTAATATTCCTGTCTCAACTGATCCTCAAGTCAATGCTCGGGTGATTTATCGACAACTAGGAACTGGCGCGATTCATCGAGTGACGGTAGGGGCTACGATCGCTGATAACGTAACCACAACCTACGCAGATAACACCGCTACTATTAGTGCGTTTGCAGAAGCGAGTTTTGATCGACAGGCAGTCCCCACAAGTGCGGTGTTTGAAGAGTATATGGGTCGGATGTTCATTGTAGATGCGGCCCAAAAGACCGATGTTTATTACACCCCTGTCAATCAGCCTTGGTATGCTCCCACTGAAAACTTTTTTATCTTTGATGGTCCAGTGAAGTGCATCAAGCGATTGTACGGCGCTTTAATCTTCGGCACTGATCGCAGCATTTGGGTTTTAAATGGAGACCCTGAAACAAACTCTCCGCGTCGGATTAGCTCGGTTATTGGAATTTTGAATAATCGTTGTATGGTTGGAGAGACCGCGGCTTATATTTTAGCGACCAATAAGAAATTTTATGTCTTCAATCCAACCGACTTTTCTCAGAGCGAAATTAGAACCGACGCTCCAGCTTCGATCAAAATCGATCCGCTCTTTAACCAAATTGCTGCTTCAGCCAGTGAGTCGGTGTGCATGGAGTATTACACCACGCCCAACGTCGCCAAAATCATGATCGGTGTTCCGATTAGTTCGGGAGCTGGTCAGAATGACGGCATCATCATTTACAACGAGACACAATCGATCTTGAAACAAAAGCCGGTGTGGCAGGTGTGGGATAATATCAATGCCAGTGCTTTACGGCAGTTTGTGGTGAATGGGGTTATTAATCTCTATTCTGGCGATTATAACGGGTTCCTTTGGAAGCTTGATGATCCAACCATTTTTGGAGATGGCGCAGTGGTGAATGGAACTGCGACTTCAGGGGCCGCGAGTACTTTAACAGATTCGACTCAAATATGGACCGTGAACGCTTATATAGGAATGCGAGTTAGAGTGATTGATGGTACTGGTATTAATCAAGTGCGTACAGTGACCGCTAATACTGCAACTACTTTAACTGTAACTCCTGCCTGGAATGTAACGCCAGATTCAACCAGCCAGTACACTATCGGTGGGTATGATGTTTATTGGTATAGCAACTGGAAAGAAGTGGTCGAATCCTACGAAGTATTAAAACAGCTTTGGTATATTTGGGTAAACGTGAACTCTTCCGGCGCCTACACTATCAGCATGATCCTGCAAAAAGATTTTGATCAAGACACCAACAATCAACTCGCAATTGATATCGATCTGACTGCCAATAATTCCATTTGGGGAGCTTTTGTTTGGGGTCAAGCCTTTTGGGGAGCGCGGGCAGTTTTCACAGAGCGGTTTAGAAAGTTCTTACGATTTAGAGCAATCCGAGTTGCGTTCAAACATAGAGAGGCTGGACAACCATTTCAAATAAACGGCTTTGCTTTGAATGTTCAAAACAAATCTTTGTTTGCGAGGCAAGCAGCATGAAACGAGCTTATAAAGTGGGTGAGTGCGTGTGTTGTCCTGAAAAGATCTTGGTCATGAATTGCGAAGGCCAGATTACAGGACCGACACCGACTTATCGAAACATCAAGTTACACTTTGAAGATGGGCACGTGATGATGCTGCCCATGTGCGCGCGGTGTGCAGAGAAACCGAACTTAGAAGAGATAGTTTCAAACGTGTGTGAAAGCGGGTCACAAGCGTTTGATTGCGAGAAGACTAAACATTTTATTCAATCAAAGGGCAAACCAAGGGGATACGGGATCATGAAGGCAGGTCAACCTTATGGCAATAAAGCCCTTAACGCTGGTTAACGGAACCTTAGCGGACGCCAATCAGGTCATGCAGTTGTTTGATGAGCTGTATTCGAACATCGACTCATCGAATGTGGCTTCTGCAAATAAGACGGGTACAGGCAAGTTTGTTCTGGATACCAGTCCAACTATTGCTACGCCTACCCTGTCAGGTACGGTTGCGGGCAGTCCTACGTTTTCAGGTAACTTAACCTTTAATAATACGAATCTTTTTTCGACTGCAACCGCCAACGCAAACCGGTTTCATGGGAGTGGAGATGGTTATGGTGGAGCCTCGACGGTTTTAACTATCTCGTCGGACGCTTTGGCTAGTAGTAATTTTAATTATTTGAAGTGCATTGCTGATTATAACGGTACGCCAACAACTGTTTTTGCGGTTGGTGCTGGAGGTACAACTAGCATTCTTTCAGGTGCTGAACTTTATTTAGATGGTGGCAGTAATACTTCTATTCGAGAGAATGCTGCGGATCAGATTGTTTTTAAAACAGGTGGATCAGACCGACTTTCGATTGAGACTACTACGGTCACTTTTGGGACTACCGTTGATGCTCGTCTGCAAGCTACCAAAAAGCTTTATTTTGATGGCGGTTCCAATACCTCTATTCGTGAGTCGTCCGCTGATACATTATCTTTTGAAACGGGTGGCGTAGATAGGATGGCTTTAAACACTACTGATCTAACATTGGGGAACACTCAAGACTTTATCTTAAAGGCTACCAAAAAACTATATCTGGATGGTGGGAGCGACACTTATATCAGTGAAAGCTCTGCTAATGTTCTAGCCTTTTTCACAAATGGTTCTGCATCATTTTCGATTACTCCAAATTATTCCAGCGTCGAAAATTCAAATAATAGATTTTTGCTAACATCTACTAGTGACTACGGGTTTAGTTACTTAGCCAATAAGCTCTATGTCAGAACAAACGGTTCAGAGAATACTTATTTTGGAAGCAGTGGTGATCTTCATATAACTTCAGGATATTTAAACATTGATAGTGCTTCAAACTATTATGGAATTGATATCGATGTTTCAATCAATAGTAACATTCTAGCAGCTACAGGAATTGTTGTAAAACCTGTGAATGCAGGAACGGGTGGGGCTATTGGGATTGAAATGGGGAGCATGTCAGGCGCAGGCAAATATATGTTTAGCGTTCCACAAGACAACACAGACCCTACCGGAGGCGGTGGTGCTGCTACTGGTAGAATTCCCATTCTGGTCAACGGTGTTACTCGTTATTTGGCTTATTATTAAGATTTTGGAGATCAATAATTATGTGGAATCCTTTAGGTTTTTTATTCGGTGGCAAAAAGCAAAAAACTTATCAGTCTGAACATACCAAAGAGTATGAAGATAAGTTAAGAGATCGAATCTATGATCGTTTAGATAACCCACTTTCTGGCGCTGAAGGCGTGCGTCAGGCCACTTCGGGTTATGATCTCAATCCAGTGAATCAAGCCATCCAAGGGTTTGCGAGTAATGTGGGTGTTCCTAGTACTATAGCTGGGGCTACTCCAGCTTATCGTAAAGCTGGTCTTAATATTGCTGGCAGAAGAGTTTTAACACGAACAATGCCTAATCAAGGTGTTCCTCCGCCGGCTGGAGCTTCGAACTATTACACCTCAAGTTACACTCCTCAAACTTATACTCCTGCACAGTTTAATTTTAGTACACTTCCAAACCAATATTACAATGACGCTTATGACGTGGGTTCAAAGAACATTCGTCGAGAGGGCGCTGGGTCTTTAGAGAAGCTTCGAGAGAGTGTGGGAGTTCGCAGACCTGGATTGTTAGCAAAGTTGGGTCAGAAATCTAATCGAGATACCGGTGAGCAATTAGCCGATCTATCGACCAAGCTTGGATTGGAGAGAATGCAAGAAGGGACACAGCTTGGGAAAGAGCAACAGCTTCAGCAAGCTTCTGAGAATTTGAGAGGCGCTGAGTTTGGGGATGAGCAAGCTAGAGCCAGAGAAGCTTCTTTGATGGGAGCGGCTAAGTTTAACGAAGAGAATAGAGCGCAATCTGCGGCTGAGCAATTTAGAAATCTGCAAGCCATGGCCGATACAACTTTAAATCGTGAAGGATTTAAGCGTGGAGCGTTAGGCGATGAGCGAAATTATGAAGATCAAGGAACCCAAGCTTTAACAAATCTTTTACAAATGATGATCCAATCTCAAAATGCAGGAGCTCAACAAAGTGGGGGAGGGGGATTTTTAGATTTATTTGGGAAAATTGCCTCCTTTCTTCCTATCCCTGGAGCAGCTGCAATTGGAGCAGGAGTAAGTGGGCTTTCTTCTGCCGGTCAAGCAATTCGAGGGGCTTCGTTAAGGAGATCGTTATGATGAATCGACAACCTAATTTATTTTCTAGATCAAATTCTATTCTTCCGGGTGATGATCCAATGGCTTTGGGCACAGGCCAAGGAGGGTTGCAAAGGCCTCAAATGCCCAAGCACACTATTTTACAAAAGATCCTAGCGATTGGATTGCCGGCTTTGATTTCAGGCATTAAAGGCGAAGGCGCTGTGATGGGTGGCATGGCAGGTTTAGCCGGATTAAATAAGGGAAGAAATGAGCAATATGATCGTGAAATGGATCAATATAATCGCGACCGCCTCTTTGATTTAAACCAAACCAAAGCCAATGATTTAAATTTATATCGCAATGAGAACCTTGGATTGAAAGATCGTGGTTTAGATTTGAGAGAGCAGGGGCTTAGTCAGCAAAATAGTCTTGGCCAACAACGATTGGGAGAAACTCAACGTCATCATCAAGCTGGTGAAAAGATCAGGCGAGAAGGCATTGATGCTGGGTTGAAGAAGGATGAAGACTATCAATATCGCATTATCAAACACAAGATCATGACAGCCACCGACCCTTCAACCATTACTCCCGACGAGATTGATTTGGTGAAACGTTATGAAGCTAAAACCGCTCCTAAAAAAGGTTCTTCTTCCGGAGGTGGCGCTTCTTCAGGTGGAGACTACCCCTTCTAACTATGCCCCCTTTAGATGAAGAAATTAAAGCGTTAAGAAAGAAATGGTCCGATGAGGGCTATACTCCACCTTCTTTGCCTGAAGCTAACCCTGAAGGGAAGTCTTTGCGTTGGGAACAAATACAACCAAAATTTAAAAAAATAGCTGAAGATTTTGAAACGGTTACTGGTTTTAAACCAACTTTTACCAGTGGCTTTAGAACCCAAGAAGAGCAAGACGCTTTGAAGGTACCGGGAAAAGCCAAGGTTTCAAGGCACTCTTCAGGGAGAGCTTTAGATCAGGGTATTGCAGGATTAAGCAAAGAGCAGATTAACAAGGCTTTGAATTATTATAATAGACAGCCTGGAGTGAAAGCTTCAGTTCATAATAATAACCATATTCACACCGAATATTTGGGTGATGATGAGTTTGATTCTAATGAGCAGCCTATTGATCAACCTAAACCAGTTAAATCCGTTGACCCTAAACTAGCCTTAGAGATTAATGCTCTGAGAAAAAGTTGGGGAGCTGAAGAGTTGCCAACTCCCACTCAAGAATTGATTAAATCCACTGCATCAAGCGTTGTAAGTGGTGGGCCTAAGCGCGACATTACCTCCGAAATAAATGAGCTTAAACAGAAGTGGGGCGCTGAGGATATTGCTAATAAAACTCCTCCCATTGCAAAGAAACCGGTTGCTACTGCTCAAAATCCTTTAAAGGCTATTTCCTCAAGTTTTGTTCAAGGGAGCAATGACCTCAGGCCATTTGATGGTATTGTTGGAACCGGTTTTAATATCCCTCAAGAAGAGATTGATCAACTCATCGCAGACAAAAAATATTACCCCCGGGAATCGATGAATCAGTTTATTGAGACGCCTTTGATTCAAGCTGAAACGATCAAAAACCTTCTTAATAAATTAGCAGAAGAGCCTGAAGGATTTAAATCTATTCAAGAAGAGTTAGATCAAGAAATTGCAAACAATCCTAATGGGTTGCATGCTAATATAAATGCAGTTGGTCGTGGTACTCGGGATGCGATTTCTAATTTAGTTTCTGGTTTTTCTACTCCGAAGAGTATTGCGACCGGTGCAGGCTTAGCCGTTCCTGTTCTTGGGCCTATTCTTGCAGCGGTAATTGCTCCCTCAATGGTAAAGGGTAGTCTCGAAGGAATTGATAACACTATTCAAAGCATAAACGAAGGTGATGTTGAAGGCTCTACTCGAAATGCCCTCGAAACCTTAGCTAACTTAGGCATGACTTATGGAGCTGGCAAACTCGCTCTCTCTCCTTTTAAGAAATTAGTCATGACTTATAAAACTAACAAACTCGCTCTCTCTCCTTTTAAGAAAGCGGCTCCGATTCAAACTACTCCAGCTGAATTGCCGGTCGAGATAGCCAACCAACTTAAACAAGAAGCTCAACCGGCAACGATTTCTCAAGGGACACCAAAACGACCCGAATCAATCTATCTAGGTTCTGGTCTCGGTGGATTACAGAGGCTTTTTGAAAAAGATCCTATCGTAAAAGCTCGCTTGGATAAAGTGGCTGAGATTGAGCAGCAAGCTAAGGCCAGCGGCAAGAAGATGCATGAGGTTTTGAGGGAGCAAGGGGAAAACTTTGATCCTGATCTTTACGCAGAGGTCATGAATCGCCAGCGAGAGGTGGCGCGTGAAGCTGAGAAATCTTCTTTAGTGCAGCGTGCCAGTGATTTAAAGCGGGAATTAAAAGTAAAGCTTGTAGATTCTGTGGCGCCTCTTGAAGACGCTTTACGTACTTGGGAGAAGAATAACCCTGAACAAGCTCCTTTTGGACTGAGTCGTACAGAGCGCTTAACCGATCGAATTGATAAATCTTTTCGGGCTGTGAACATGGCCGGCCAGTTTATGAAGGATAATGGATTAGAAGGGGTGATTAAGTCTTTAGAGAATGTGAAAGACTTAGATGTGCTCGATCAGTATTTAATAGCAAAACACGCTCCTGAAAGAGAAGTGGTTGGTAAAACTTCTGGACGTGATTTGGAACTTGATCGGCAGTTTTTAGAAGCTAAAGCTCCTCAATTTGAAGAGCATGCTAAGGTAGTTCAAAACTACGCTCAAAAGCTTCTCGATTATTCAGTGGATGCTGGGTTGATCAGCAAAGAAAGTGCTGCCAGACTTAAAGAACAATACCCTAATTACGTACCGCTCAATCGCGTGTTTAACGAGCTTGAAGTTGTTCCATCTTCTTTTAAACCTAAAGGCCCAGCGTCTCTTAGCAAACAAACTGTAGTTCAAAAATCCACTGGGTCTTTACGTGAAATTGAAAGCCCGATCGCTTCTTTGATGGAGAAAACCGCTGATGCGTTCATGCAAGGGGAGAGGAATAAGACCACTCAATATTTGGTTGAACAGCATCAACTAGAAGGAAACCCATTTGGACTTCGCAAACTAAAACCAGATGAGAAGCCTAGTGAGGGAATGGGGAAAGTAGAATTGTTTAGGAATGGAGAGAAAGAAATCTGGGAAACTGATCCAGAAATCGCCGCCGCTGCCAAATCCCTTAATGTTCAACAATTTGGTTTGTTGGCTCGTATCCTAAGAAAGCCTAGCTTGGTTTTTAAAGCTGGTACAACAGGAGTGAACCCTGTTTTTGCTTTGATGAACCTAATCAAAGACACAGGCCATGCCTTAACGCTTTCCAAGAATTCTAGAGGCGGAGCCTTATCGACTCCTTTTGGGTTGAAGCAAGCATTAAAAGGCGGTGAGTTTTCCGATATGCTTGCTCGTGAAGGGGCGATGGATTCTTCGTTTGATCCTTTTCGTGAGCAGTTTCTAAAGAACGTTAAAGAGATTCGGTCCGATCGAGACCTAGCGAGTAAGATTAAATTTCGAGCTAATCCTCTTCATATCTTAAAAAATATTGAAGATGTCATCAATGTGGGTGAGCGCACGACTCGTATTGCTCAAGCCAAAGCGGCATATGATGCAGCGATTAAGGCAGGACTTTCGCCAGCTGATGCTCAGATTAAAGCAGCCTTAGCGGCACGTAAAACCACTACAGATTTTTATAGAAAAGGTGAATGGGGTGCTGTATTAAACAGTGTTTCTCCCTATCTCAATGCTGGCATTCAGGGCTCTCGTACTTTGGTTCGTAGACTGCATGAATCTCCTGGAAAGACTACTGCTAAGATTGTGGCTTTAGCTGCTGTGCCTAGTGCTTTAGCGACGCTCTATAACTTAAATGATCCTGAACGTAAGAAAATTTATGCCGATTTGAACGAAAAGGAGAAAGATGATAATATTGTTATCATTACTCCTTGGGCATCCTTCAACGAGAAAACCAAACAATGGGATGGAGTAATTAAGATTCCTAAACCTCAAGGGATTTCGAATTTAATTCGTCCAATGACGAAGTACATTGAACACCTGCATGATGTGGATCCTCAGACGGTAGGCTCAATGGCTAAAGAATTCTTGAGTGCAGGTACTGGAGCAGTCCTTCCTTTTGAGCCTTCTGTTCAAGGGTTATCTAACTTTTTAATTCCTCCACCTTTAAAGGGTGTTGCTGAAAACCTTTACAATAAAGACTTCTATTTCAATAAGCCGATCGTTCCTGATTATATTGATCGTCAGCCTAGCAAAGATTTGCCCCCTGAACGCCAAACGCTACCCAATACAAGTTTTGTGGCTAATAAAGTGGGTCAGACCTTAGGCGTTAGTCCTTTAAAAGTAGATCACCTGATTAAGTCTACTTTTGGAGGGATGGGCTACACGACAACTCGGGCGGTTGATGCGGCTTTGAACCTAACAGGCATTGCTTCTGATGATGAAGTTAAACGATTAGAAGGCAAGCCATGGATGAACCTTTTAACCTTGGGAACTGGGCCCGAGTTTGTACGAAGGCTAAGCCAGGCTAGAGGGGGCGAATTAGATAAGAAGGTTGCGACTGAGGCGCAGGAAGTGGTTCAGCAAGGAGCGGCAAGAAAACAGGATGTTTATCGAGAGGCTAAAGCTTTCTTGGATGAAGGAGAGAGTTTACCTAGAGAGGTAGCGAACGCTCGATTTGATCAAATTAAAAAGGAAAAGCCGGATGTGGCGAAAAAGATTTTGCAACTCAGTAAAGAAAAGAAAGCGAATTTAAGCTCGGCGGATAAAGCGATAATGGCGCTTGGGGCAGAAGATGGAACTAGGGCACGGTTTCTTTATAATCATTTTAACAAGTTGGATTCGGAAGAAGGTAAGGCAGTTTGGGAAGAATTAAAGCAAAAAGGTATTTTAACCGATAAGGTTATTCAACAAATCAAAGAGCTAAAAGCTTCAAGGGGGTTACGTGAAAGCGCAGATGAAAACTAAAGAGAAAGAAGAAAAGGATAGTAAAGGATTCAACTTAAACGAGTTCTTTAAAGCAATGGCTGAGAAAGGCGCCAAGGTTCCTAAAAATAAGGATGTAAAACCGGTCGCCGATGATGATGGGGATGATGATTTAGAAGATGAAGATATGGAAACCGCGGATGAGGAAGCTAAAGAGATTGAAGAAAAAGCGGATAAGAAACGCAAACCAGAATTGTTTTCTAAAAAGAAAAGATAACCATGAAAGCCGACATCAACAAAGATCAAATGATCTATGAAAGCTACGTGGTGGTTAACACACTAAAAGAGCGCGTTGACAGGCATTCTAAAGAGCATTCAGCGATGTTCGAAAAAATTTGGTACAAACTCGAAGAGCTTCAAAGCGATAATCGAAAAAATGAAAGTGAGCATCGAAAGATGCTTGAGACTCAAGGGCAGAGGATTTTCAAACTAGAATCCGAGCGAAACTTGGTTGTTAAGATATTGGTTCCAATCATCTCGGTCATTGTTTCTCTTTTAACCGGATTTTTTAGCAAGAAATTTTCTTAATATGGTTCGAGAATACCCAAAAAACAAAGGCTACAAACTCAGCGAGCATTTCAACGCGCTCGAGTTTCAATGCAAGTGCTTTTATCCAAGTTGCACCGTGACTTATGTCGATGATGGTTTAATCGATTACCTTGAAAAGAAACGCGACCGATTAGGTAAATCAATCACAATCAACTCAGGGTTTCGTTGTACGCGTCACAATCGAGACATAGGCGGGAAAAAAGGCTCAATCCATATGACAGGCAAGGCGGCCGACATCGTCGTTTCTGGTGAGGATATGTTGAAACTAGCGGATGTTTTCGAGGATGCCGACGGCTTAGGTCGTTACAAGAATTTTTTACACGTAGACGTTCGGGGCTATCGGGCCAGATGGAACGGCTAATTTTTCAAAGGAGGATTTATGAAATCAGGAATTAAAACAAGCGAGTTTTGGTTAACGGCATTGACTGTAGTTGGTGCAGCTTCAGCAACTTTAGCAGATAAACTCGAGCCTAAATACGCGGTAGTTGCGGCAACGGTGGGGACGATTGCTTATACATTATCGAGAGGGTTGGTAAAAGGTAAGGAAAATCAGTTAGTTAAAACATTGAAAAAATAAAACTTAACATAATCGATATTATGCGAACTAATATTTGATTTTCAAATTGTTTCTTTATAGAATCTAAAAATTAACTCCTAGTGCGGCGGGGATAGTCAGAGGTGACTATGTCCGCACTTGCGACTTATACAGCACAGCCTTACACGAGTGAGGTTTTCAGTACTGGCCAAAAGAACGTAACCACGGCCGGAACTCAGGTAGCCCTGGTTTCTAGTGCTACTCCTACCATTCAAGTTTTAATTCAAGCCAAAAGAACTAATACCGGTCGAATTTATGTAGGTGGTTCCACGGTTACCAATGATGACACCACAGGCATTTATTTAAATGCTGGCGATGGAATTGTTATTGAAACCACAGACGTTTCAAAACTCTACATTAACTCAACGGTGAACGGTGAAGGAGTGACCTTCGTCTATTGGAGGGTCAACTAATGGAACTCTTTCAACGTGTAACAGCCGCTTCCATTGGAGCTATTTCAGGAAGTGGAGCTGCTGGGCAAGTAGCTGTCTTTAATGGGGCTAGCTCTATTACAGGATATTCCACTTTTAATTTTGATTCAGTCAACGCAAGTTTGTCGGTTGGAGGATTATCTACTATAGCAAATGGTGGTTTTAATTTTGGCAATAATAATTCCGTAACAGGAGTTGGCAGTGGATTAATAGGTAACACTAGCACTGTCTCTGGTGATTTAAGTTACGGTTTTGGTGATCAAGTAATTGTGAGTGGTAATCGTAGTTACGCTCTCGGAGCTGTTGTGAATGTGAGCGGTGATCGAAGCTATGGATTTGGCCAAAGCATCACGGTAAGCGGGACAAGATCTTTTGGATTTTCACTCGATACAGGCGGGTACACTGTTTCGGCTAATAACGTTTTTGCTGTATTAGGTGGTAAGGTCGGGATTGGCATTGCCTCCCCAAACTCTACCCTACATTTGGCCGGAAGCCTAACTTTAAAGCGCACTCCAACTGCTATTAGCTATACCGCTACAACTGATGATCTCATAATTGCTGTAACATCTACCGCTGCCGCTCGTACAATTACCCTGCCCTCAATCGCTTCAGTCGGGGTTGGAAAATATTACATTATCATGGACGAATCCGGTGGCGCTGCAGCTAACAATATCACGATTGACCCTGATGGCGCTGAGCTCATCAACGGCGCTGCAACTTACGCAATCAATACAAATTACGGGAGCGTCACCATTTATACCAATGGCGGCACGGGTTGGTTTATTGTTTAAACATTAAATTGAAATTAGGACGCGGGGATGGGGATCGAAAGGATCTCCATGAGCAATAATAATTTTATTGGTGGTAGTGCTTCAACAAATAGATCTGCTTTAGGTTTGATAATTGGGACTGATGTCCAAGCATACAATGCAAATCTCACCACTTGGGCAGGTAAAACTGCGCCATCGGGGGCAGTTGTTGGTGATTCTGACTCTCAAACTCTTACCAACAAAACTTTAGATAATACCAACTCAATTACTGTTAAAGACAGCAATCTCACTATTCAGGACAATAGTGACACAACAAAACAATTAAAATTTGAAGCCTCCGGAATTACTACAGGAACCACTCGAACTCTTACAGCTCCTAATGCTAGCGGCACATTAGGATTTATTACTGATTCTCAATTTTTTACCTCGAGTGGAACTTGGACGAAGCCAAGTGGTGTAACTGCCACTTCAATGACCTATGTCAAAATGATTGCCGGTGGCGGTGGTGGTGGTTCTGGTAGGCGCGGGACCGCTGGGAATGCTGCGGGGGGTGGCGGTGCTGCTTCTGGTGGTATTAGTGAGGGTTGGTTTAAAACAGCGGATTTGCCAGCTACTGTTTCTGTCACTGTTGGAGCAGGTGGAACAGGGGGCGCTGCAATTACTATAAATGATACAACTGGAAATGATGGAGTAATGGGTGGTGATAGTTCTTTTGGAACATATATTTTAGCCGCTGGTGGTACTCAAGGGATCGGGGGAGACATTATTTTTGGTAGCCCTGGCAATGCGAGCACTACAGGGTCTCAATTTAATGGGTCAAATGGAGCATTAGGACTTACAGTAAATGGCATTGATTCAGTTGATTCGATTTATGGTGCCCCTAGTGGTGGGGCTGGAGGCGGTGGTATTAGTGGCACTGGTGGCACAGCCGGAAGAACAATTGGATATAATAACAATGCTTTCACTCCTGGCGGTTCTTCCGCTGGTCAAGCCGGTACAAATGGGACAGCTTTTGGAAGTTATGGGCCTGGGACTGGTGGCGGTGGCGGCGCTGGGTCTGATTCACCTGCTACTGTTAACGGTGGGGATGGTGGCAATGGTGGCAATTATGGCGGTGGTGGCGGCGGTGGTGGCGCTGCCGAGAATGGCAAAAATTCTGGTAAAGGTGGCGATGGTGCGGGTGGGTATGTTTTAGCAATCACCTTTTTTTAAGAGGCAATATTATGTATGTTATTTCAAATAAAAGTAATGATTTTGTTATAGGACAGGGGTTTGTTTTTGATGATTTTGTAAATGGTTTTTGGAAAATAAAAAAACCGGAAAATGGCGGTGAGATTCACGGGATAATATTAAAAAATTTAAACAACTCAAATTGCTGGGAAGTTCAATGCGTAGGGATAGGCCCATCTATCGTTCCTATTTCTCATCCACTTTCCAATGGTGATAAAATCTCCACTGACGCAAAAGGGAACTTTAAAAAAGCCTTACCTATCGATAAAGCTGTTGGGTCTGTTGTTTGTTCAAAAAACGGCAAAACATATTCTATAATACATAATTAAATTAATAATTTATTTTTAAAACAATGAAACTTGAACTAACAGAACAAGAAGGCAATACTCTTTTAGAAATTTTGAATGTGGCCGTAAAAGCTCAAGGTCTAAATCTTTGTGAACCTATTTTGTATTTTTACAAGAAGCTTCATGCGGCTCATGTGGAGGAGAAAGAGAAAGTTTCCTCTCCTCCCATAGCTTTAGTGCAGCCTGACAAATAGCAATTGGGATAGTTTTACCTTCTGCAGAAAAAGCAACCTTTCCATTTCGAATAGTAGCCCATGGGAGGCTTGACCTAAGGCTAGAACCATAAACAATGGATATTTGATAATCACGCTCAAATTCCTTCAAAATTCTAAAAGCTTCTAAGAGATCTTTTGAATATTGAGGCAAAGGCAATTCCATGAATTTTCTTTTTTTATAAGGAAAAGTTCCTTTGTGATTATGGTTATAAATTGAAGGAAAATATTTCTTTAATTGTTTATTGGTAACTCTGATCTTATCCCAACCATTAGAGATAATTAGTTCAAATCCAAACACCTTCTCGGCGATTTGTTGATCAAGTTTTCTGAGCTCTCTTTTACTCACCCTTCCCTCCAAACGCCAAGAAAGCCGCTTCACAGCGTTGTCTGGCAGAGGCATGAATCTCTCCACAATATCCCATTTTATTACAAATTCTTTGCAGCTTCATCACGTACCATTCCCAAGGAGAAGTTTCTTGATTAGAAGCCATCTCTCTAATCTTCTCTTCCATAAGGTGGGTGTGGTTGAGGTCTTCTGTTGGAAAAAAAATTATCTCATCATAACCCCAAGAGACTTGATTGTTTGGTTTATGCCATCTAATAATCTTACCATTAGAAGCTTTAATTACTTTTAATTTCCAACCCATCAACTTCTCACCAACCCACTCATTCAACTCTTGATCTGTCATTTCGGAGACTGGTTTCACTCGATTTAATCCCATCAAAAGGCCCATATTTTTCACCACATTCCATAGCAAGCTGCGCAATGCTTATGTGATCCACTTCGCACTCTTTTGAACATGGATGAAAAACCCTCTTACTCAAATTATTGGCCATTTTATCCAAAATAGATTTTACTCTTTCTTCTACTTCCTCAGCTGTCATTTTGGAGACTGGTTTCACATCCCATCCCCTCCCAAGGTTGCAAACCCTGCAATATCAACCCAGCTATCTTTGTAATTAGGATCTCCACACACAATTCTTGAGACTTTGCTCATCATCATTTCTAGGGATTCTTTTTGAATTGGAGTTAATCGCGAATAACTAGGAGCCTTTTTTAAAACATCTTTTAGGAGTTGACTTATGGTTGCGTTGTCAATGAATTCGCCATACGTGTTTTGGCGTTCGGATAGGATGGATTCAATCATTTTACTTTTTTAATCCTTTTGACTTTTTATTATAAATAAGTTACTCATCTAATAGACATCCCAGTAAAACTTAGCGTTTTATTGGCCCCAATCTCTAAGGAGCTTGGGTTTTTTATTTTTCTCATGAACTTGGCTTTTTAACTTTTTGTTTTGTTATCATTGCCCATAAGTCTTATTTTCAATACATCTATTGTAGATGTTAGTTCGAAAATTTCCTTCTGTCTTTCTTGAGCGTCTTTCATTAGTCGGTATATTTCATTTCTCATAGGGTCTCGATCACTATATTGGCTTAGTGTGAAAGCAAAAGCCGCAGGTTCAAGTTCTTTATTTTTATTCATCAACAATTGAACTTGTTCTCTCAACTCCTTTACCAAAGAGTATCTGGCTTCCGCTCCATGCTTAGCTTCGTCATACCCGTCTTTATATCCAGCATGATATTCATTGGTTTTATTATTTGATAAATCGGCATGCCTCTTTTGCCAATACTCCACCTCCTCTACCAACTCAGAGATGATTTGAGGGGCTGAGGCGATGAATTCAGCTTCAAGTTTAAGATCCCCATCAACAACACAAAACTGTCGATCTGTTTGATTGTCTTCAATTAAGAAGCATCCGTCCCCTTCACCACATATGATTCCATGCCAAAACTGTTCTCTATCATCATTATCATAAGTGACCTTCCAAGAAGGAGATTTAATCCCTTCCAACATCTTCTTTATTTCATCGAGTGTGTGGGTCATAATCTATATTTCTTTACTAACTCAATCGTCAGATTCAATTGATCAATTTGCTTTTGTTGTTCTTGAATTTTATCTCTCTGATCTTTCAATT
>Ga0268298_10001551_pt1 | contig 26830 bp, 27 predicted proteins | sample WWTPWeurt_MetaG_FD_194462 | JGI IMG/M metagenome (GOLD analysis project Ga0268298, IMG submission 194462) | Activated sludge microbial communities from WWTP in Nijmegen, Gelderland, Netherland - WWTP Weurt | ecosystem: Engineered > WWTP > Aerobic digester > Activated sludge | place...
TGCCTGATTCCTGCATTCTTGCTGTGGCGCGGCTTCGAACTCGACACCCTCGGCGCCAATCCCACCGAGACGATCACCCGCAGCCTGGGCGAATGGACCCTGCGCTTCCTGCTGATCACTCTCACCGTCACGCCGCTGCGCAAATACACCGGCTGGCACTGGCTCATCCGCCTGCGCCGCATGCTCGGCCTTTTCGCCTTTGCCTACGGCGTCAGCCATCTGCTCACCTATGTCTGGCTAGACCAGTTCTTCGACTGGCAGGCGATTGCCAAGGACATCATCAAACGCCCCTTCATCACCGTCGGTTTCGCCGCGCTGATGCTGATGCTTCCGCTGGCCGTCACGTCCAGCAACTACGCCATCCGCAAACTCGGCGGACGCCGCTGGCAAAGCCTGCACCGCGCGATCTACCCCATCACGATCCTCGGCTGCGTGCACTTCTGGTGGCTGGTAAAGAAAGACGTGACCTGGCCGCTGATCTATACGGTCATCGCCGTGGCGCTGCTGGGAATCCGGGCGTGGTGGCGGGAACAGGAACGGCGGAAGCAACTCGCCGGCGGCTACCTGCCCAAGCCGCAATTCGAAGGCAAGGTGATCAAGATATTTGCGAAGTGAGGCGGAAACGGAAAAATCCCGGATGCGATTAGAATCGCAGCCCAAACCACTTCGGGATAGCCTGCCTGTCCATCATTCCCCATGCGTTACCAAGGCAAACTCACCCAATGGAACGACGACAAAGGCTTTGGCTTCATCACTCCGAACGGAGGAAGTGAACGGGTTTTTGTGCATATCAAGTCTTTCCAGTCGCGCCACCGGCGGCCAGCCGAAGATGCGCTGCTGACCTACGAATTACGAGTCGACACCAAGGGCCGGGCGCGCGCAGAGAATGTCGCCTTAGCCGGAGCGGCCAAGCCAGCAGCCGCAGCCCAGCAGGGCGACAGCGCGCTACCAATGGTTTGGCTCGGGGTTTTCGTCCTTGTTCTTGTCGCGGCCGCCGTACGCGGTGTATTGCCATTCGCGGTACTCGGCCTTTACGCCGTGGCCAGTCTCCTCGCCTTCGTCATGTACGTCTGGGACAAAATTTCCGCAGAGAAAGGCAGCCGGCGGACGCCCGAGAACACCCTGCATCTGTTTGCACTGCTCGGCGGTTGGCCGGGGGCGCTGCTGGCACAGCGCAAGTATCGCCACAAAACCCGCAAGGTTTCATTCCGGCGGGTGTTCTGGATGACGGTGGCACTCAACTGCGCGGCTCTGGGAGTACTTGCCAGAGCGGGTCTGCATACCGTTTTCGGCGGGGCCTGATACGCAGGCCAGACCCGCTCCTGAAACTCAGCCCTTCGGCCGGATAGCCGACTTCGGCCGAAATGCCTTCACCACCGCGTCGTTGGTTTCCACATAAGGCCCGCCGATGAGATCGATGCAGTAAGGTACGGCGGCAAAGATGCCGGGCACCTTCTGATTGCCGTCGGCGTCCTTCAAGCCTTCCAGCGTTTCGGCAATGGCCTTGGGCTGGCCGGGCAGGTTGAGGATCAGCGAGTGGCCGCGGATCACGCCCACCTGCCGCGACAGGATCGCGGTGGGCACAAAGGCCAGGCTGATCTGGCGCATCTGCTCACCAAAACCGGGCATCACCTTGTGTGCCACAGCCAGCGTGGCTTCTGGCGTCACGTCACGCGGCGCCGGGCCGGTGCCGCCGGTGGTAAGCACCAGGTTGCAGCCGGCCATGTCGCAGAGTTCGATCAACGTGGCCTCGATGTCCGCCTGTTCATCGGGAATCAGGCGGGTTTCCATGATCCACGGCGACGCCAGGGCCTTGCCGAACCACGCCTGCAGGGCCGGAATGCCCTTGTCTTCATACACACCACTGGAAGCGCGGTCGCTGATGGAAACAAGGCCGATCCTCAGGGTTTCGCTCATGCGTCGTCCCCGGCCTGGTCTTCCTCGTCAAAGGACTCGGACGCCGCTGCGGCCCCGCCCTCCTCCAGCTCGCGCAGCACGCGGAACAGTTCGCGATAAGCGCGCGGTGGCTTGTTGGCTTCCTTTTCCTTGATCGCGTTGCGACGCAGCACGCGGAGCTGTTGCAGGTCGACGCCCGGATGGGCTTCGGCGATGCCGTGCAGCGTCTTCTCGTCTTCGATCAGCTTCGTGCGCAGGGCCTCGAGCTTGTGCATCTTGGCCGTCTCGACCGCCGAAACACCCTTGAAGGCGTCCAGCGCAGCGCGCACCGGTTCGGGGTCGACGTTGCGCATCAACTTGCCGATGTACTGCAGTTGCCGGCGCTTGGCCTCGTGGGCGGTGAACCGCTGGTAATCCTTGACCGCATCGCGAAGGTCCTCGTCGATCGGCACCTTGGCCAGCCGCTCCTTGCCAAGTTCGGCCAGTTCGCGGCCAAGATCCTGCAGGGCGGTACTGTCGCGCTTGAGCTGCGACTTGCTGGGGCCATCGTATTCTTCGTCGGGGGAGTATTTGTGCTTGGCCATCTGGGCGCGTGAAGTGCTCTGTGAGGGTAAGATTATAGCCTTTAGCCCAGCCTCAACCCGGAAAGCCATGGCCGACACCCGTTTTAGCTTCACTCAGGACAAACTCAAGACCATCGCAGAAGACATTCTCAAATTCGCCAGGAAACGCGGCGCGACATCCTGCGAGGTCGATGTCTCCGAGGGCTTCGGCCAGTCCGTCAGCGTCCGCCGCGACGAAGTGGACACCATCGAATACAACCGCGACAAGGGCGTTGGCGTCACCATCTACGACGGTCAGAAGCGCGGCTACGCCAGCACTTCCGATTTCTCCAAAGACGCCCTCAAGGCCACTGTCGATGCAGCCGTGTCGATCGCCCGCTTCACGGCCCCCGACCCTGCCGCCGGCCTGCCCGACGAAGCGCTGCTGGCCAAAGAGTTTCCCGATTTCGATCTGTACCACCCGTGGAAGATCCCGGTCGAGGAAGCCATCGAGATCGCCCGTCGCTGCGAGCAGGCGGCCTTTGCGGTAAGCCCCGAGATCCGCAACTCGGAAGGGGCCAGCATTTCGATGCAGGAATCCCACTTCATCTCGGCCAACAGCCTCGGTTTCATGGGCGGCTACGCCAGCTCGCGGCACTACCTGTCGTGCTCGGTGATCGCCGGCGAAGGCGACGACATGCAGCGGGACGACTGGTACACCACCAAGCGCGACCCGTCCGAACTGGCCCCCGCCGACGAAATCGGCACCTTTGCCGCCCGTCGCGCCCTGGCCCGCCTCGGTGCCCGGCAGATTCCCACCTGCGAAGTGCCGGTGCTTTTCGAAGCCCCGCTGGCTGCAGGCCTGATCGGCGCCTTCGTGCATGCGGTCAGCGGCGGCGCCCTGTACCGCAAATCCACCTTCCTGATGGACAGCCTGGGCAAGCCGGTTTTCCGCCCGCACATCCAGATTTCCGAACGCCCGCATCTGGCCAAGGCCTTCGCCAGCAGCCCATTCGACGACGACGGCGTGGCCACCAAAGACCGCGAGATCATCGTCGATGGCGTGCTGCAGGGCTATTTCCTCAGCACCTATTCGGCCCGCAAGCTCGGCATGACGACCACCGGCAATGCCGGCGGCAGCCACAACCTGCTGGTCAAGCCCGGCCAGCACGATCTCAACGGCCTGCTCAAGCAGATGGATCGCGGCCTGCTCGTCACCGAGCTGCTCGGCCACGGCGTCAATTACGTCACCGGCGACTACTCCCGCGGCGCGGCCGGCTTCTGGGTCGAAAACGGCATCATCCAGTACCCGGTGCACGAGATCACCATCGCCGGCAACCTGAAGGACATGCTGATGGGCATCCAGGAAATCGGCTCCGACGTGCTGGTGCGCGGCTCCAAGCACTGCGGCTCGATTCTCGTCGACCGCATGACCGTCGCCGGCGCCTGAGCCCAGCAGATCCAGCCCCAATAATCCGCTTTACCGTTCGTCAAACAGAAAGAAAAGGAAACATCATGGAAAGGCGTTCCTTCCTGAAACAGGCCGGCGCGGGCATTGCCGTTGGCGCCGCGGCCGCTCCCGCCCTGGCCAGCGAACTGCCCACCATCAAGTGGCGTCTGGCTTCAAGCTTCCCGAAAACCCTGGATGCCATCTTCGGCGCATCCGAAACCGTCGCCAAGCGCGTGGCTGCAGCCACGGGCGGCAAGTTCCAGATCAGCCTCTTCGCCGCCGGCGAAATCGTACCCAGCCCCGGCGTGCTCGATGCCGTCAAGGACGGCACCGTCGAATGCGGCCATACCGCGTCGTACTACTTCATCGGCAAGGACCCCACCTTTGCCTTCGATACCGCCATCCCCTTCGGCCTCAACAGCCGCCAGCACAGCGCCTGGCAATTGAGCGGCGGCGGCCTCGAGCTGATGCGCGAATTCTTCAAGGACTACAACATCCACAGCATTCCCTGTGGCAACACCGGCACCCAGATGGGCGGCTGGTTCCGCAAGGAAATCAAGACCGTTGAAGACCTCAAAGGCCTCAAGTTCCGTATCGGCGGCTTTGCCGGACAGGTGCTCGCCAAGCTCGGCGTCGTTCCGCAGCAAATCCCCGCCGGCGACATCTACCCCTCGCTCGAAAAAGGCACCATCGACGCCGCCGAATGGGTCTCGCCCTACGACGACCAGAAGCTCGGCTTCAACCGGGTCGCCAAGTTCTACTACTACCCGGGCTTCTGGGAAGGTGGCGCCCAGCTCTCCATCTACATCAACGCCAAGAAGTTCGCCGAACTGCCCAAGGAATACCAAGCCATCCTTGAAGATGCCTGTGCCTATGCCCACGCCGAAATGCAGGCCCGCTACGATGCACGCAACCCCGCTGCACTCAAGCAGCTGATCGGCGCCGGCACCCAATTGCGGCCCTTCCCCAACGACGTGATGGCCGCAGCCTACAAGGCCAGCAACGAAATCTACGAAGAAACCGCGGCCAAGAACGCGAAGTTCAAGAAGATTTACGATCACTGGAGAAAATTCCGCGACGAAGAGTTGCAGTGGTTTGCCGTGGCCGAAAACCGCTTCGACAACTTCATGCAGGCGGCACGCCACAGCGCCGCACGCGCCAAGAAGTAATCATCGAAAAACCCCGCGGGGCTGGCGGGATCGCCCGTATCGAGCCTCGCTTTTGCCGCAAAGCAGCATAGGGTTTTCCGTAATGTCAAGGGCCCCGGGGCCTCATGAATAATCGATTCAACTTTCGCAGCGCAATATAAAAAGGAGACAAAGTGGAACGACGTTCATTTCTGAAAAAAGCCAGCGCAGGCGTTGCTGCCGGAGCAGTCGCAGCACCTGCAATTGCCGCCGAGTTGCCGACCATCAAATGGCGCCTGGCCTCGAGCTTTCCGAAAAGCCTCGACACCATCTTCGGCGGCGCCGACGTGGTGGCCAAGCGCGTAGCCGCAGCCACGGGCGGCAAGTTCCAGATCCAGGTCTTCGCGGCCGGTGAAATCGTTCCGGGCCCCGGCGTGTTGGATGCTGTCAAGGATGGCACCGTCGAATGCGGCCACACCTGCTCCTACTATTTTGTCGGCAAAGACCCCACCTTCGCCCTCGACACCGCGATTCCGTTCGGCCTCAACAGCCGCCAGCAAACGGCCTGGATGATGGACGGCGGCGGCCTCGAGCTGTTCCGCGAGTTCTTCAAGGAATACAACATCTACAACATCCCCTGCGGTAACACGGGCGCCCAGATGGGCGGCTGGTTCCGCAAGGAAATCAAGACCGTCGCCGACCTGCAGGGCCTCAAGTTCCGCTGCGGCGGCTTTGCCGGGCAGGTGCTCGCCAAGCTCGGCGTCGTGCCGCAGCAGATCCCGGGTGGCGACATCTACCCGGCGCTCGAAAAAGGCACCATCGACGCCGCCGAATGGATCGGCCCCTACGACGACCAGAAGCTCGGCTTCAACAAGGTTGCCAAGTACTACTACTACCCGGGTTTCTGGGAAGGCGGCCCGCAGATCTCCCTGTATGTAAACCAGAAGCAGTGGGCCTCCCTGCCGAAGGAATACCAGACCATCCTGGAGGACGCCTGCCTCTACGCCCACGCCGAGATGCAGGCCCGCTACGACGCCAAGAACCCGAACGCCCTCAAGCAACTCGTCGGCTCCGGCACCCAGCTGCGCCCCTTCCCGAACGACGTCATGGCTGCTGCCTACAAGGCTGCCCATGAGCTCTACGACGAAACCGCGGCCAAGAACCCCAAGTTCAAGAAGATCTACGAGCCCTGGAAGAAATTCCGCGAAGACCAGCTGCAATGGTTTGCCGTAGCCGAAAACCGCTACGACAACTTCATGCAGGCTGCACGCAGTGCATCCGCCAAGGCCGCGAAGAAATAAACCGGCAAGCCCCGGCACCGAAGGGCCGCGCCTCGCGCGGCTCTTTTTCTTTGTGAAGGTTTTTTGAGACCATCCGCCTCCCACCCCAAACACTGCTCCAGCCATGATTGCCGCTCTCGCCACCCTCCTCGCCTTCCAGCTCGCCGGCGAAGCCTTGCGCGTCGCCCTGCACCTCCCGGTTCCCGGCCCGGTCATCGGCATGGCGCTCCTGCTCGTCTGGCTGATCATCCGCCGGGGGCCGGGCGAGCCCCTGCGCCATACATCGGGCACCCTGCTGCAAAATCTCTCGCTGATGTTCGTGCCGGCCGGCACCGGCGTCATGCTCCACGTGGGCCGGCTCGCGGATGAAGCCTGGCCGATCGCCATCGCCCTCGTGGCCAGCACCGTGCTCGGCATTGTTGCCGCCGGCCTCACGCTGCACCGGCTTACCCGCCACAAGAAGGACGCGCAATGACGCCCGACAGCATGACGGAAATCTGGGTTTACCTCTCAGCCCAGCCCCTGCTGTGGCTGACCCTCACCCTGGCGATCTACCTGCTGGCGGTATTCCTGCACCGCAAGTCCGGCGGGCATCCGGCAGTCAATCCGGTACTGATCTCGGTGAGCATCCTGGTCGCCCTGCTGCTGGCCACCGACACGCCCTACCAACGCTATTTTGACGGCGCCCAGTTCGTGCATTTCCTGCTCGGGCCAACCACCGTCGCCCTCGCCGTGCCGCTGCACGCCCAGCTCAAGCGGCTCCTCGCCATGAGCGGGCCACTTCTCATCGCACTCGTCGTCGGCTCCCTCGTCGCCGGGCTGTCGGCCTATGCCATCGGCGCCTGGCTGGGCGCAAGCGCCCCCACCCTGGCCTCACTGGCCCCCAAGTCGGTCACCACGCCCATCGCAATGGGCATTGCCGAACGCCTTGGCGGCCTGGCATCGCTCACGGCAGTGTTCGTCATCCTCACTGGCATCTTCGGTGCCATATTCGCCACCGGCATCCTTCGGTGCCTCGGCGTGAAGGATGAAGCCAGCGTCGGCTTCGCCATGGGGCTCGCCTCCCACGGCATCGGCACCGCGCGGGCCTTTCAACTCAGCGAACAAACCGGCGCTTTCGCCGCCCTGGCGATGGGCATCAACGGCCTGTTCACCGCCCTCACCCTGCCCTGGCTGCTGCCCCTGCTGGCCCCGCTGCTCAGGTAGCCCCGGCTTGTGACCACCCGCAAGGGCCCCGATAATCGGAGCCCTTGCCTCATCTGCAGTAAGCCTCCCATGGACTTGTTGATCGACGTAATCCTGCGAGCCGGCCGTTCAGCGGTCGAGCTATCGTTTTTTGTGCTGCTGCCGGTGATGGTGGTCATGCTGTCACTGATGCGCCTGCTCGAAGCCCGCGGCGTGCTCGACTGGGTGGTTGCCCGCCTCGCCCCGGTCCTGCGGCCGCTGGGCCTCACCGGCCTCGGTGGCTTCGCTGCACTGCAGATCAACTTCGTGAGCTTTGCCGCGCCAGTGGCCACGCTGGCCATGATGGACCAACGTGGCGCCTCGAGCCGCCACATTGCCGCCACGCTGGCCATGGTGATGGCCATGGCCCAGGCCAACGTCTCGATGCCGATGGCGGCCATGGGCCTGCACTTCGGCATCGTCCTCGGCTGGTCGATCGTCGGTGGGCTGGTCGCCGCAGCCGCCACGTATTACATCTTCGGGCGCACGCTCTCCGCCAGCGAACACACCGTGGACGAAACCCTCCACCACCCGGTGGCAGAAAACGCCAAGGGCGTACTCGACGTGATCAACCGGGCCGGCGCCGAAGCCTTCAAGATCGCCGTCGGCTCCATTCCCATGTTGGTCCTGTCCCTTACTGTGGTGCTGGCCCTGCGCCGGCTCGGCGCCCTGGACGCGCTGACCGCCCTGCTCGCTCCACTGCTGCTGGTCATCGGCGCCGACCCGGCTCTGATCCTGCCCACCCTCACCAAATTCCTGGCGGGCGGCACTGCGATGATGGGCGTCATGGACGAAATGCTGCGTGCCGGCACGGCAACCACAGCCACCCTCAACGGCGCCAGCGCCGGCCTGCTGATCCATCCCCTCGATCTCCCCGGCGTTGCCGTGCTGCTCTCCGCCGGTCGGCGCGTCGCCGACGTCTGGAAGCCGGCCGCGTGCGGCGCCGTGGTCGGGCTCCTCGTCCGCATGGCCGGACACATGCTGCTCGGCTGACCGGAAAGCTCCCATGCGCCCCGACCACACCCACGCCAGCCCAGGCCGCCAGTACAAGTACTACGAATTCGTGATGGCGGCCTTCGTCGCCGTCTACCTGTGCTCCAACCTGATCGGCCCCGCCAAGGCCGCCCAGCTCAATCTGCCCGGCTGGGGCCCGGTCACCTTTGGCGCCGGTGTTCTGTTCTTCCCCGTCTCCTATATTTTTGGTGACATCCTCACCGAGGTGTACGGCTACGCCCGCGCCCGGCGGGTAATCTGGGCTGGCTTCGGCGCCATGGTCTTTGCGTCGGTGATGGCCGCAGTCGTCGTGGCCCTGCCCCCGGCGCCCACCTGGGCCAACCAGCCGGCCTACGAAATCGCCTTCGGCTCCACCTGGCGCATCGTCGGAGCGTCGCTGTGCGCGTTTTTCTGCGGCGAGTTCGTCAATTCGTTCATCCTCGCCCGCATGAAAATTCGCAGCAACGGACGCCACCTCTGGAAGCGCACCATCGGCTCGACCCTCGTCGGCGAGGGCGTCGACTCGCTCTTGTTCTATCCGCTCGCGTTCTGGAATTCCGGACTCATCCCGAACGAACTGCTTGGCGGCATCATGCTCACCCAGTTCGTGTCCAAGGTTGGCGTCGAGGTGTTGTTCACGCCCCTCACCTACAAGATCGTCGCCGCGCTCAAGCACGCCGAGCGCGAAGACCACTACGACGTGGACACCAACTTCACGCCCTTTTCGATCAAGCTCTGATCCGTTTTTGCTGCAGCGCAGCATTTCACTAGGCGAAATAGGCTCTCCTGAGCTACCATTCCCCACCGCTGACGAACAGGCAGAAACCGTTGTCTACACAAGAACCCGCGAAGAATCCGATCCAGGTCATCGAGCGCATGATGAAGCTGCTCGACGTGCTCGCCGAGCATCCCGATCCGGTTCCCCTCAAACAACTCGCCACAGAAACCGGCCTGCATCCGTCCACGGCACACCGCATTCTCGGCGCCATGACCGGCAGCGGTTTCGTGGAACGTGGCGACGCCGGCGTCTATCGACTGGGCATTCGGCTGCTTGAGCTGGGCAGCATCGTCAAATCACGCATCTCGCTGCGCGAAACCGCCATGCCGGCCATGCTCAAGCTGCACGCCGCCACCGGCGAAAGCGTCAATCTGGGCATCCGCGCCGGCGACGAAATCGTTTACGTCGAACGCACCTCCAGCGGACGCTCGGCAGTGCGTGTGGTGCACATCGTCGGCGCCCGGGCTCCGCTCCACACCACCGCCACCGGCAAGCTCTTTCTCGTCGAAGACGGCGCCCAGAAGGTCAAGGATTACGCCAGGCGCACCGGCCTGCCCGCCTCCACGCCAACCTCGCTCACCACGCTGCAGAGCCTCGAGAAGGAACTCGACAAGGTACGCCGCCATGGCGTGGCCTTCGACCTCGACGAAGTCGAAAACGGCGTGCGCTGCATTGCGGCCGGCATCCGTGACGACAGTGGCGAACTGGTGGCCGGCCTGTCCCTGTCGACCCCCTCCGAGCGCTTCGACGCCGACTGGGCACCGCTGATTCGCGAAACGGCAGACGAAATCTCCCAGTCCCTCGGCTACATCCCGCCGCCCTCACGCTGACAGCAATAAAAAAGCCGCGACCAACGCGGCTTTTTTATTTCAAAACCCGGAAAAACCAATCAAAGATTTTCCAGGCGCAGGCGGGTCACCTTGCCGGTCACCGACTCAAGGCTTTCAACCTTGGCGATGGCGGCGTTCATGTTTTTCTCGATGGTGAGATGGGTGAGGATGATGATGTCGGTTTGCGACTCGCCCTCTTCCGGCTCCCGCTGGAGCATGGCGTCGATCGAAATGGACTGGTCGGCCAGGATGCGGGTGACATCGGCGAGGACACCCGGCTTGTCGTCCACACGCAAACGCAGGTAGTAGCTGGTCTCGACTTCGTCGATCGGCAGCATGGGCAGTTCGGTGATCTGATCGGGCTGGAAAGCCAGGTGCGGCACGCGGTGTTCCGGATCGGACGTGTGCAGGCGGGTCACGTCGACGAGGTCGGCGATCACGGCGCTGGCAGTCGGCTCGGCGCCGGCGCCCTTGCCGTAGTAAAGGGTGGCGCCGACGGCATCACCCTGCACCAGCACGGCGTTCATCGCGCCTTCGACGTTGGCGATCAGGCGCTTGGCCGGGATCAGCGTCGGGTGCACGCGCAGCTCGATGCCCTGCGGACGGCGACGGGCGATGCCCAGCAGCTTGATGCGGTAGCCGAGTTGTTCGGCGTACTTGATGTCGACGCCGTCGAGCTTGCTGATGCCCTCGACGTAGGCCTTGTCGAACTGCACCGGCACACCAAAGGCGATGGAGGCCATCAGGGTGGCCTTGTGGGCGGCGTCGACGCCTTCGATGTCGAAGGTGGGGTCAGCTTCCGCATAGCCGAGGGCCTGGGCTTCCTTGAGCACCTCGGCGAAGGGCAGGCCCTTGTCGCGCATCTCGGACAGGATGAAGTTGGTGGTGCCGTTGATGATGCCGGCCAGCCACTGAATGCGGTTGGCAGAGAGGCCTTCGCGCAGCGCCTTGATGATGGGAATGCCACCGGCCACGGCGGCTTCGAAGGCGACCATCACGCCCTTCTTCTGGGCGGCGGCGAAGATTTCATTGCCATGCACGGCGAGCAGCGCCTTGTTGGCGGTAACCACGTGCTTGCCGTTTTCGATGGCCTTGAGCACGAGCTCCTTGGCCACGCCGTAGCCGCCGATGAGTTCGACGACGATGTCGATCTCGGGGTCGGTGACGATAGAGAAGGCGTCGTCGGTCAGACGCACGCCTTCGCCGGCAACGCTCTTTGCCAGTTCGAGGTTCTTGTCGGCCACCGCGGTAATACGGATCGGCCGGCCGGCACGGCGGGTGATTTCTTCTTCGTTACGCTTGAGAACGGTAAAGGTGCCACCGCCGACGGTGCCGATGCCCAGGAGGCCAACATTGATGGGTTTCATATTCGGTGAAGGGTCAAGAGTGAAGAGTTAAGGGTAAAGGCAAAGGGGCCAGCGTGCGGAGCGGGTTGAATCCTCGCTCCTCACTCTTTACCCTTCACCCGCAAATCAGGTGCCGTGACGCTTGCGATAGCCGTCGAGGAAGCGGGCGATGCGGTTGACGGCATCCCTCAGGTCGTCCTCGTAGGGCAGGAAGACCAGCCGGAAATGATCCGGCGTCGGCCAGTTGAAGCCGGTGCCCTGAACCAGCAGGACTTTTTCCTGCTCCAGCAGTTCGGCGATGAACTGCTGGTCGTCCTCGATGGGGTACATCTTGGCGTCGAGCTTCGGGAACATGTACAGCGTGGCCTTGGGCTTGACGCAGCTGACCCCCGGAATGGCGGTAATCAGCTCGTAGGCAAGGTCGCGCTGGCGACGCAGGCGGCCGCCGGGGGCAACCAGGTCGTCGATGCTCTGGTAGCCACCAAGGGCCGTCTGGATGGCGAACTGGCCGGGCACGTTGGCGCACAGGCGCATCGAGGCCAGCATGTTGAGGCCTTCGATGTAATCGGCAGCCGGACGACGGTCGCCGGAAACCACCATCCAGCCGGCACGGTAGCCACAGGAGCGGTAGTTCTTGGACAGGCCGTTGAAAGTGACGGTCAGCACGTCTTCCGACAGCGAACCGATGGAGGTGTGCGTGATGCCCTCGTAGAGCACCTTGTCGTACACTTCGTCGGCGTAGATGATCAGGCCGTGTTCGCGGGCAATGGCCACGATGGCCTTCAGGGTGTCGTCGGGATAGACGGCACCGGTCGGGTTGTTCGGGTTGATGATCACGATGGCGCGGGTGCGCGGCGTGATCTTGGCGCGGATGTCGTCGAGATCCGGCAACCAGCCGTTGGATTCGTCGCAGATGTAATGACGCGGCGTGCCGCCCGACAGGCTGACCGCGGCGGTCCACAGCGGGTAGTCAGGGGCCGGCACCAGCACTTCGTCGCCGGTGTTGAGCAGCGCGTTCATGGCCATCACGATCAGTTCGGAAACGCCATTACCCACGTAGATGTCTTCGAGCGTCACACCCTTGATGTGCTTTTGCTGGGTGTAATGCATGATCGCCTTGCGGGCCGAGAAGATCCCCTTCGAATCCGAATAGCCGGCCGCGTTGGGCAGGTTGCGGATCATGTCGAGCTGGATTTCTTCCGGGGAATCGAAACCGAAAGGCGCCAGGTTGCCGATGTTCAGCTTGATGATCTTGTGGCCCTCGTCCTCCATCTGCTTCGCCTTCTGCAGCACGGGGCCGCGGATGTCGTAACAGACGTTGGCGAGTTTGTCGGACTTGCGAATGGGTTGCACGGCGTTTTCCGTTTCCTGACTGGTAAGCGCGGGCTGCCGGCTGACAGCACGCGGTTTGGTGTGGCGGCTCATGATTCCGGCGCCGCTGGCGTGACGGCCGGGGGCATACCCGGGCAGGCGCAAGACGACGCAAAGCTATAATGGTACCCAAGCCACCCTAGCCGGGCAAATCAACTCCCGCCACCGCCGAGAACAGAAGCCATGAAACTCCACCTCGACCAGAATGCCCAGTACCACACCATCGCCCGCTACGACGCCCGGCACGTGATGATCGGGCCGGACCGCCACGAACAAAACCTGATCGTAATGCCCCAGCAGCTGGTGCCCGACTGGCACCACGGCAGCTTCGAAAGCCTCGACGAAGCCGCCTTCGAGCGCCTGGCCGGCCTCGGCTGCGAAATCATCATTCTGGGTACCGGAATGCGCCAGCGCTTTCCGCAACCCAAACTGATGAAAGCGCTGTTCAACGCCCGCATCGGGCTCGAGGTGATGGACCTGGGTTCGGCGTGCCGTACCTACAATATCCTCGTTTCCGAGCACCGCAACGTGGCGGCCGCGCTGATCTTCGATCCGGCCTGAACCAAAATCTTCACGCAGGGCGGATTGCCAGTCTGCCGCCTTGCGATTAGTCTGCACCGGAAGACCAACGTTTCCGGAGACACCATGCTCGATCAGGCCGTACCCGACTTCACCCTTGCCGCCACCGGCAACCCCGCCTTCAGTCTCTCCAGCCTTCATGGCCAGAAAGTGGTGCTCTACTTCTACCCGAAGGACAGCACCCCCGGCTGCACTACCGAAAGCCAGAACTTCCGTGACCTGCACGACGAATTTATTGCCGCAGGCGCCGTCGTGCTCGGCATCTCCCGCGACAGCATCAAATCCCACGACAACTTCCGCGCCAAACAGGCCCTGCCCTTCGATCTCATCTCCGACCCGGACGAAACCGCCTGCAATCTCTTCGGCGTCATGAAGCTCAAGAACATGTACGGCAAACAGGTGCGGGGCATTGAACGCAGCACCTTCGTCATCGACGCCGCCGGCATCCTACGGCGCGAATGGCGCGGCGTGAAAGTGCCCGGTCACGCCCAGGAAGTGCTGGATTACATCAAGGCCCTGTAAAAGCCCGCTTGCATCCTCTCCCACAAAAGCCGAGAAGGACCGACACCATGGCAACCCGCCGCACCGGCAAGTCCAAGACCCCCGCCACCAAGCTGTTCGTCCTCGACACCAACGTGCTGATGCACGACCCCACCAGCCTGTTCCGCTTCGAGGAGCACGACATCTTCGTGCCGATGATGACCCTCGAGGAGCTCGACTCGAACAAGAAGGGCATGTCGGAAGTCGCCCGCAACGCCCGCCAGGCCAGCCGCACGCTCGACGAAATCGTCAACTCCTGCCCCGAGGGCATCGAATCGGGCATCAGCCTCGTCGGCCCGTCGGCCGAGCTGGCCAGCGGGCGCCTGTTCCTCCAGACCGAGGCGGTCGATGTCAAGCTGCCGGCGGCACTGCCAACGGCCAAGGGCGACAACCAGATCCTCGCGGTGGTGCTGCACCTTTTCGAAAAGTTCGACCGAAAGCGCGAGGTGATCCTGGTGTCGAAAGACATCAACATGCGCATCAAGGCCCGTGCGCTGGGCCTCGCCGCGCAGGATTACTTCAACGACAAGGTTCTCGAAGACACCGACCTGCTCTACACCGGCACCCGGGAGATCGACACCGCCTTCTGGGAGGCCAATGGCAAGGATCTCGAATCCTGGAAACAGGACGGCCACACCTATTACAAGCTCAAGGGCCCCGACACCACCGATCTGCTGATCAACGAGTTCATCTTTCAGGAAGGCGAGCAGCCCCTGCAGGCCTGGGTCAAGGACAAAGCCGGGCGCACCGTCACCCTTGAAACCCTGATCGATTATTCCCACCAGAAAAACAACGTGTGGGGCATCACCGCCCGCAACCGGGAGCAGAACTTCGCCCTCAACCTGCTGATGAACCCGGAGATCGACTTTGTCACCCTCCTCGGTCAGGCCGGCACCGGCAAAACGCTGCTCACGCTGGCCGCCAGCCTGACCCAGGTGCTCGAGACCAAGCGCTACTCGGAGATCATCATGACCCGCGTCACCGTGCCGGTGGGCGAGGACATCGGCTTTCTGCCCGGCACCGAGGAAGAAAAGATGGCCCCGTGGATGGGCGCGCTGGAGGACAACCTCGACGTGCTCAACGGCACGACGGCCGAGGGCGGCGAATGGGGCCGGGCCGCCACGCGGGATCTCATCAGGAGCCGCATCAAGATCAAGTCGCTCAACTTCATGCGCGGGCGCACCTTCATCAACAAGTTCCTGATCATCGATGAAGCGCAGAACCTGACGCCCAAGCAGATGAAAACCCTCATCACCCGTGCCGGCCCCGGCACCAAGGTGGTGTGCATGGGCAACATCGCGCAGATCGACACGCCCTACCTCACCGAAGGCTCGTCGGGCCTCACCTACGTGGTCGATCGATTCAAGGGCTGGGCCCACTCGGGGCACATCACCCTGCAGCGGGGCGAACGCTCCCGCCTCGCCGACCACGCAGCCGAAGTGTTGTAAGCATCACCAAGCCGGGCCGCCTTCGCAGGCGGCCCGGTCGCCGCTCAGCCGGCGGACGAAGCCAGTTTCTGCGCTGCGACGGCCAGGCTGGCCTGATCGAGCCCGGGCAAAACCAGCTCCTGCCCTTCCGCCAGCCGGCGATACAGCCCCTCGCCGCCGCGCAGATAGGCCGGGTCGTAATGGGCTGTGACCAGTTCTTCGGCCAGTTGGCGCCAGGTGCCGGCCTCCACCATCGCCTGCCAGTCGGCAACCCGCTTGTGGCCATGCTGGGGCGCCAGGCGCTCGAGCTTGGCATTGAAGGCCACAGGGTCGGCAATCAGATCAGAATAACGCTCCAGCAAATGATCGATGCGGGCGGCCAGCGGCGCCTGGATACGCACACACTCGCTACTGCGCAGACACTCGAAGAGCACGCCTGGCGAATGCAGCCTTCCAACGCGCCGGCTTTCGGATTCGGCCCACACCGGTCGCGTCGGATCGAAGCTCCGCAGAACCGACCACAGCTGTGTCTCGAAGGCTTTCTGGCCCGGCTGGCTGGTGTTCGGTTCGCCGCCCAGCACCGAGCCACGATGATTGGCCAGCCCTTCCAGGTCCAGCACCTGCTCGCCCGCTGCGGCCAGCGCATCGAGCAGCGCTGTTTTGGCGCTGCCGGTGGGCCCGCAGAGAATCTTGAACGTAAGCGCTGTCGGCAACGCATCGAGCTCGGCCAGCACGCGATTGCGGAACGTCTTGTAGCCGCCCTCGAGACGCCGGGCTGCCCAGCCGATCTGGCCGAGCACAACCGTCATCGAACCGCTGCGCTGTCCGCCGCGCCAGCAGTAAATCAAGGGTTTCCAGCCCTTCGGCTTGCTGAGAAAATGCGTCTCGATGTGGTTCGCGATATTTCGCGACACCAGCGCCGCCCCCACCTTGCGAGCCTCGAAAGGCGACACCTGCTTGTAGAGCGTGCCCACCCGGATGCGCTCCTCGTCGTCGAGCACCGGGCAGTTGATGGCCCCGGGAATATGGTCTTCGGCAAACTCGGACGGCGAACGCACGTCGATGATGGCGTCGAACTCGTCGAGCTGCTCGAAGCTCGCGGAAAAGGGGGCAGAATGAGAAGACACGATGAACAACCCGCTGAATGAACTGGAAAAAAAGAGATGACAGAAGCACCCCTGCGACTCACGGAATTGTCTCATGGCGGCGGATGCGGCTGCAAAATCGCCCCTGCCGTACTGAGCGAAATGCTCAGTCACATGCCTGCCGCCAAGCCCTTCGCCAATCTGATGGTGGGCACCGAAACCGCCGACGATGCCGCCGTGTGGCGCCTCAACGACCAGCAGGCCCTGATCGCCACCACCGATTTCTTCATGCCCATCGTCGACGATCCCTTCGACTTCGGGCGCATCGCCGCCACCAACGCCCTTTCCGACGTTTACGCCATGGGCGGCACGCCCATCATGGCGCTGGCCATTGTCGGCATGCCGGTGGGCAAGATGTCGCTGTCCGACATCGGCCGCATCCTCGAAGGGGGCGCCAGTGTTTGCGCGGCAGCCGGCATTCCGGTAGCCGGCGGGCACAGCATCGATTCGCCCGAGCCGATCTACGGCCTCGTCGCGCTGGGCATCGCCCACCCGGACGTGATCAAGCGCAACCGCGATGCCCGCGATGGCGACGTGCTCATCCTCGGCAAGCCGCTGGGCGTCGGCATTCTCGGTTCAGCCATGAAAAAAGGCGTGCTCGATGCAGACGGTTACGCCCAGATGATCGCCACCACCACCCGCCTCAACACCGTGGGCCCGGCCCTGGCCAGCCTGCCGGGCGTGCACGCGCTGACCGACGTCACCGGTTTCGGCCTGCTCGGCCATTTGCTGGAGGTGTGTCGGGGCGCGGGCCTGGGCGCTGCGGTGGCGGCGTCCAGCGTGCCGGTGATGCCGGCGGCCGTGCCGTTTGCCAAACAGGGCATCGGCCCCGGTGCAATCGCCCGCAACCTCGACAGCTGTGGCAACGCGGTGCGCTTCGACGAGGGCGTGGAAAACTGGCAGCGCAACGTGCTTGCCGACGCCCAGACCAGCGGCGGCCTGCTGGTGGCCTGCGACGAAGTCAGTGTCGCCACCGTGCTGGAAACCTTCCGCAGTGGCGGTTTTGGCGACGCGGCGGTGATCGGCCGGATGCATTCCGGCGCCGCCGAGCTGCGCATCACCGCCTGAACCTGCCAGCGCGCACTCCCCACAAAGCCAAAACCGCGTTCCGCCGGGGAGAGCGGAACGCGGTTGGCTTGGGGAGATGCAGGCGATGTTACGAGGCTCCGGATCGAAGGGCGCTTTCGATCAGCCGAAGCCTGCGGAGCGCGGCCTGCGCGCGCCCGCGTTCAGGGGGAACCTCAGGCCGGCACGGCTTCCGGCTGGCGCTCCAGCATCGAGCCGCTGTTTTCAAAGCGCAAATGCCAGGCAAAGGCTTCCTGTAGCAACTGCGGGGTGTGGCCGCCACGGCGGCAGGCACGCAAGTAGTAATCACGCAGCACGTCGCGGTAGAGCGGATCGGTGCAGTGCTCGATGATCTGCCGGGCCCGTTCGCGGGGAGCCAGACCGCGCAGGTCGGCCAGGCCGTGCTCGGTGACGATGATGTCGGTATCGTGCTCGGTGTGATCCACGTGGGTCACCATCGGCACGATGCTCGAAATCGCTCCGTTCTTGGCGATCGACTTGGTCACGAACACCGACAGGTGCGCGTTGCGGGCAAAATCGCCCGAGCCGCCGATGCCGTTCATCATGTGCGTGCCGCCCACGTGGGTGGAATTCACGTTGCCGTAGATGTCGCACTCCAGCGCCGTGTTGATGGTGATCAGGCCAAGGCGGCGAATCACTTCGGGGTGGTTGCTGATCTCCTGCGGACGCAGCACCAGACGCGACTTGTATTTCTCGATGTCGCCCAGCACCCGCTCATACGTACCGTGCGAAAGGGTGATGCTGGAGGCCGACGCAAAACTCAGGCGGCCGTCGTCAAGCAGTTCGACGGTGCTGTCCTGCAGCACTTCCGAGTACATCTTCAGATCCCGGAAGGGCGAATCCAGCATGCCGTGCAGCACCGCGTTGGCGATGGTGCCGATACCGGCCTGCAGCGGCTGCAGCGACGCCGACAGACGCCCGGCCTTCACTTCGTGGCCCAGAAATTCATTCAGGTGACCGGCAATCGCCCGCGTTTCGTCGTCCGGCGGCAGCACGTTGGACGGGCTGTCGGCCTTCTCGGTAATCACGATGGCGACGATCTTTTCCGGGTCCACCGGAATGAAGGGCAGGCCGATGCGCTGCTCGGGCGAAATCAGCGGAATCGGCAGGCGGTGCGGGCGGTAGGTCGGGATGTAGATGTCGTGCAGACCTTCGAGCCCGGCCGGCATGGTCAGGTTGATCTCGACGATGATCTTTTTCGCAAGCACCGCAAAGCTGGCCGAATTGCCCACCGAAGTGGTCGGCACGATGCCGCCGTTCTCGGTGATGGCGGTGGCCTCGACCACCGCGATATCCACCGGCGCAATCTGGCCGGAGCGCAGTTGCTCGACGGTTTCGGACAAGTGCTGGTCGATGAACATCACCTCGCCGGTATTGATCTTGCGGCGCAGGGTCGGGTCTGACTGAAACGGAATGCGGCGGCTGATCACGTTGGCGTCGGTCAACACCTTGTCGATGTCGTTGCCCAGGGATGCGCCGGTCATCAGGGTGATCTGCAGCGGCTCGTTGGCAGCCCGCTCGGCCAGCGCAAAAGGCACGGCCTTGCAGTCACCGGCGCGGGTAAAGCCGCTCATGCCGACGGTCATGCCGTCGCGAAACAGTTCGGCGGCGGCTTCGGGCGACATGATGCGGTCCCGCAGGCGGGCAAGGCGAATACGATCCATGGGCATTGCGTTTTCTCCGATCCTCGGTTTTGTGGCCCCATCTCGGCGGACGGGTCGGCTGGCAGTATAGGGCGGAGAAAACAGTCATGTTATGACTTAAACTACTGAACTTCAGTCATTTTTTTCATGAAAAATGGACCTGCGCGCACTCCGTTATTTCGTCGAAACCGTTCGCCACAGCAGCTTCACCGTGGCCGCCGAACGCCTCAACGTCACCCAATCGACGGTCAGCAAGATGCTCCGCCAGCTGGAGGAAGAAATCGGCCAGCCGCTGCTGATCCGTGACGGGCGCCAGCTGCGCCTGACCGATGTCGGGCGCATCGTGCATGAACGGGGGCTGGAGGCGCTGGGCATGATGGGCCGGCTCACCCGCGAAGTGACCGACCTCACCACCCTCGCCCGCGGCGAGCTGACGGTGGGGATTCCGCCGATGGTGAATCTGCTGTTTCCGCCGGTGGTGAAGGCTTTTCGCGAGCGCTACCCGGCGGTGAGCCTGCGCCTGCAGGAAAACGGCGGGCAGGTGATCGAGCAGCAGGTGGCCAGCGGCGAACTGGAAGTGGGCGCCACGGTGCTGCCCGCCGATCCGGCACTGGGGCTGGATTCGCGCAGCTTCGGGCGCTATCCGGTCTTGGTGGTCGGCACGCGACAGGCGGCCTGGGCACGGGCGCCAAGAGTGCCGCTGACGGCCCTGCGGGACGAACCGCTGCTGCTGCTCGGCGACGATTTTTCGCTGACCCGGCGAATCCGCGAGGCCTGCGTCATGGCGGGCTTCGAGGCGCGCATCGCGGCCCAGAGCAGCCAGTGGGATTTTCTCGTCGCGCTGGCCGCCGCCGGGCTCGGCACCACGCTGATCCCGGCCCCCCTCCTCGCCCGCCTCAATATCGGCGACGAGCTGGCTGTCCGCCCCCTGCTTGCGGCACCGGACTCACCCCTCGACTGGAATGTGGCGCTGATCTGGAAACCCGGCCGCTACATGTCCCACGCCGCCCGGGCGTGGGTGAAAGTCTGCGAGGACATGCTGGCGGCAGAGCCCGCTACCACTCCCGCCAGGCCTGGCTGAAGCAGTCGGCCAGCGGCCGAACGAGCTGACCAAGCGACGATGCACCTCGCGCGATACGGGAGCCGACGCAAAAATTCCACAGCTAGCGCGGTCACATAGCCAGCTTTTGTACCCCCTTAGCGCTTCTTGTGGCCCTTGTTCAAGGGAGCTTCGGCAACGTCCATACCTGTAAAAAATGTACTTTAAAACAAAGCTCAAGTAAATTACGCCACGCAAACTGCAAGTAGATCTGACGACCGGGCTCGCTCGAACGCCGCAGAGCAGAATGCAAGCCTCCCGCAACAGTCCCCACAGGAACCTCAAAATGGATACCCGCTACCTTGACGACCTCACGCCCGGCGACCGCTTCACCAGCGGCGGCCTGACCTTCACCGAGGCAGAGATCATCGACTTCGCCTTCCGCTACGATCCCCAGCCCTTTCACCTCGACGCCAACGCCGCAGCCGAATCGCCCTACGGCGGGCTCATCGCCAGCGGCTTCCAGTCGATTGCGGTGTGCTTCCGGCTGTTCATCCAGAGCGGCATCTTTGCCGGCTCGAGCATCGGCTCGCCGGGCCTGGACGAACTGCGCTGGTTCGCCCCGGTGCGCCCGGGCGACACGCTGCACAGCGTGGTCGAAGTGCTCGAAGTGCGCCCCTCGTCCTCCAAGCCCGACCGGGGCATCGCCCGCCTGCTCTACAAGGCCATCAACCAGCGCGGCGAAACGGTGCTGAGCTTCATCGGCAACAACCTGCTCAAGCGACGCCCCGCTTAAACAGTCAGCACGCCGGCCAGCCAGAGCTCGATGTCACGCAGCTCTTCCATGCACAGGGAATGCTCCATCCGGTAGCTGCGCCAGGCCAGCGGGTAGCCCGCTGCAAGCAGAAAGTCGGCCGACTGCTTGCTGAACGTATGCGGAATCACCGGATCGGCTTCGCCGTGGGCCATGAAAATCGGCGTGCTGCGGTTGGCGCTGCTGGCCTCCACGGCCAGCGTGTCGGCCAGCGGCAGGTAGGTGGACAGGGCCAGGATGCCGGCCAGGCGCGTCCGGTGACGCAGGCCGGTGTGCAGCGCAATCGCCCCGCCCTGCGAGAAGCCCGCCAGCACGATGCGGCTGTCGGGAATTCCGCGGGCGTTCTCGCGGGCGATCAGCGCCTCGATCTGCGCTGCCGATTCGATGACGCCGGCCGCATCCTCCCGTCGTCCCGAAAAATCCATCGTCAGGATGTCGTACCAGGCGCGCATCACGTAGCCGCCATTGATCGTCACCGGACGCTCCGGCGCGTGGGGAAAAACAAAGCGCGTCGGCGGCAGGCGGTCGAGGTCGAGTTCATCGACGACGGGCTCGAAATCATGGCCATCAGCGCCGAGGCCGTGCATCCAGATGACGGCATGGGTCGGGTTGGCGCCGGAGGCGATTTCGACAGCAGGCAGGAGGGGGGCGGTCATGGCAGATCCTGTGGTTGGAATCGCCCGATTGTGCCTGATTGCCGTTGCGACGTAGATCACGCCGAACCGGGGCAAACCAGGCCGAAACATTGATTTTTTGCGCCAGATCATGACAGCAGGGCAGGGGCAGGGTAGATTCGGAAGCTTGATCCGCGCTCTGGTTTTACCTATGGACACCGCCTCCGACACCCTGATCCGCACCAACCTGGAGTTCCTGCGCCGCCACGCCCCCTTTGACCGGATGGAGGCGGAAGCCCTGCGATTCCTGGGCGAACGGCTGGCCACGGCTTTCTATCCTGCGGAATCGGAAATCCTGATGCCCGAGGACGGCCCGCCGCGCTTCCTGTACATCGTGTACCGCGGCAAAGTACAGGCGCGGCATGTGGCCAACGTCGCCGTCACCGAATATTCGACGCTCACCCTGGGGCCCGGCGAGGGCTTCCCGATCGGCGCCATCTCGGCCGGGCGCGCCTCCACCAACCGCTACGTCGCCCTCGAAGACAGCTACTGCCTCCAGCTGCCGGCCGCCGATTTCCTGCGTCTCCAGGAAATCAGCCCCGTTTTCCAGATTTTCTGTACGCGCTACATCGCCAGCCTGGTCAGCCAGTCGCGGGAGCAACTGCAGGCGCAGTTCTCCCAGCGCGCGGCCGAACAGCAGACGATGAACACCTCGCTGTCCAACCTGGTCAAGAAAGATCCGGTCTTCGTGGCGCCCGACGTTCCCACCCGCCACGCCCTGGAAAAAATGGTCGAATTCGGCGTGGGCTGCATGGCGGTGGCCGGCACCGACGAAAAGCCCGTCGGCGTGCTCACCCAGAGCGACATCCTCAAGCGCATCGTGCTGCCCGGCTTCGATCTCACCCGGCCCATCGCCGAAGTGATGACCGCCCCGCCCCACACCCTCGGCGCCAACGCCAGCGCCTACGACGCAGCCCTCGAAATGGCCACCCACGGCGTGCGCCACATTCTGGTGGTGGATTCCGAAGACAAGCTCAAGGGTGTCGTCTCCGAGCGTGACCTGTTTGCGCTGCAGCGCATCGGCCTGCGCCAGATCCGCTCCAGCATCGAAAGCGCCTCCGACGTCCAGTCCATGCAGCGGGCCAGCCGCGACATCCGCCAGCTGGCCCTCAACCTGCTCGCCCAGGGCATCGGCGCCGAGCAGCTGACCCAGTTCATCTCGGCCCTCAACGACGCCCTGACCCGCCGCATCATCGAGCTGAACCTCGAACACCATGATCTCTACGGCGTCGAATACGCCTGGCTGGCGTTCGGCTCCGAAGGCCGCCACGAGCAGACCCTGTCCACCGACCAGGACAACGGAATCCTCTACGTACTGCCCGAATGGGCCGACAAGGAACCCCTCAAGCTGCGCCTGCTGGAATTTGCCAAGGATGTGAACAACGATCTGGCCGCCTGCGGCTTTCCGCTGTGCACCGGCAACATCATGGCCAGCAATCCCGATCTGTGCCTCACCTTCGAGGAGTGGCGCGAAAAATTCGGCAACTGGATTCGCGAGCCCCACCCCGAAGCGCTGCTTAACGCAACCATCTTTTTCGACTACCGGGTGCTCTATGGCGACGAAAAACTCGCCTACAAGCTGCGCCACTGGCTGCTGTCCATGACCGGCGGCAACCCGGCATTCCTGAAGGCCATGGCCACCAACGCGCTCGATGTGTCGCCGCCGCTGGGCAAGATCCGCGATTTCATCACCGACGAAGATCCGAAGCACCCCGGCAGCATCGACCTCAAGAAATTCGGCGCCCGCCTGTTTGTCGATGCCGCCCGCGTGCTGGCACTGCGCACCGGCGTCGACGCCACCAGCACCGTGCAGCGCCTGCGTCAGGGCGGCTCACGCATCGGCATGCCGGCCGAAGAGCTCTCGGCCATGGCCGACGGCTTCCACTTCATCCAGCTGCTGCGTCTGCGCCACCAGCACCTCGACACCGACCACGGCGCGCCGGGCGACAACCGGGTCAAGCCCGACGATCTCAACGAACTCGACCGGCGCATCCTCAAGGAAGCCTTCCGCCAGGCGCGCAAAATCCAACTCCGTCTCAAGCTGGACTACCAGATATGAACTGGCTCTCCCGATTACTGCCCGGCAGCGGCCCGGGCCTCAGTCCTGAGCAACAAACCAGCCTCGAAGCCATCGCGGCCCTGCCCGCCTGCGATACCGGCCGCTCGCACTACGAAACCCGCTACGTGGTCGTCAACACCGAAACCGGCCCGCAGGATGGCGGTGGCCAGCGGCTGCTGGCGGTGGGCGCGGTAGCGCTCAACCACGGCCTGCTCCACCCCGGCGACGCCTTCCAGGCGAGTCTGGGCAGCGCGCCGGCCGATGCGCTGATCGGGCTGCTACGTTTCATTGGCCGCGCACCGGTGGTCGTCTTCAATGCGCCCTTCAACCAGGGCATGCTGGAGCGGGCCTTCGAGCAGCACCTGGGCAGCCTGCCCCAGCTCGACTGGATCGACCTGATGGTGCTGATGCCCAGCCTCTACCCCGAACGCATCGCCGGGCAGGCACGCATGGATGCCTGGCTGGGCGCCTTCGGCATCGAGCGCATCGATCACCGGGACGCCCTTCTGGAGGCCCTCGTCGTTGCCCAGCTGCATCAGGTTGCTTTGGCGCGCGCCAGCGTTCAGGGCCTCCCCACGCCGCGCGACTTGCTCGAAACCCAGAGCAACCGCAAGTGGCTGCGCGGCAGCTGAGGGCCGCCGCCACGGCTCAGCCGTAGATCTTGCACATCAGCGGCGAATTCACCCTCGGGCTGAAATAGCCCAGCGCAAAGAAGAAGGCGCACACCAGCGCCAGCCCGATCACCCGGCGGCGATTGCGCCGCCACCAGGCAACAAGGGCGTCCGGACGCATCTTCAAACCTTCAGAAAGTTCTCGCGGTAGTAGCGCAGTTCGGCGATGGATTCCTGGATGTCGGCCAGGGCCTGGTGGGCGCCGCGCTTCTCGAGGCCCTTATACACATCCGGGCGCCAGCGGCGACACAGCTCCTTGAGCGTGGACACGTCGAGGTTGCGGTAGTGAAACCAGTCTTCCAGCTTCGGCATGTAGCGCGCCATGAAGCGGCGATCCTGACCAATGGAGTTGCCGCACATCGGCGAGGTGCGCGACGGAATGTATTCCCGCATGAACTCGAGGTAGGCGGCCTCGGCAGCGGCCTCGTCTATCGTCGAAGCCTTCACCCGCTCGATCAGGCCAGAACGGCCGTGGGTATTCTTGTTCCACTCATCCATCGCATCGAGTACGGCGTCGGACTGATGCACGGCGATCACCGGGCCTTCGGCAACCACTTCCAGGTTGCTGTTGGTCACAATCATCGCCATCTCGATGATACGGTCGCTGTCGGGGTTCAGGCCGGTCATTTCCATGTCCAGCCAGATGAGGTGATTCTGGTCCTGTGCCATTACGTCGCGCTCACTTAAAAATGTCAATTAAAAAATACAAGTCATTGTAAAACATAGAATTTTCATTTGTTGCAAAAAAAACCGCTTGGATGCACGATGTTTACTTATTGAGCATATAAAGAATGTGTAAACAAATGTCTGATTTTACGGTCAAGACTGTGCTCTGCGCGAACGGCGAACGTTTACCTACGCTGCTGCACGGCAACAATGGGATGCCCGACTTCGATGCAACGCTCTGGGTAGTCACCTCACTGAGAAGTCAAAACGTAGCGAGCGCAACCATAGAGCAGGCTCTGCGCAGCATCAAAATCCTTTACCTCGTACTCCAATCCAAGAAGATTACCTTAAGCGAAAGACTTCGCGAGGGACGAATTCTCGATCCCGCGGAAATTGAACTCATTTGCAAAGCAGCGAAGCAGACGACCTCAACAACCGAAAGCGAAGCTATTAAAAAAGAAGAAACCGAGCCACATAGGATTGCGAAGAGGGTCGTGTCCCTCGAAAAGTTTCGGCTAACGATGACGACAAGGGACAACAACATTGACGTTGACTCAGGAACAACCGCGATACGAATGAGCTATATAAGGGCGTTCCTAAACTGGCGAATAAATCGAGAGATATTCCGCGCTACTGGAGAAAAAAAAACCGACCTGCTCATGCTTCGCAATCTAGTAGATGCGGAAATGAAGAATAAATCACCATCATTTCCCGGTCGAGCGACCATAAGCACGCGCACAGGAATCGACCGACAAGCGCAGACCTTACTCCTATCAGTCGTAACGCCTGATCACCCGCAGAATCCATGGACGGGTGAATTTATAAAGTCACGCAATCAATTGATTGTCAATTTGCTTATAGCTCTTGGGGTACGACGCGGCGAACTACTTGGCATGCGCATTAACGACATAAAAGCAAGAAGTCAAGATGTAGAGATTTTGCGTCGTCCGGACGACATCACCGATCCTCGACTAAACGAATCTAACACCAAAACACGAGATCGGGTCTTGCCTCTCTCGCCCGAGCTGCATCACATGATCAAAAAATACATGCTTCTGCGCCACGACATCGTACATGGACGCCATGACTTTCTAATAGTCTCAAAAACGGGCGAGCCACTCAGCAAATCTGAAACAAATCGGATTTTCCGTGACTTAGATGAGCACCATGCACTCCGGGGAATAGGGCCACACACACTTCGTCACACTAAATGCGAGAACCTTGCGGATGACCTGCATAAGGCGGGAAAAGGCGACGTCGAAATTTTAGGTTATCTTCGGCAAATTGGAGGGTGGAGCGACATATCTCAAACACCCTATCGTTATATCAAACGCTTCGCTCACGAGAGGGCAGCTGAAGCAGATTTGGCACTACAGAAAAACCTCTATATCAACAAAAAAGAAGAACACAATGAAAAAACACATTGATAATTTTTTTGCCGAGAGATCAGTCCTACCCTTACCGAAAACCGCCAGAACTCAGAGCGGTGTCGATTTCGTCCTAAATGCAAACTGCTGGTCTTTCCCTGACGGCACCAGGCAAATTCCTGAATCCGTGACCCCCCCATAACGAATCCATGCCTCATTGGATTTTCTGAATTTCGTTGCCCGGATTGCCTGCCAGCATGCGTCCAAGACCCTGCGCTGGCCG
>Ga0268298_10001552_pt1 | contig 26827 bp, 27 predicted proteins | sample WWTPWeurt_MetaG_FD_194462 | JGI IMG/M metagenome (GOLD analysis project Ga0268298, IMG submission 194462) | Activated sludge microbial communities from WWTP in Nijmegen, Gelderland, Netherland - WWTP Weurt | ecosystem: Engineered > WWTP > Aerobic digester > Activated sludge | place...
CAGCCGCAGCCCCAGCCGCCGCGACCGCCAACCGACGACCGATGGCTGGCCCCGCGTTCGGAAGCGCCTGCCAAGCCGGCTCGTCGGCGATCATGTGTCACCGACGATGGAACGGCGACTCAGACCAACGTGCGCGGGGTCGTCGTCGGAAGCGTTCCTCTCCGCCGTCGGAGCCACGCGAGTACGCCGACGGCGAGCCAACCAGCCGAGTCGGAAGCTGGCGAGCGCTGCGGTACTCGACACCCGCAACCGCCATCGTCACTCGCGCCACCGTTCTTCTTCGCCGGCCCCGCGTCGGTCCCGCCCGTCCCGGCACCGCCCGAGCCGGAATCCGCGCCGGCCTCGTGCAAGACGCAGGCGTTGCCCTGGCAGTCGTATCCCGGCGCGCAGTCGCTGCCGGAGGAGCATTGTTGTTGGCACGCGCCGCCGACGCACCGGTACGGGATGCATGCCTCGGTTTGGCCGTTGGGGAGCTGGACCGTGGTCGTGTCTTTGCACGTTGCGGACGCAGCGGCACACTTTCCCGTCGAGGTGTTGCAGATCGCCCCTTGTGCGCAGTCCGTGTCCGACGCGCACGTCGTGGCGCACGCGAGAGCTTGAGCGTTGCACGTGTAGGGCGCACAGTTCTGGGTCGCAGGCACGGCGCACAGACCGGCCCCGTCGCAGGCTCCTGCCGGCTGTGCCACGTCGCCCGTGCAGCTCGCGTTCTTGCACGCGGTGCCAGACGCTGGATAGGTGCAAGCCGTGGGGTTGGCGCCGTCGCAGACGCCCTTGCACGAGTCGCCTGCCGCGCCGGTGCAGGGCGGCCGTGAGGCACGCGGTTCGCCGCTGACGACCTTGCATTGGCCGTAGCTGCCGACTTCGGCGCAGGCCTGGCACTGGCCCGTGCACGGCGAATCGCAGCAAAGGCCGTCGACGCAGAACCCACTCTTGCAGACGTTGGCCGCGGAACACGCGGCACCGTTGTTCGACTTGGCGACGCACACCCCCCCGGCGCAGTAGTGGTCGCTCTGGCAATCGGTGTCCGCGCCGCACGGACTGGAGCACGCGCTGCCTTTGCACACGTAGGGAGCGCATTGCGCGTTGGTTTGATCGACGCACGTGCCCGAGCCGTTGCAGATCTTCCCCGAGACCGCGCCGTTCGAGCAGGTGGTCGGCCCGCAGCTCTTGCCGCTGGGTGCGAGATTGCACGTGCCTGGGCTCCCAGAGCACGAGTCTTGTTCGCCGCACGGGTCGGTTGCGAGCTTGCACGCACCTCCGGGATTCGTCCCCTGTTTGGCGGCGCCACAGGTTCCGCTGTTCGCGGGGTTCGAGTCCTCCTTGTTCGCGGCGGCGCAGGCCATGCACTTGCCGGTGCAAGCCGTGTCACAGCACACGCCGTCGGCGCAGTTGCCCGACTGGCATTCGTTGGAAGCGCCGCAGGTCTGCCCCTTGTTCTTTTGCGGCAGGCAGGCGTTGCCTCCGCAGTAGTTGCCCGCGACGCACTGCGTGTCCGTGGTGCAAGTCGTGGGGCACGCGGCGCTGCCTCCGCACTTGTAGGCTCCGCACTGGCCCGTTTGCCCCGCGCCGAGCACGGTGCAGGTGCCCGAAGCCGAACAAACGTCGCAGCCTTCGGAACAGGCGCTCGAGCAGCAAAAGCCGTCGGAACAATGTCCGCTCGCACATTCCGTGGCCGCGCCGCAACCTTGCCCCGTCTTCTTCTTGCAGTCCCCGAGGGAATCGCACGTGTTGACCCCGTTGCAGGCGTTGTCGTCTTGGTTCGCAATGACGCTGGTGCACGCTCCAGACGCGTTGGCGCACGAGCGACAAGGCGTGGTGCAGGCATCGCCACAACACGTGCCATCGACGCAATGGCCGCTCGCACACTCCGAGCCGAGGCCGCAGGACTGCCCGTTCTTCTTGCCGCAGGTCCCCGCAGAGCTGCACGTGTTGGTGCCGCTACAGGTATCGTCGTCCTGAGCGGTGACGAGGCTGGTGCACGTCCCGCTGGCGTTGGCGCAAGTGCGGCAAGGCGTCGTACAGGTACTGATGCAACACGTGCCGTCGACGCAGTTCCCCGACGCACATTGGCCAGCGCCATTGCAAGATTGCCCGTTCTTCAGCTTGCAGACGCTCGCCGAGTCGCATTGGCTCGCTCCGCTGCAACCGCTCGGGTCTTCGGCGCTCACGATCGGGTTGCAGAGCCCAGGGCCCGCGGCTTGGTCGCACGAGCTGCACACGGCGCACGATGGGGACTCGCAACACACACCGTCCACGCAATAACCCGTGTCGCATTCAGCGCCCAAGGAGCAACCACCGCCACGCGCGTGGTATTCGAACGTGACGTCCTCGGGCAGGCCACCCCCGAAGTTCTTCGCGCCGCCATACATGACGACACGGCCGCGATTGCCATCGAAGGTGAGGCCCATCCTGTCGCGGCCGTCGCTCAGCAGCGCCACCTGCTTCCACGTGCTGCCGTCCCATTCCCAAGTGTCGTTCCAGCGTTGGGCTCCGGCATCGCAGCAACCACCCACGAGCACGACCTTTCCGCGCCGGCTGTCGTAGGCCATCCCGAAGTCGTTCCGCGCGTTCGGCTTCGTCGACCCGGCCTGGCAGGTCGTGCAGGCCGGGGACCACGTTTCCGTGGTGGCGTCCCAGAGCCACGTCTCCGACGACGACCCGCCTCCGAAGAGCACGGTCTTTCCGTGGGCGGCGTCGTAGGCCATGGCGTGGCCGGAACGCGCGCTTGGCTTGGTGACTCCGGTAACGCAGGCCGTGCACTTCTGAGTCCAGCTCACGCCGTTCCACACCCAGGTGTCGTCGAGCGTCGTGCTGCCGTCCGTTCCGCCGAAGACGACCGTACCGTAGCCGGCGTGGTAGGCCATGCCGTGGCTACGCCGGCTCGCTGGACGGAAGGGCGCCGCAGCCACCGTACACGTCGTGCAGAGCTCGTTCCACCCCGTCCCGTCCCAAAGCCACGTGTCTCCAAGTGCCACGCCGGACCACCCACCGAAGAGCAGCGTGCCCTTCGCGGTACCGTCGTGGAACGCGAGCGCATGTCCGAAGCGGCCTCCCACTCCGCAGGTTGCAGCGTCACAGCGCTTGACCCAATTCGTCCCGTCCCATTCCCAGGTATCCGGCGGTGTCGCCGCACCTCCCTGGTGTCCGCTGAAGAGCACCGTCACGTTGCGCCCCGGGCGGCTGTCGAAGGCGAGGGGAGCGTCGCGCCCCGCCAAGCCCGGGACGCTGGCGGCGACCTGTTGCCACACGTAGCTCTCCACCGCGGGGTCGAGCAGGATCGGGAACTCCAGGTCGCGCGTGTCGAGCTCCACTCGGAACTCCCCCTCGTTCAGCGCCCAAACCGCGTCGCGGCGCCGGCCGTGCTGATCGAGCGCGTAGGGCGGGGCGATGCGCAAGACCACTTCGCCGCGGCCATCGGCCAAGAGCACGCCGTCGCTTCCCTCGGAGCGGACACTGAGCTCGCTGCCGAGGCCCAGCGACCACCTGAAGCGTCGGGGCGCGCGTTTGTCGCGGAGCAAGAGCAGCTGTTCGACGCGGTGCTCGCTCGCCGCGACGACCAGGTCCGTCGAAGGCAGCACGTCGGCCCAGGTGGCGCGCCCGGCGTCGATCTGCACCTCTCGGTTCGACCGCGCGCCGACGAGGCGCAACGAAAGTCGCCTGCGGCTGTCCCGCGCGACGCCGATCGTGAGCTCGCCGGCTGCATCCAGCGGAAGGCGCGCTCCGAGCGCGGCGCCTGTGGGCTGGCGAAAACCCGGCGAAGCGAGGGCGTCGCCGTCGAGCTGCCACCCCGCCGAACCGGGCGCCAGCAATGCGTCGAGCACGGGGTCGTGGCGGGCGATGCCTCGCGAAGTTGCGAGCGCCGCGGTCGAGCGCGCGCCGGCATCAGGGTCGGGGGATTCCTCGATGGTCTGTCCGGGCGCTGAACACCCCAGAGCTCCCACGAGCGCCAGCACGCACAGCTCCCGCCGCACACTCATCACGCCATCACCTCCGGCTCCGCTCGGGTCGCCAACCCAAGAGGCTAGCGCCGTGGCGCGCGCCCCTGCAACCCGGGCGTCATCGAAGTCAGCCTCCGCCCGCCGCGGGCGCCAGCTCCGCCGGTGGAAGTGCGGGTGTCTGGTGGAGCTCGTGTGCCAGTTCGATTCGAACTGAGCGCGCTCAGGGCGCGTAGACCTCGGCGTCCCAGCGCCGGATGCTGGCCGCCCCGGCTTGGAGCTCGAAGCGCCACTTGCCGGGCGGGTCGCCGGCCTCGAAGAACATCTCTTGGCAGTAGTCGCCCTCCGTTCCCGTGAGTGGCTCGAGCTTCATGCGCACCCCGTCACCCACCTTCTCTTTGTCGAGCTGGACGCTGTCCGTCTTGATGGCGCTCGGAGGGGTGACGACGATGGCGACCTCGCCGAGGGCGGAGGGGTTCTTGTAGTGGAAACAGATCCCGAAGTTATTGTCGGTGTTGCCGCTTCGACTCGGAACGAGGGGGAGTCGACTGGTCTCCGCCTTGAGCTTCAGATTGGGGATCGAGCCCGAGATCGTGCCGAGCTTGGCGTTGGTGATCTCGCCCTTCGAACCGCCTTTGCAGGCCAAGAGCGCCGCCATCAGCACGAGCGCGGCCCCGAGGGTGTTGGCCTCCGTCGATCGCATGACCCTCGAGTAGCCGTCCCCGGCGGAGCTGTAAAGCAATGAGAGCGCGTCAGCCGTCCGCGGGCGACGCGGCCGGGAACGTGCTCGTCCGACCCCCTTGCCGAACGCGCATCACGAGCCGAGTGCCATCCTCGTCGCCGAGCACGCGTCTCGGACCGAGGCGCGCCTCTCGATAGCCGAGGCGGCTCCACTCCGTGAGATCGAGCGCGTGTGTGCTCTGGTCGACAGGGCGCGTCACTCCGCGGAGCTCGAGCTGAACGCCCGCTTCCACGCGGAGCGCGAGGCCTTCGCTGCGCGGGTCCAGGCTCTCCGGCACCAATCGGCGCGTTCGCGGGTGTAGCCGCTCGAGCTGGTCGGCCAGCGTGCGCCAGACGGGCTTTGCGACGACCAGCGGCGCCAACGTGCACCAGACCACGGTAGCTACGTCCGCTTCGACCACGAAATCGGAGAGCTCCAAGATCCGGCAGTTCTTGCCCGAGGTCAGCCAGAAGTCTTCGAGCAGAACGCCGGCGTCGTCTCCCGGAATGCGCGCACACCCGGAGATCTCCGTGAGCTCGGAGCTCGGGTCCGCGTGCTCGGTCGCGAACAGGCGGAGCGCGTCCTCGCCCTCACCCCCGAACGGTGGCACGAGACAGCTCTCCCGGCGTCGGGAGAACCAGCTGAAGAAGCCGCGGCCCTCCGCTCGCGAGCCGAGGTAGGGCGCATCCAGCACGTAGCCCAAGGTGGGGTTCGGCCAGTCGGTCCGGAAGCCGCGCTCGACCACCCTCCCGCTTTCGAGCGTCTGAACGAAGGAGTGGCGCGTCACCCTGCGAGGAAGCTACCAGCGCGCGGATGCGCTGTCCTCGGTCGTGGTACACGCTCGATCACCATGGCCACTCGCAGGAAACCGACAAAAGCCGCGGACGAGCTCCTCCCTCTGTTTCCTGTCGGAGCGCGGATCTTCGTGCGCGGCCTCGGCGTCGTGACCGTCTCGGGCCATCTCACGAACACCAACGACCGGCGCGTCGTCGAGCCCACGAGTCCAGGGAACGAGCCGGACCAGTTCGTCGTGCAGCACGCCTCGGGAGTGGAACATGTCCAGCGACGCTACCGCGGCGATCCCCCCGCGCGCGAGCTCATCGGTCCGGCGCTCGCCGAGTCGATCTTGGACGTCCTTCGCGGCGCGCGGGTGTCGACACTCGACGAGCTCCGGGCGCGCGGCCGCTACGACTCAAAGAACCGAGTGGCGCGGGCCACGAGCCCAGAAGAAGACGCCGAGCTCCTCCGCTACTGGTACTCGTTCAGCGCCGACATGCTCGACTTCCCCAACCGGTCACGCTTGCACGAGCAGGAGCGCTACACCCTCGGCGAGTGCGCGGAGGTGTTGAAGCTCTCCTTCGAGGCACTCCGTCAGGAACTCCGTGAGCGCTACCCCGCCGTGGCGGAGTCGGAGCAAGCGGCGTCCAGCGTCGCTCCGGGCTCGCGCGTGCAGGCCGCGATCCAGGCACGCAAGCGGAAGCCGAAGAGCGCGCCATTGCCCTGAGCCTGAATCGCCGCAACTCGCAACCCGGCGGGAGGGAAGGTCCCTCTCGAGGCGGCCGCCGCCGAAGCGCCAGTCAGAACCGAGCCCGCCCACAAATGCGTGCGCGTTTCTGGGCGGCGCGGCCCGACCCTGCGCGGCCTACGCGTACACCTTCTGGAACGCGGGCCGTTCGCGCACGCGAGCGAGGAACGCCGCGGCGCTCGGCGCGTCGACGAGGCAGCCCGACTTCTCGATGAGGTTCAGCGAGTAACCGATGGCGACGTCGGCCGCAGAGAAGCCGTCGCCGAGGAGGTACTTCTTGCCCTTGAGCGCAGGTTCGAGGATTCGGAGCGCTGCGTCGAGGACGGGCTTGTGCTCGGCGACGACCTCGGGCTTGCGCTTGTCTTCCGGCAAGATGACCTTGTGGAAGTAGGTGTCGATCACCGGCTTGTCGAGCGACGCGGCCGCATAGACGATCCACTGGTAGTACGCCGCGCGGGCGCCGCCTTCGGCCGGAGGCGCGAGCTTCTTCTCGGGGAACTTGTCGGCGAGGTAGAGCAGCGCTGCACAGGACTCGAACACGACGTTCTGGCCATCCTCGAAGTAGGGCACGCGACCGTGGGGATATTTGGCCAGGTACTCGGGGGACTTGTGCCCGCCCTTGAGCAGCTCGACATGGACGAACTCGTACTCCGCCCCCACCTCCTCGAGCATCCAGCGAACCCGGTTCGAGCGTGTTCCAGGAAACCCGTGCAGCTTCATCGTCATGTTCGTCTCCTCCGAGGCGGGCCAGGTGCCCGTACAGGGGGAGACCCGCGACCGGCGGCGGCGTTACAGCCTCCGGCTTTTTTTTCTGCGACGCTCAGTCGTCCGGCTATACCGGCAGCCAGAACTCCAGGGGTCCTTGGTTCTGGGAGAGTGTCGAGCGGTCGAACACCCTCACCCGGACGTCCCCGACGAACTGCTCGAGCCAGAGCTCCACGGGCGGGGTCCCGTCCGTTTGGACCCCGAGATCGAGGTGCCGGGCGGCGCCTGGTGCCAGGTTCACTTCGCCGCCCGAGTGGCGGAGCGCGGCCAACCCGCGCGGAGCCGGTGACCTGCGCAGCTGATACTCGACCTCGATCGCTGCTCCGTTCACGCCCGCCGTCATCGCGAAGAGTGCGGCGACCGCGGGGCCAACACCCGGCGACCACGGATGCCTCGCCCTTCGTGGTTCTGCTCCACGGCGAGGGAGAAGCCGGCGCCGAGGAGCAGCGCTCGAACCTCGAGGCTGTGCGTGCTGTCGTAGCAGTTGTACCCGTCGAAATGGGTATGGTTCGGGTTCGCTCCGTGCGCCAGGAGCAGTTCCGCCGCCTCGACTCGCCCTTCTTCGCACGCCGCCAAGAGCGGGCTCATGCCGGTGTATTCGCAGCGGGCACTCGCCGCGACGCCCGACGCAAGGGCGGATCGGACTTCCTCCCGGCTGCCGTTTCGCACGAGCGTGATGAGGTCCCAAACGTCCATGCCTTGGCTCGCGACCATCCTAGCGCGTCTCGATGAAGCGCTCGCAGCCCGAACTGCGTCGGTTCACCCGCCGCCGGCCCCACGGAACGCAGTCGAACTGCCGTCGGCGCCTCGTCACTTCGAGCACGATAGGGTCGCAGCCTTCTCGGCACCGGGGCAGGACGAACTTTCACCTGCGGTCCCCACGAAGGTGAGAACGAGCATGTTGTCGTAGAGTGCGAGCGAGGCGGCTGCTACCGGGAAGGCCTCCGGCGCTTGCGAGGGCGGTTGCGAGCTGGCAATCGGGACCTCGCACGCCAGCGTCAGACTCTGACCGAGCGCCGCGCTGGCGGTGGTCGATGTCGTGGGCTCGAGTTCGAGTGAACCGCTCACGAACTTGTCGCCGCTGTACGTCGCGACGAGCTTCTGTCCCGACAGCGCGACCGTCAGCGTCCCTCCGTCGGCGCCGCTGCCCGCGTACTGTTCGACGCCATCACTGAAGAAGTGGGTGTGAACCTGCGAGGCACACGTGTAGCTGCCGACGAGGAGAGATGACGCTGCTGCGTACGCGTCGAAGGGGAGGACTGGTGCCGGCCCCTCAGCGCACGACAGCCAGTAGGTCGCCCTTGCGAAGGCCGGTCCACAGTCGCCGGCGTTCCCCTGTGCGATGCCGACGATGGAAAGGAAGACCGCTCCGGCGTCGTAGGTGAGGGCACCGGCGCTCGGCTCGAGCGTGGCGTCGAAGGGGACCTCGTTCGACACGCCCACGCCTTGCACGCAGAAGCCACCAAAGCCAGGAATCGGCTGGGCGCTGTGGGCCAACGCAGCCGAGTGGCGGGTGGTGACGTCGAAGTCGAACGCAAGGAGTTCGCCTTTGCCTTCGAGGCGCGCGGAGAGCGTGGAGCCAGATTGCGAAAGCGAGAGTGAAGCGTCGGGGACGTAGCCGCCGGAGTTCAAGAACACGCCGTTGTCGGCATGAGTGCCCTCGGCGCAGTGGGTCCAGGTCCCGACGGGGAATGTCATCCCCGCGGGCTCTTCGCTCGTGACGGTGCGCCCGCCGCATGCCGCGAGGAGTGTCGCAGTGACGAGCGAGACTCCGAGTTTCGGCTGCATGTCGCAGGCATCGTACACTCTCGGCCTCCGTCTCGGCGTGCGACGAGAGCCGAGAGCCGCGCTGGACGGGGTAAGGCGAGAAGCGGCGACGCGAGCGCAGCAAAAAAACGCGCAGCGTCGGCGAAGGCGACATCGTCGCTGCGACGGGAGTACAATCGCCGTGATGAAGCGCTCGGCGTTTGGACTCCTGCTCTTGGCGCTCCTGCTCCGCTGTTCTTCGAGTTCGGAAAACAAGACCGTCGAGAGCTGCTCGGCGGGCGACACCAAGGCTTGCACTCTCGACGGCTGTGCAGCCAGTCGACTCTGCGATCCTACGAAGGGGACCTTTCTGGATTGCAGCTGCAACGTGGGCGGGAGCGGAGGGACCGGAGGGACCGGAGGGACCGGTGGAACCGGGGGCAGTGGAGGGACCGGAGGGCTGGCCGGGACGGGAGGGACGGACGCCGCGGCGGACGCGCCGAACGACGCAAGCGACTCGGGCGTGCTCGACCTCTGCAGCATGAGCGGCTGCAAGCTCTGCTTGCGCGCCGACACGGGGGTCACCGGCACGAGCGTGGTCACGCAATGGCAGGACTCCTCCGGGAACGGCAACCATGTCCATTCCGTGACGGGAGTCGAGCCACAACTCGTGCCCGCGTCGCCGCTCAATGGCCGTCCCGCCCTCAGCTTTTCGTCAGCCAATCAGGGCCGGCGCCTCGAGGGCACCACCGATGTGGTTCCGGCGGGCTCGGTCCGGACCGTCGTCGTCATCGGCACCATCGCCGATGCCAACGGCGGCACGTACTTCACGTTCCGCAAGACCGCGAACCTGAGCGCGTTCCAGCACTTTCTCTACAATGCCACCGACTACTACATCCACACCGACGGCACCTCCACCAATCACGCCGTCGGCACGGCCACTGCCTTCCCACAAGTGAACCAAAAGTTCGTGTCCATCGCGACGACCGGAAACCCGAGCGGAGCCTGGATGACCCTCCGCTTCAACGGTGTCGAGAAAACGGTCACGCCGAGCACGCCCGCCCTCATCGACAACGGTGCTGCCGGTTTCATGGTGGGCGCGCGGGACGTGAACAACCCAGGACAGTCTTGGGATGGCTTGATCGCCGAGGTCGTCGTCTTCGACAGGGCGCTCACGTCGGACGAGGCCACAGCCGTCGAGACCTACTCGAAACAGCACTACGGTCTCGTGTTCTAGCTCGAGGGCGGCTTCGCGCTGCAGGTCGGAACCGCGCGGCAGCTCTCTATTCGCGTTCCCAGCCCTTGGGCGTTGCCCAGCGGAGCACCACGCTTGCGGCGTCGACGTGGCCGCCGAGCTCCCCGCTCTCGCCGCGCAGCGATTCCAGTTTGCCGCCGAGCTCGGGGTCACCGTCGAACTCGTCGAGCCGGCGCGAAGCCGCGATGAATTCGGATAGCGCGTGTGCTTCGGCGGCTGCTTGCTCGACCTCTGCCCGCGCCACGACGTAGGCCCAGCCGACGGCGCGATGAGCTCGGTCGATGGCGGCACAGCGCTCCAGCCAGTCGGTATGCTTCCGCCACAGCAGTGCGTCGAGCACGCGCTTGGCCAGATAGCCAAGAACGACGACGAACCAGGTGGCGCCCGCGAGAAATCCCATGCTGCGCCAGAGGCCGGCCTCTTCGCCGCCGCGCCCGGTCATGATCACTCCCAAGGTCACGATGGCGGTGGTGAGCACGGCCACCGCCAGCGAGCCCCACCACGTAATTTCCGCTGCACGGAACGCGAACGGAATGTCTCGGGCCTCGACCCACATGGGCTCGGGACCTGCGGGTGGAAGGTGACGCAGCGCCTCGCGCCCCGCGCGCGCGTTCTGTTCGATGGCCTCGGCTTCCGCCGGTCGCTCGTTCGAGGGCGAGGGCGCGCTCCAGTCCGAGAGTGACTCTTGCACGGCCTTTTCCGGCCTGGGCGGGGACGCGGCCTCGGCCGCCGCACGGCGTGCTTCGGCGGCGGCGAGGGCGCGCTCGGCCGAAGCGATGGAGTCCACGGTCGGGATCGGTTCGCCGCGTGCGCTCTGGACCGGAAGACCTTCGGCGAACCACTCGCGCGCGCGGCGCTGGCTGCGCTCGGCGAAGGTCTTGGCGAGCAGGCTCCGCGCGTCATCCCGTTTTTGCGCGATCCGATCACGCTCCCAACGAAGCTCGAGGCAGCGCCCGAGCTCGTCGAGCCGCGCCACCGGCAGCGACGGCTCGATCTCGTCCAACAGATCCTGGACGGCTCGAGCGAGTTCCTCGAGGTCCTTGGCGTGAGCGGCAGCTACGCTGGAACGGATGGAGTGCACGGCGACGTCGATGGCGCGCGCGCGCAGCCAGCGCCGGGCGATGTCGCCATCCTTCTGCCGCTGCAGGGCGCGTACGACTCGGGACCATTGTTGCAGCGACTCGCCCAGATCAGTGGAGGTCTCGTCGTCGCTGCGTTCGATGGGGACGGCGTCGGAGATACGGGAGGTCATGCGGCGGGTAGGGCGATCGAGCTGGCAAATCCACCGAGGCGGAGACTACGCGGCCCGTCGGCACGCGTCGAGACCGGGGAGAGGCGTCCGCTCGGGTAATGCTCCGCCGGCTACGTCGACGGGGCACCGGCGTCGGACGACGCGCACTGCGCGGCCGCGGTCCGGCGTCGATCCGCGCCGCGCCCAGTCGCAGCCCAAGCTGCGCGCCTTCCTGGACGTCATCCACGCGGCGCGCCGCGCCCGCCGCGGCCGCGACGCTCAGTGAACCGCCCGCCCGAAGTGGCTCGTATGGGGCTCACCTCGCCGGCGCGTCGAGAACGAGCGACGCTTTCCGCGAGGCGCTTGCCGCCGACCCGGACCCGATGCAGGACGCCGCGCATGAAGCTCTTGGCCCGACTCGCGGTCTTGGGTTCGCTGTGGCCGTGCTGCGGATGCTCGGACGACAGCGCTGCGACAGAGAACCCGAAGTGCGGCGACGGCAAGCTCGCGGGCAGCGAGGTCTGTGATGACGGTGCAGCCAACGGTGAGCCCGGCAAGTGTTTGGCGGATTGCTCCGCGATGTCGGCGCCGGCGATCGTGAAGGGCGTCGCGGCGATCTTCAACGACGCGGTCAACGGCCGCATCGCCGACGCGAAGATCTCGGTGCTCGAGCATCCTGAGCTGACGATGACCACGCAGGCGGACGGGCTTTTCGAATTCGACGGGCTCTACTCGGGCGAAGAAGTCACGCTGGTGCTCGAACACCAGAACTTCCCGTTGATCCAGACCGGGACCCACACGATCCCGCCCGACGGAATCGACGACCTCACGTTCCAGGTGCCGACCAAGCCCATCTACACGGCGCTGGCCAGCATCGTGCAGGTCACGCCGGATCCGAGCAAGTGCCAGATGGTGACCACCATCACGCGCAAGGGTGGGACCATCCTCGCGCCGGGCGCTCACGGCGAAGCCGGCGCCACGGTCAGCGTCACGCCCGAAATCGCTTCCGAGCACGGGCCCATCTACTTCAACGCCAGCGTCATACCGGACAAGACCCTCGAGGAGAGCAGCGAAGATGGCGGGGTCCTGTTCACCAACGTGGAACCCGGCGAGTACGTCTGGAGCGGTCACAAGGTCGGCGCAACGCTGACCAGCGTGAAGTTCAAGTGTCGCGCGGGAGTGTTGGTCAACGCATCACCGCCGCGCGGGATGAACGTTCAGTAGCCCTGAGAGGCGCCCTGCCCTCGGTCCGCTGCGGCGGACGCCGCGCTCGGGCGTGCGCTACGCCGCCGCCGGAGTGAGCGCTGCGAGGCCCGTCATCGAAGTGGAGACGGCGGAGCTCGTGGAGTGGGAGCTCGGGGAACCCGCAGCGTGGCGTCCTTCAAGGTGACCGTTCCGGTCGCGATCACCGGGGGCGCCCCGCCCGCGATTGGGGTGCGCATGACGCAGGAGAAACCTCCGAAAGGCACTCTCCCTCGCCAACGCTGCCACCTACGCCCCGCTCACCGGCGAGGGTGGAATTGCTCCGGGGCGTCACGACCGTCGTCGAGGGGCGCCCCTTCAGCTCGCTTGTCGCGCTGTCCGAAAACGGCATCGGTCAAGCGTCAATGGTCGAGGGGCCGGAAGCGGGCGCAACTCACGTGATCGGGGAGACGGTCGATCCACTGGGTTGGCCGTTTTCGTCTTCTCGTGCGGTTCCTCACGAAGCCAGCTCTGCCAGCGACGCGCCCAACCGAGGCCGACCGACCCAAGAAGTGCGCTCCTTTGCTGGCGCTCCAGCGAGTGGGCGCCCATCGTGCTGCGGCGCGCGCTGGCGAAGACTCCCCCCAGCTTGCCGCCACGAGCCCCGCGCACCATACTGGCTCTCGAGACCCGGCTCACTCCGGAGAGTCGCGCATCGGAGTCGATGTGCGTGACCAGGAGTCCACCGGAGATGCACCAGGATTTCGTCCATGCGCGTTCCGCCGAAGCGCGGGAACGTGAGTGACCGGGAGGCGGGTCTGCCCGTCCAGCGCGATTTCGATCTGCGGACGCTGAGCGACGGGCTCGATCCGGCCAAGCTGAAGCCCAGTCGCCGAAACCGCGCATCCATCACGGTGCTCACGGGCGACGGCCTCGGTCGGGTGCTCCGCCTCGAGGAGCCCGGGATCCTCTGCGGGAGCGGCCCTGACGCCGATCTTCTGCTCCCGGACGAGTCGGTGTCGGCGCGCCACGCGCGCTTCTTCCTAGCAGACCAGCAGGCCTACGTGATCGACCTCGGGAGCTCCGCCGGCACGTTCCTGCGTGGCGCGAAGGTGTCTGGTCCGGTCCGGTTGACCCACGGCGATCACATCCAGCTCGGGCCCAACCGCGTCCTTGGCTACAGCATGCGCGACGCCCTGGAAGAGGACGCCGCGATCGAGCTCTACGACTCGGCCGTGCGCGACCCGACGAGCGGCGCCTTCAACCGCAGGCACTTCGACGAGCGCTTGGAGCTCGAGCTGACCCACTCCGCCCGCAGCGGATCGCCGCTCTCGCTCCTACTGCTGGACGTCGACGACTTCAAGGCCGTCAACGACGCCCACGGCCACGTGGTGGGAGACCTGGTGCTCAGGGTAGTGGCGTCTAGCATCTCGCGCATCTTGCGTCCCTCCGACGTGCTGTTTCGCTACGGCGGCGACGAGTTCATGGTGCTCTGCCGGGACACGACGCTCCGCAACGGTCTGATCCTGGCCGCCCGCATCAGCCGCAGCGTGGAGCAGCTGCCGCTGACCGTTGCGAACAACGACCTGCGCGTGAGCGTGAGCGCCGGAGTGGCCGTCGCCACGGGAGGCGACTGTGTAGACTGCTCCCTGGTCGTCGCCGCGGACCGGGCGATGTTCAAGGAAAAGGCCAAGCGACGCACGGGAACGAAATGCTGAACCGTGGCCGCACCGCATCGGCGGACGGAGGCACCGCGTGCGTCGCATGCGGGTAGTGCCAGCGCGGATGGACTGGCATTCGCTCCCTCCAAAGCGCGCCCGCCGAGCTCTTTGCCGTCGATCCGGGGCACGGGCTCTCCGACGAGGAGGCAGCCCGGCGGCTGCAGGAGGTCGGCCCGCGCTCGCCCGCTCGTGCGGTCACCCAGCACGCCCAGGTCCTCGAGCCGGTCTTCGACGCGCACGCCGCCCGAGCTCGCCCTCGACGAGCCCGGCCTCGCAGCCTGCTACGCCGCGGCGGTGCGCCCCAACAATCTGACCTGCGCGTCGTTGACCATCCGAGTTCCGAGAGCCCCGGGACCTGCCCGGAACTCCTGGGCCTGGCAGCCTCGCACACGCCGTCAGGACGACGCCGACCGGCAAAAGTAATTGCGCGAACCGGCAAGAGTAATTGTCGCGGAACTGAGCACCGTGACGCACTGCTCCTCCAATCCTTGCCGGGCCTGGGGAAGCTGGTGTGCGCCACGATGCTCGCAGAGGCATCGGAACCTCTCGCAGCTCGAGACTACACGGGTCCGAGAGGGCTTTGTGGTGCAGCACCCATCACCAAGCGTAGTGGCAAGCAGCACGCTTCATGCGCAATGCGTGCAATCACCGCTTGCGGAACGCAGTGCACTACTGGGCTGGAAACGCCGTCCAACGGGACCCGCATTGGAAGGCGCGGTACGCGGCGATGCGCTCCGCGGGCCATGGCCACTCGCGCGCCCTGCGCGGAATTGGCGATCGCTTGCTGCGGGTGCTCGTTGCCATGCTCAAGGCGGGAACACCGTACGACCCCGATCGGCGACGAGCCGCACATGCGCTCGTCGCGCAGCCCCACCAGCAGGTGGCTGACTGAGCTTGAGCGAGGCAAAACGGTCTTGACCAGCCATGGGAAGTCCCAAATTCGCGCTTCGCGCGAACGGGGAAGGCAGGTCGCACCGCGACCGTGGTGTCGTCGCACATCGAGAGTAAGCGGCCTGGTGTTCCTCGGCCCGGCGCCGCGGTCGGGCTCCGCTCGTTCGCGGACGTTCTGCGCCACGCCACGTGGCGACTGACCCGAGATGTGGAGCTCGCATGCAAGTGCGCTACACAGACCGCCCCCTCGCGGCGTGTCACAGAGCCTGCGCTACGGGTCGCGAAGCCCGCCCGCCACGCCGGGCCTCAGAGGAACCTCTGCTTGAGCCTTATCGGCTTCACGAGGCGGAGGGGCAATCGACCAGCTTCAGCCTGAGCGCGGGCAAGCTCGCTGTCGCGGCGAACGGTGGGGGTGCTGGCGCGGCTCCGCCGGCACGCGGCTCCGGCGGCGGTCGCCCTCGGGGGCACGCCCCTGGACCCGGCGACGAGCCGCGACGACCTCGAAGCCAAGAAGAGCGGGTGGTTCTCGCTGCATCGCTGGCGCCGGTTGCCATGGAGGCCACATAGGTATATTGTACACGTAGAAACAGACTGAATTGGATTGAAACCGCAGACAAAAGATACTTCCGAGTTGGCCGGGCTCAGCGCGCAAGAGCGTGAGATTCTGAGCGTTTTCGCTGCGGACGAAAAGACCACGATCGGCATCGACGACGTGTTGCGCCTTCGCCCGACGAGCGATCGAGGTGCGGCGCAACAGACATTGGCTCGGCTCAGCCGAAAGGGATGGCTCCAGCGACTTCGGCGCGGCACGTACGCGCTCGTGCCGTTGGCCTCGCAGACGGCCCACCCCGTCGTCGAGGACGTGTGGCCGCTCGCGATGAGCCTGTTCCGCCCCGCGTTCGTCTCGGGATGGTCCGCCGCAGAGCACTGGGACTTCACCGAGCAGGTTTTCAACACCGTCGCCGTCGTGACGACCAAGCCGCAGCGTCACATCGACGTCGAGTGCGGCGGCGTCCGCTTCCGCACCCGCGTCGTCACGAAAGCTCGCTTCTTTGGAGCTACCACGATCTGGCTCGGCAGCAAGGCGGTGGACGTCGCTGACCCTAGCCGCACCGTCATCGACCTCCTCGACCTGCCGAGCTTCGGGGGCGGCGCGCGGCACACAGTCGATGTCGTCCGCGCCTATTGGCGCTCCGAGCACAGGAACGCCGCGCTGCTGCTCGAGTACGCCAAGCGTTACGGACGCGGCACTGTCTTCAAGCGCCTCGGCTTCATCGCCGAGCTCGCCAACGCACCCATCGACGAGCGGTGGCTGCGCGAATGCCGCGAACACATGTCCGCGGGCGTCGCTAACCTCGACCCCGACGGCCCTGCGCGCGGCAAGATCGTCAGTCGCTGGCGACTCCGTATCAACATTCCTGTCGAGGGAACATGATCCCGAAGGCTCACGTCCTCGCCGTCGCCACCGAGCGAAAGCTCCGGCCCACGACCATCGAGAAGGACTACGCGCTCGGCTGGCTGCTGCGCTCGATCGCAGAACACCCGACGCTGTCCCGTTGGGTGTTCAAGGGCGGAACCTGCTTGAAGAAGTGCTTCTTCGAGACGTACCGATTTTCGGAAGACCTCGACTTCACCATACCGAAGGACGTCGCGCTCGACGTCGATGGCATAAGCAAAGGTTTGATCGAGGTCGTCGAGTGGATCGAGGCGCGTAGCGGCCTTCGGTTTCCCCGCGCCGATTGGAAGGTCGAGGGGTACCCGAACCCGCGAGGCAACCCCTCCTACCAGGCGAAGGTCGCGTTCGTTGGACCTCTCAACATGCCGCGCTCGACGATGCAGCGGATCAAGTTCGACCTCACCAACGATGAGCACATCGCGGACGTCCCCAAGCCGCGCGACGTTCACCACGGGTACGCGGACGCGGCGCAACCGCCGGCAAAGGTCCTCTGCTACTCGGTGCAGGAGATCCTCGCGGAGAAGACGCGCGCCCTCGTCGAGCGGCAGGGGCGAGCGCGAGACGTCTACGACCTCGTCCACATCGGACGGAACTTTCGCGACGCTATCGACGCGACCGTGGCCCGCAGGGTCGTCGTAGAGAAGTTCGCATTCAAGAAGCTGCCGCCGCCGACCGTGGATGGCATCCTTGGGGCGATCGACCGAGACAGCCTTGCGGTGAACTGGGAGCAACAGCTCGCTCACCAGCTACCGAACCTGCCGCCCATCGACGGGTTCGTAGACGAGCTTCGCGAAGCCATCGCCTGGTGGCTCGAGCCCGGCCTCGCCGCGCCCGCGCTGCAACCGATGCCCGCTGCGAAGGGCACTGCAGAGCCGCGCATGTTCTTCCCCGCGCGCCGGTGGAATGATCGCACGTCGTCTCTCGACGCTGTTCGGTATGCCGCGCGGAACCGCGTCCTCGTGGAGTTCACCTACAAGGGAGCGGTTCGCGTCGTGGAGCCGTACTCGATTCGCCACCCCGCGACCGGCAGCGTTCTTCTTCACGCGTGGGAGGTCACGAAGAACGGCGCGCCCACGAACGCTCATCGCTCCTACGAGCTCGCCGGAATCTCGGGAGCCTCCGCGACATCGACGTCGTTCGCGGCGCGATGGATCGTGGAGCTGTGAGCTGCGGCTGCGAATTCCGGCTTTGCGTTCCGGGCGCGAAGAGAAAGCAACGCTGCGCGCGCCACGGCCACCACCCGAGCCCCAGCCGAAACCGTGGCCGCCTTCGCTCACACCCCTCGCGCGGCCTCAAAGCCTTCAAATCGAGTGGTCCGGCGCAATGGGGAAGACAGGTCGCACCGAAACCGTGGTGTCGTCGCACATCGAGGGCAAGCGGCCTGGTGTTCCTCGGCCCGGCGCGGCGGTCGGGCTCCGCTCTTTCGCGCACGCTCTGCGGCACGCCGCGTGGCGACTGACGCGAGATGCAGAGCTCGCATGCAAGTGCGCCACACAGACCGCCCCCTCGCGGCGTGTCACAGAGCCTGCGCCATGGGACGCGAAGCCCGCCCGCCACGCCGGGCCTCTCTTCCTGCCCCAACTCGCCGCCGCTTCGCGGCGTCGGTCTTCCCCAAATTCGGGCTTCGCCCGAATGGGGAAGACGGCGTCTGCCGAGACAGTGACGCCTGCGCTCGTCGGGTGAGGGGTGGCGATCGCCACCCGCTCGCCGGCAATTCGCCACTCTTGCCGAGGCGCGTCGCCGCACATCCCGGCCCTTTCGTGCCGGCACGCTTCTCGCTGATGCGCCGCTGGCGTGGGTCACCCCGCACACGCCATCGCGGCGCCGGAGCGCTCGCGCTTCCGCCACCGTCCGGAAAGCACCGTGCTCTACCAGACGGTGGCGGAGCACTGGCCGGCGTTCCTCGAACGCGCCGAGGAGCACGGCGGTCTGCCGCGCTTCGTCGTCAAGGAGTTCGAGGAGTACCTTCGCTGCGGGCGGCTCGACCACGGTTGCCTGCATCTGGTCTGTCGTGAGTGCGGGTACTCCGAGCTGGTGGCGCTGAGCTGCAAGAAGAGAGGATTCTGCCCCTCCTGCCTCGGTCGACGGATGGCGGACACCGCCGTCCAGGTCGCCGCGCGCACCGCCGCTCGGGTCGAGAAGATCCTCCGAGCGCACGGCAAGAGTCTCGACCCCGAGCGCGGTGACGACACGCCGCCCGAGCTCGCCCTCGACGAGCCCGGCCTGGCCGCCTGCTACGCCGCCGCGGCGCAGGGCGTTTCGGTGAGCACGGACCGAGCAGGAAAGCCGCCGCTTCGGCTCATCGCGTCGCCCGACCCGCCCGCGCGCCCGCGCGCCGCCGACGCGACCGACCAGCCCGTCGCCGAGGTGCTCGGTATCAACATCCACGCCGTGCAGGTCGTGGACGGCGCGACCGCCGTCGCGTGGAGCGGCTCTGCAAGTACGACCCTTGGAAGTCCCCGACGGGGGACATCACGCGCCCGCCCGTAGCGCAGGACCGCCTCGAGCGACGCGCCGACGGCAAGCTCGAGCTCAGCTTCAAACGCGCCTGGCGCGACGGCACGCGCGCGCTGGTGTTCGAGCCGGCGGACATCATCCCGCGTCTGGTCGCCGCGGTGCCCCCGCCTCGCTGGCACTTAGTGCGCTACTTCGGCGTCCTGTCGAGCCACTCCTCGCGCCGGCGTCTCGTCGTGCCCAAGCCCTCGGCCGACGTGACCGCGCACAAGCCGCCGCCCGCGCCCGGCGACCAGCTCGAGCTGCTCGGCGACAAGGACGATGCGCCGGCACTTCGTAAACGCTGGGCCTGGCTCCTCGCGCACGTCTTCGCCGCCGACGTCGAGACCTGCCCCCGCTGTTCGGGGCCCATGCGCTGGGCCGAGGTCGCCAACACCCGCGCCCAGATCACCCGCTTGCTCGCGGAGCATGGCCTCGGGCCCAGGGCGCCTCCTCCGACCCCCGTCGGGGTTCGTGTGCCCGACCAGTTGATGTTGGGGTTCGGGAAGGAGTGAGGCATTCCGCGAGCGCCTCGCCGAGTGCGAAGGTGTGTCGTCCGCAACACGCCACGCTGAGATTCTCGGTCGACCTCCACCTGCGGGACGCCCCGCGGGGGTTCATACGCCGCCCTCGACCGCCCCCCCGCCTGCGCCTACTCTTCGACTCGGTGGGTTTTGGCAGTTCATTCCCCCTACGCGCCAGCTCCGGGAGCTCGCCCGCGCGCCCGACGGCGGCGAGCTCTTTGCCCGCTTCATGGTGCGCGGTCACTGGCGGCGGCCCGCGAAGAAATGGACCGATCAGCGCCTGCGCTGGATCGAGCCGTACTGGAAGGGCCCGGAGATGGCCGCGGTGATCGAGAAGGCGTATCGGTTGAGAGGGTGAGGCGTCCGGCTCCAGGGAGTCGGCGTGCCTGGGTGTGGCCAGCGCAGCTCAGCGGCGACCGTCCGCCATTCAGGCATCCTTGCGCAGATAGCCAGCGAGAAAGTCGCCGAAGCGCTGACTCGCGCGCTCACCAACGGAGCCGCGAGAGCACCCAGTCCAGCCAGCGCTTGATCCTGGCGGCTGCGGACTCCTTCTTCGGCTTGCGTGACTCGTAGTGCTCGCGGCGCCGCGCTTCCTCTGCGCGTCGACCACGCTCGACCTGCTCGGGGCTCCACGCAGCCGACCATTCGATCCTGCCCCCGTCGATCCAGTAGTGCGACTTGCAGGGGAGCTGCCAGTTCCCGATCGATGGCCTGAGCGACGGCCCACGCGGCGTGTCCGCGAAGGACCACTCCGTTGGCCCGAGGGGCGTCATCACCTTGTTCCCGCAGCCACACGCGCACAGGTGGCCCGCGACATCGAACTCCTCCGAGACGTACAGGGTGCCGGGCTCCAGCTCCTTGGGCATGTAGTGGACGCGCTGGAGCGTGAGGCTCGTCATCTTCATCACGCCGCGAGCGTCTCCCCCTGCAGCTTCAGATCGGTCACATCGAAGAGCGCGTGAACGAGTTTGCCGTCGTCGACGTAGAACCCGCGCAGCTGCTTGTACCGCAGGACTGCGAGCGCCGCGTTCAACGCGTTGAGCTCGGAAACTTGGATGTTCGCCCGGTACTCGTCGTCCGGGGCGTCGGACATCTCGGCGTGGTTCCTGGCCCGCACTTCGGCCCCCGTGTCGGGCGGGTAGTACGTCACGCGCAGCATCCCTGCGAGCAAGTCGCGCTTCCGGTTGAGCCCCATGCCGACGTCGATGAAGGGGATCTTCTTGGCGAGGAGAAGGTCGAAGATCGCCGACCGCGCAGAGCCCTTGTCTACGCAGACGAAGGCAAACGTGACGCCCTCCAGCTCAGCCTCGCATGAGGCGTCGATGTACTTCGCCTCGACGCGCAGGCCTTCGCGGAAGTTCGCGTAGCGCTGCTCGTAGACCTCGGCCTTGGACTTGTCGAACTCGCCTTCATCGAGACGCCCCGGCGAGCGGTAGGCGTTGTGGACGTGGAAAGCGTCGCGATCGAAGGCGCGGATTTCCTTCACGGGCGTCTTCACCATGAAGTCGAGGAGGTACGCGCCGGTCCCGCCAAGCCCGATGATCGCGACGACGTCTTGGTGCAGCTTCTTGGCGAGGTCGCCGATCTCGGCCCGGCTTGTCAGCGTGTCGTGGAACCTGAAGACCGAGCCTGTCGTGACGTCCTTGTCGACCCGAAACGTGAGGGGGTTGGCGCTCGGGTGGAGTTGCTGCGCGGGCCCGGAGATGACTTGGGTGTAACTCTCGATCTTCGCGAAGAAGTCCGGGAAGCCGTTCGGGTCATGGGTTCCGTTCACAGTGAGGGGCTTGTTCGAGAACTGACGCTCGACGACGAGGCTCGCGTCGGTCAGCGTGAGCTGCGCCGCCCCACCTCCGAGGTTGGGAATCGGTGTTCCGTCTGCGTTGTGCGGGTGGGCCCCGCAGAAGAAGACCTGGTGGTCCTGCTGCTTGACCTGCACCTTGTCGACGAAGACGAGCTTCGTGACGAGCGCGCCAGTCCGCAGGTTCTTGTCCTTGTCGAGGTACGGGACGTCGCGCACGACAAGATGACCGCTGTCGAACTTGACCGCGTAGCCCTTGTCGACGAGGCGCCTCAGGTCCTCGTTACGACTGACCAGTTCGTGAAACACTGAACACCATCCCGTCCTCGACGACGACGTGCCCGCCAGCCGAGAGGATGCCCTCGGGGTTTGGGTTCGGGCCCTTCTTGTAGGTCACCGAGTAGGTGATCTCGGGGTGCTGCGGATAGTCGGAGTACGCGAGGGTGACGATCTCCGCATAGGTTGCCGTGCCCTTGTTCACCTGGTGCGGCGTGCCGTCGACGATGATCGTCACGGTGTTGTTGCCGGGACCGCCCGGACCGCCGCCGGGACCACCAACCTGATTGCCGCCACCTTGATTGCCTTGATTGCCGTTCATGACGTTCTCCTTGCGAGTGGGCGCTACTTCACGACTTCCCGAAACGATGCGAACGACACCTTGAACCGCCTGCCTTCGAGCGTGGCCTTGTCGGCGTCGGCGTCCTCGATCGTGAGCAGCCCCGCCTTGATCGCGAGGACGAACACGTCGACGGTTGTGAGGACGTGACCGGCGCCGACGCGGGCAGTGGCCTCGCGGAGGAAGCGCTTCTTCTCGTCGGAGGCGATGAACCAGCCCTCCTTCGCGGCGATCGCGATGCACGCGGCTTCGCCTCGACCGATGTGCTCGATCAGCTCGGTGAACACGGTGAGGGCGCCGAGGTCGGTGATGATTTCGATCTTCAGCCACCCGTCGCTGACCGCAGCATGAGCGTGGCCCGCTGCTCGGGGATCGTGATCTCCTCACGCACGTGCTCCGGCACCACGAACTCGTGGTTCGGGATCTTGGCCAGCAGGCCAAGTCGCGATACGTGCATCAGGTTGATGAGCACGTTGGCGTCGGTGACGACGATGCGGAGGAGAGTTGTGCTCACGGCGTGGAGTCGCCCTCGCCGTCGAGACCGGCGTCATCGAGGAGTTGGTCGAGGTCATCGGCGCTCAGGTCGACCATCGCCACGAGCTCGCGGAGCTTGCCGCGAGAAATCTCGTCCCGGCGGTAGACCTCGAGCGCGAGCCCGAGGAAGCGGTGCTTGAACTCGCCGCGCATCTCCGCGTGGTCGGGCTCGGAGAGGCCGAGCGCCGTCGCGAGCTGCTTGCCTTTACCCTCGTCGTCCAGCGCCTTGAGGTGGTTGAACTCGGCCTCCGAGAGCAGACGCAGGTTGCGCATACGGTACAGCGCGGAGATCCGGCTCACGCTGAAGTGGTGCGAGAGCAGCACGACGTCATAGAGCTGGATCGTCTGGCTGCCGGGCTCCGATCGCCCCTCCACGTTCAGGGCTCCTTCCTCATCGAACACCTCGGCGAAGAGGCGGCTCGGCTTGCCCTTGCCAAGGCCAGCGACGAACTGCCGAACGCCTTCCTCCGGCATGAGGAAGTTCGCCGCGAACGCGTTAGCGCGAACCTCGATGAGATCGTCGCGTGCCGAGGTCTGGCTGATCAGCCCCGAGCGATCGCGATCGGCGACGACGTGGGCGTACTCGTGCGCGAACGAGAAGCGGCGGCGCAGGTAGTGATGCACGTCGTTCGCGACGACGAAGAGGCCCACCTTCCGGTCGCTGAGCGTCAGGCCGGAGACGTCGTTCGGCAGGTCGACCATCGCCGTGCGGACACCCTGCGACTCGAGTAGCTCGGTCATGTCGGGGAGCGGCACGAAGCCCAAGCCCAGGCGACGACGCTCCTCCTCGGAGAGGCGTTGCCCCTGCTGCACCGCCTCCCAGCGCGCCTTCGGCGCCGGGAACGGGTACGACGCAACCGCTGAGAGATCGCGGTCGATGCCGACGAGCCGCTCGAGGTTCGTCAGCTCGCGCCCGAGCGCCATGCACTCGCGAAGCTTATCGAGCACCTCGGGCTCGCTGACGACGGAGGCCTGCGCGCGGAACAGCGCGGTGAGCGAGTCTTCCTGTTGGAACTCGCTGGCGACGAACTCGCGGATGTCGCGGCCGAACAGGTACGCGAGCTTGTCGAGCTCGAGGCTGGAGACCGAGCGTTTGCCAGCCTCGAGCTGGACAAAGGTCGGTCGGGAGACGCCGATGTGCTTCGCGGCGTCGTCTTGGGTCATGCGGCACGCTTCACGTGCGTCGCGGATTCGTCGCCCGAGCTCTTCTTGGGTGATGCTCATCGATGGCCTCACGCGAGAAGGGGTAGACCGGCGGGGGTGAACGCATCGGGCGCGACGTGCGAGCCGTAACCGCCGAGGAGCCCGGCCAGCGCGCCAGTACCAAGCCGGCAAAGGAGCTCGAGGACGGCCTGCCAGAGGCGCTCGGGGTGCTGCTGCTGGGCCTTGGCGAGGGCATAGCCCCCTCCGGCGAGAGCGCCGATAGCTCGATGGGTTCGTCGGTCTGACATGTGTTCCTCCGTTTGCCATCGTAAGTTAGCAATCTGGACACGTGGCGTCAAGGGACGGACCGAGTGTTAGAATCCGCGGGGCACGTGCCGATTCTCGGGGTGGCGCCGCCGGGCTTAGCCGAGCGGCAGCTCCGCTCGCCCGCGCGCCCGGCGGCGGCGAGCTCTCCGCCCGCTTCATGGCGCGCGACCACTGGCGCGAAGAACTGGACCGATCAGCGCCTGCGTTGGATCGAGCCGTACTGGAAGGGCCCCCGTTCGAAGTGCATCACGCAAGGGAAGTCCCAATATCGACTCGGAGGCGTCGCTTCGCGATGTCGAGCCTCGCTCGGTACTGCGCCCAGCGTCCCGCAACGATCTCCCCGCGGATGATGATTCCCGACTCGACCGCCGACCACCCGGTTCGGTGGATCATCGGCCGCTGCATCAGCAGATCGACCGCCCCCGTCGGCAGAGGCGCGCCGGACTCAGGGTCGAGGGGCGTGACCGTTACGTTGAGCTTGACGGCGTTCGCGCTGAGATCGACGTCCTTGATGGCGCACCACGACTCCACGGGCGTCTCGGTCGACTGGTTGCTCGGGCGCCGCCAGATCAAGACGACTGGGTTCGCTGCGTGAGCCCGGTGCAAGTGAATGACCATTCGGCGAATGTGCGGGTTGATGTACATGGGCAGCCTCGCGGGATCGATGAAGTCCGTGTGCGAACCGACTCGAATCGGGAACCGCCAGGCGTCCTCCGGCACGGCTTTGCCATTCGAGTCCTTCCGGTAGAACTGCGCCGCGACCGGCTGGTCGGGCAGCGGGTCTACGTTGACTGCGACCACCACTTGGTCGGTACCGTTGAGCGTCAGGACGAGAGCTTCGACGCTCGGCACCGGGCGGCAGCGATGCCGAGCTGCTTGCCGGTAGGCCTCGGCGACGCGCAGCGCATGGTCGCTGGCGACTCCGGCCGCGGCGTCGAAGATGTCATCGCCAAGGTGCACGCTTGCAGCGGGCGCAAGAAGTCGCAGATGAAGCCGGGTCACGTTCGCGCCGCCTGGTCGCGCTTGCACGACCAGGGCTGGGCCTAGGTTGAAGAGAGCCGCGAGACCCGTCTGGGCGAAGTGAGTGGCCTACAGGCTAGGGCTTTCTCACCCGAGAACGCCGTCCAGCTGCTGGTAGCAGGCCTCCATGCCCTCATCCATGCCCGATGCGAGGGCGCCGTCGCGTGCTTCCTTGGAGTCGTACGTTTGTGTGATGCGCATGGTGGTGACGCCGCCCTCCTCGAAGAACTCGTGCTGCTCGACGAGCGAGCCCACCACCTGACCCGACCCGAGCGCCATCGTCTCGGTGTGAACGGCCCGCTCGTGCGGGATCACCTCCGTGAACACGCCTCGGAGCGTCATGGCCGGATCCGCTTCGTCGCTCTTCCAGGCCACCTCGAGCTCGCCTCCCGCGCGCAAGACGCATCGACAGGTGGTCATGGTGAAACCGGGAGGGGGGAGCATCCAACGGCGCATCAGCTCCGGCGTGAACGTCGCCTCCCACACCAGGCGACGCGGGGCGTCGAACGCGCGGGTCAGGACGATGGTGGTGTCGGTGGGCGTGGAGACTTGCAGGGGCTTCTTCATGTGGTCCTCTCGTGTTCAGCGGCGACGAGCCCGCGCTTGCTCGTCGGCCTTCATTTCGTCGAGCAGCGAGTCCAGCTCTTCGAACCGCGCCTCCCAGCTCTGACGGAACGATTCCGTCCAGAGCATCGCTTCCTTCAGCGGCTGGGCGTCGAGGCGGCAGAGGTGCTCCCGCCCGACGACGCGGCGTCGGACGAGCTTGGCTCCTTCCAGCACGCGCACGTGCTTGGTGGCCGCGGGAAACGTCATCTTCAGCGGAGCTGCGAGCTCGGTGAGGTTGCGCTCTCCACCCGACAGCTGGCGAATGATGGCGCGCCGCGCCGGGTGCGCCAGCGCGTGGAAAACGTGGTCCAGCCGCGGAGACCTATCTACAACCATTTGGTTTATTATACCAACTGGTATTGCGAATGGAAGGAGCCGTGGTCGCTGGCCTGCCCGCCACCCGCCGCTGGGCGGGGACCTTGCCATCCCGCCCGCCTGCCCCTACGCCTCCCCGCATGGTCGAGCTTCGTGGCGCGCGCTTGGTGCTCCGGCCGGTCCGCGAAGAGGATCTGCCGCGCCTGTTCGAGATCCTGCGCGAGCCCAGCGTGGCCGCGCATTGGAGCGAGCCAAACGACGAGGCGGACCAGCGGGAGCTCCTGGCAGGCGAGGACGCGGATGGCGCCGAACGCGCGACGACGTTCGTCATCGAGCGAGACGGCGAGACGCTCGGGTGGATCGCGGGATGGGAGAACCTCCACCGTGACTACCGGCACGCTGGCATCGACCTCTTCCTGAGCACGGCTGCCCAGGGTCAGGGGCTCGGGCCCGAGGCCATCGTGCTCGTGGCGCGGTTCCTGTTCGAGGAGCGCGGGCACCACCGCGTCACCATCGATCCGGCGGCGGACAACCTGCGCGCGATTCGGGCCTACGAGAAGGTCGGGTTCCGCCGGGTGGGCGTCTTGCGCCGCTACGAGCGTGGCCCGGATGGCAAGTACCACGACGGGATGCTGCTCGATCTTCTGCCGGAGGATTTGGTCCCGGTGGCTTGACCGGGCGGCGGCGTCCGCCGAGCACACGACATCCGTCAATTCGAATGGGGAAGACAGGTCGCACCGAAACCGTGGTGTCGTCGCACATCGAGGGCAAGCGGCCTGGTGTTCCTCGGCCCGGCGCGGCGGTCGGGCTCCGCTCTTTCGCGCACGCTCTGCGCCACGCCGCGTGGCGACTGACGCGAGATGCAGAGCTCGCATGCAAGTGCGCCACACAGACCACCCCCTCGCGGCGCGTCACAGAGCCTGCGCCATGGGACGCGAAGCCCGCCCGCCACGCCGGGCCTCTCTTCCTGCCCCAACTCGCCGGTGCTCCTCGCGCTTCGCGCTCGTGCGCGCCGGCGGTCTT
>Ga0268298_10001553_pt1 | contig 26807 bp, 23 predicted proteins | sample WWTPWeurt_MetaG_FD_194462 | JGI IMG/M metagenome (GOLD analysis project Ga0268298, IMG submission 194462) | Activated sludge microbial communities from WWTP in Nijmegen, Gelderland, Netherland - WWTP Weurt | ecosystem: Engineered > WWTP > Aerobic digester > Activated sludge | place...
TCCCGGAATGGCAGGGTAAACAGATACAATGAGTTTATTTCTCCCTTTAATGTATTTGTTGTACACGCGCATAATGTCTTCTTTGGTTACCTTGTTGTAACGTTTTAGTTCATCACCAATATTCCAGGTGCGCCCTACCAGGTATTCCCATGAGGCAAGTTGCGATGCACGGCCTGCAATACTTTCAAAACCGCCAATTAGTTGTGCTTCCATCATTGCTTTGGCACGCTGCAACTGGTCATCGCTTATTCCGGCTTTTTCAAATTGTCCGAATGTTTCGTTGAGCCATACTTTTACGCTATCAAGCGGAGTTCCGTAGTTTCCGGCAATCTGAATGGTAAATTCTCCTCCAAGTTCGCCACACGGATTAAATACATTTGCCTGCAGGGCACGTTCTGTTTTTACTAAATTTTTATAGAAAGGCGAGCTGTTTCCGTTTCCAAGAATACTTGCCAGTAAATCGAGTGCGGGTTCATCGGCATCGTAATTTTTTACCGATGGGTACACCACCTCAAACAACGGAATATACACACGGTCGGTGTATGAGGCATAACGGTCATCGGGCAGATAAAAAGGATCTACACGTAGTTTTTTTACTTCCGGTCCGCGGTTAATGCTGCCGAAGTATTTTTCAATCAGCTTTAATGTTTCCTGCGGATTAATATCACCGGCCACTGTTAATATGGCATTGTTGGGCCCGTACCAGCGAAGAAAAAAGTTTTTCAAATCCTCTACCGTAGCTGCATTCAAATCTTCCAGGTATCCAATGGTGGTCCAGCTATAAGGATGTCCCTGCGGATATAAGTTTGAAGAAACCAGTTCTTCTACTCTTCCGTAAGGTGCATTAATGCCTTGTCCTTTTTCATTTTTAACCGCATCGCGCTGGCTTTCGAATTTCTTTTTGGTAACGGCATCAAGCAAAAAGCCCATACGGTCGCTTTCCAGCCAAAGAGCTGTTTCGAGGTAATTGCTTGGCATGGTTTCAAAATAGTTGGTACGATCGCGGTCGGTGGTACCATTCATATCACCTCCTACGCTTTCTACTATTTTAATATGCTCCTCGTCAGCAATATGATCCGATCCCTGAAACATCATGTGCTCAAAGAAGTGGGCAAATCCGGTACGGCCGGCTACCTCGCGGTTTGAACCCACCCGGTAGGTAACGTTTACGTGTACAATCGGGTCTGAGTGGTCTTCATGAAGAAACACAATCAGTCCGTTGGGGAGTTTCCACTTTTCGTAAGGGATAACAATTTCGCCATCTTTCTTTTCAATTTTTTCAATTAAAACGGGGCCGTTGGTGGTAGTGGCCACCGGTGCCGAAAGTGTGGGAGTAGCCGCTTTTTGCTGGGCAAAAGCCATGGTACCCATAAAAAGTACCGAAAGCAAAAGCGAGGAAAATTTTCTCATATTATGCATATATTTATTAGTTTGCAGGGAGCGAAATTAGGACAATACACCTCCATAGTCAAGAAAAAGCATGGCGCAGGCCGGGGCATTCATATGAATCACAGACCATATCCGACAAACTTGTTTGTTTTCAGGATTAAAGCAAATTGTGGAAAGCAGGGTGAATTCTTTGTTTGCTCAATATAGTTTCGTCCCTTACCTTCGCAACACTTGTTTTACACACGTATGAAGAAAGTATATATCCTTATTGCCTTAGTGGTATTGGCCGCATTAAGCCGCCTGTTCCCAGTTCACAACAATTTTACTCCGGTAGCGGCCCTTGCCCTTTTCAGCGGAGCATTTCTAAGCCGCAGATTAGCTTTTGTGGTTCCTGTAATAGCCATGCTTGCAGCCGATATACTGATGGGGCTTAAAAACAGCGACCCCATTTATATGGAGTATTTAACCAAAGGGCAGTTTTTGCCGGTGTATGGTGCCATGCTGCTTACAGCCGCCATTGGTTTTGGGTTAAACAATAAATTATCGGTACAGCAGGTATTAGGAAGAACGGTAGCCGCTTCGCTCGCGTTTTTCCTGCTCACCAATTTTGCCTTCCTGTATCAGGATTTATCATTGTATCCGCGCACGTTTAACGGATTAATGCTGAGTTATTATAATGCCATTCCGTTTTATAAATGGACATTAGTGGGTGATTTATTTTACTCATCTCTGATGTTTGGCGCCTGGTACTTTATTGCTTACCCCAAGCCGGTAGCTGTTAAAGCCTGATTTTAATTTAAAACAGAACATACCAAATCCTCCACTCTGTGGGGGATTTTTTTGTTTATGTAAACCTTGTTGATTCAGGTATTAATTCATCCTCACCATTTCCTGCACTTTCTTTTTGAGCAACTGCTCAAATTTTTGTGCTTTGGGAATAAGAATTTTTTCTTCGATGAGGCTATGCAGTTTCAGGTCCTGTTCAAAATCTTCCAGTTCTTTAATTAAAATGCGGTAAGCAATATGGTCGTTGCTGTCGGTTTTAAACTGGTTTGTTAGGCTGCGTATTAACAGCATATCATCATCATCGTGGGCGTGGCGCAGAATAAACGTATCTAACGTAAACTCTTTTACCTGCAGCAGAAAATTATGGGCAAACTGCATGGTATGGTGTTCCAGTTTTTTGATATACGGAAATACCACCTTGTTTTCATAACCGATGTGAATGAGAAAATCTCTGCGAAAAGTGTCGAAAATATTATTGAGCAGGTTCAGGTGGGGATATTCTTTTCCGTAATGACGGGCGGTGCGCTCAATATGATGTTGAATAATGGGCAGCATTACCTGTGAATAATTGTGATGGCTTCGTTGCAGGTAAGAACATAATCTTCCGGGCGAATAGTGCCTGAAATCTTCTTCCATATGCCTGAACAAAACTTCGGTGCGGGCCAGCTGATCGTAAATTTTATCAATGCTCACCTGCTTGGTGCGGCACACCTCGTCTAAGGTTTGATCTAAATGATCAAAGAAATCAATACCGTGCTGAAACATCACTGCTGCATAGCGGTGATTTTCCACTAAAAGTTCGCTTACGTATTTTTTTCGGTTGCTCATTGCGATGTGCAGAAGTGAACAAATATAGGGAAGGCATTTTAAAAATTAAGTGCATTTTTGGCTTTTTATGTATTAATAAAAGCGAAATCGCATGCTTACGTGGAGTTTAGAGCCTTTGAGATTGGAATTAAAGTATACCTGGGTTATCTCACGCAACAGTTCGGAGTATAAGCCCAATTTTATTATTAGGGTAGCTGATAATAAAGGGCATAGCGGAACAGGCGAAATTGCTCCCAATATTCGCTACGGAGAAACGCCCGAAATGATTGAGGCTTTTTTCAGGGAATTTAAAAGCGGAGTGCAGGGAACGTACCCCACACTTGCCAATTTCAGCCGTTTTTTAGATAGCCTTCCATTGCCCCATGCCCTTCGTTTTGGAATTGAATCGGCATTTGTGCATTACCTGTGTGCCGCGCAGGGAAAAAGTATTGATAAACTATTGGGCATCAAAACCCCTTCTCAGGTAAAAACCTGCTATTCCATCCCTATAATGGAACCAAAACAGATAGGAGAATTTTTATCAACAAATAATTTAAGTCGGTTTTCGGCCATCAAAATAAAAGTAAATAAAGACTCGGGCGAAGAATCGTTGAAATCACTGGGGGCATCGTACAAAGGCCGTATTTACCTCGACCCCAACGAAGCTTTTGATGATGCGGATGAGTTGCTTTTATTTCTTGAAAAAATAAAACACCTGAACATTGCTTTTGTAGAGCAGCCTATGCCCAGTGATTGTGTAACCGATTACTTATACGCCAAACCCAAAAGTCCGTTTCCGTTTATTGCTGACGAATCGGTAACCGATAATTCAGAAATGAGCGAGATTGCCAAACAGTTTCACGGGGTGAATATGAAATTGATGAAAGCCGGTGGTTACCTAAAAGGAATAGATATTTTAACCAAAGCGAAGCAGGCCGGATTAAAAACCATGATTGGTTGCATGATTGAAAGTACACTGGGTATTGCCAGCGCCATGCAATTATGTCACGATGTTGATTTTACCGATTTAGATGGTTTTATGATTGTAAAAAATGACCCCTTCCATTACCTTAGCGAACAAAACGGAGTATTACATTTAACCCAAAAATTTCCTTTATGAATAAATTAATTTGGATTCCGCTGGCTGCTGCCGCTATTATTTTTGCCTGCTCAGGAAAAAAAGACGACCCCTCGCCTGCTCCCGTTCCCGAAGCAAAAGAACAGGTAGTGGAAATCAGTACGGGATTTGGCAAAATGTATATGTGGCTGTACAAGGAAACACCACTGCATCGCAGCAATTTTTTAAAATTAGCCGACAGCGGTTTTTTTGATAATACTACCTTTCATCGCTGCGTAGATAATTTTGTAATTCAGGGCGGGGATCCCAATTCGAAAGACAGCGACCCGAACAACGATGGCAACGGTGGTCCCGGTTACACCATTCCGGCTGAATTTGTAGATTCAATTAAGCATATACGCGGAGCGGTGGGTGCAGCCCGTAATAATAATCCGGAAAAGGCATCTAATGGTTCGCAGTTTTATGTGGTGCTAAGCGAGCAAACCACCCAGCAGCTAAATGGCAACTACACCGTATTTGGGTATATTATGAAAGGAATGAATGTAGCCGATTCTATAGTGAGCCGACCCAAAAACGGAGCAGGAAGACCTTATACCAATATTCCGATGACGGTGAAAGTGCTGAATAAAACCAAAAGCGAAATTAAGAGTCTTTACGGTTACGAAGTGAAATAAGCCTGAAAGCTTTGGGCAATGTTTCAATAATATCGCTTGCCAGTACGGTTTCCATTCCCATATGTTCTATGCATAAGTCGGCTGCCAGCCCATGTGCAAACACCCCTACTAAAGCTGCATGAAGCGGGGAATATCCCGAAGCAATCAGCCCAAGAATAATTCCGCACAAAACATCTCCGCTTCCTCCTTTCGCCAGTGAAGCATTTCCTGATGCATTAAAATAAATATTTCCATCTGCATCTGCTACCACCGTATTGGCTCCTTTAAGCACCACAATTACCCGATGCGTAATTGTAAATTTTTTCAACAGCTTCATTCGTTCTTCACTACCTGCCGAAGTACCGGCCATCCGTTCAAATTCTTTAGGGTGCGGAGTGAGAATAGTTCCTTCAGGTAATTTAACGACTTCACCATTTGCCCATGCATTGGCAATTAAATTCAGCGCATCGGCATCAAGTACTAAGGGTTGGGTTGTAGTTTGAAGTAACTTAAGCAATGCCTTTTGGGTAATTTCCTGGGTACCCAATCCGGGGCCGGCACCTATGGCATTGCAGGTTATCCTATTCTTTTCATTAAAAGTTGTAAAGCAACCAGCACTCTCCTCCTCCTCGGCCATTGCTTCCGGAATAACTTGGTGTAACAACGAACCTGTACCAGTGGGAATATGCGCAGTGAGCAAACCCGCACCACTGCGCAGGCAGGCGCGCGCAGCAAGCAAAGCAGCACCCATTTTCCCTTTACTTCCGGCAATAAGCCATGCATGTCCGAAATTGCCTTTATGCGAAAACTTTTTTCGTGGCCGGTGCAAAAGTTGGGCAGCTTTCAGGTCGGTATAAAAAGTGTGAGGTATTCCATCCATTTCAAATGCAGGCTGCAAACCTATGGGCAATACATGAACAAAGCCGGTGTAGTTTCCGTTTTCGGGAAATAAAAAAGCATACTTGGGTATCTGAAAAGTGAGCGTAGCAGAGGCGCACACAATTGCAGCTCCGTCAGGTTGCTGAATCAAATCGCAATTTAGACCCGAAGGCACATCAACCGAAATTACCGGAGCGGCCGATTGATTGAGGTAATTGACCAACTGCATGGCAACTCCTGAAAGTACTCCCTTAAATCCGGTTCCATACAGGGCATCTACCACTATATCGTTCTTAGTTATTTCAGGAAAATCATTGCCTTTAAGTAAATTTACTTTTTGTCCTAATTGCATTTCCCACGAGCGGAGTTCGTGCTTAAAATCGTGGCTACGTTGTTTGCCTTCCGTTACAAAAACCTCCACCCGGTAGCGGGCTTTATCTAAGTGGCGGGCAATGGCTAGTCCGTCTCCTCCGTTATTTCCGGTACTGCAAAAAATTAAAAAACGCACCCGCTCAGTATAGCGCTGCATGAGCCAGTGACTGCACGTAGCCGCTGCACGTTCCATCAATTCAATCGAACTGACGGGTTCGTTTTTAATTGTAAACTGATCCCATTGCTGAATTTCTCCGGTATAAAGCAGTTTCATTTTTCTCTGATTAATAAAGCCCGGCTTGAGCCCATTCCGTAATAAGGTTTCTCGCCTGCATTGTATAAAGTAACCGGGTTAAACAATTCAATGGTATCGCCCCGCTTGTTCCAGATGTAAAGTTCTTCAACAGAATCTTTGTATAAAGCCATTAAGGGATGATCGGCAAAAGAAGCATAATCTCCGTTTATAAATACCTCATATCTGTCCGCTTTATCCCAACCGCTTATTTTGCCATTATTTAAGAAAGCAATTTTGCCTCTGCCATTATCCATATCTCTGAAACTTCCCCAGGAGGCGGTATAATTTCCGCTGAGCCAGCAAGAGCGAAGTTGTTTTTTAAAGGCATCCGTTTTTTCAGACCCACGCACAAATTCAAAATCTGTTTTCGCCATCAGGTCGTGCATAATGAGGCAATCTTTTTCGCGGTTGTATTGCATAATAATGGAATCGGTAAACCCCGGTTCAAACAATAAAATCCGGTTTTTTTCATACCTCAGGGCAAAGGGAGTTTGTTCCAAATCATCATTTACCATAATGCATACATTGGGCTGATTGCTGTCGATGATTAGCTGAGTGGCGCTCCAAAAAAGCGTGCTGTCAAAATAGGGTCCCTGCTTGCATGCGGCATCCAATACGGTTTTATTTAACCAAACCCCCGACAGGTGCTTTTTATCTTCTTTCAGCGCATCGGGTTGGCTTTGCCTGCATGAAACAAACAGCAGCAGCGGCAAAAGAAAGGGGTATGAAAAACGGAAAGTTGAATTCACAGAAACAAATGTACTTTGTTTCCCTGCTAAAAGAAATCTTTCAGGTTGATTTTTGCTTTTACTTCCGCCTTAAATTTTTTACTCAGAAAACCGGCACCTACTTTTACACTTCCGGTCATGGCTAATTCTGTTTTTCCCTGAAATAAACTTCCGAAACCAGTTAACAGCGTTTTAGCCTGGTCAATATCGGTTTCCAATAAAATTGGGTAATACGCTTCGGCATGTCGGGCAATTTTTATTTTTCGCACCGAATAAGCTTTTCCAATGGGCTTGTTGTTAATGCTCAGTTCAAAATCGAACCGTTTTACCTTAAGCGCAAATGCATTTGGATTTTTTATTTTAAATGCTACTTCTATTCCTTTTTTTCCGGTTTCGGTATTTTTAAAATCAACCGATTTTACATCGGTAATCAGCGGAGCCGAAATGGAACACGCCTGCATACAAAACAGCAGTGCCGCAAAGAAAAAATTAAACCATCCGTTCCTTTTATAAATCATATGCGGCAAAGTACAAAATTACCTGCATAAATTTGAGCATAATTTAAAACAGGACTTCTGCTATATTTGCCCCTCATTTTATGAAGCAGCACCTCACCCATCCCCTTTTTAAAGTAATTGCTGATGAGGCACAAAAACTGAATATCCCCGCGTGGGTAGTTGGTGGCTATGTGCGCGATTTATTTCTAAAACGCCCTTCAAAAGATGTGGATGTGGTGGTTTTGGGTGATGGTATTGAACTGGCTCATGCGGTAAGCAATACCCTTCCCGGAAAACCTAAAGTAAACTTTTTTAAAAACTTTGGTACGGCTCAGCTTAAAACTGCCGACTGGGATGTGGAATTTGTGGGTGCACGCAAAGAATCCTATGTAAGCCATTCGCGTAAACCCGAAGTTCAATCGGGCTCGTTGCAGGACGACCAGAACCGGAGAGATTTTACCATCAATACGCTTGCGCTGAGTTTAAATAAAAATGACTTTGGTGTGCTGCTCGATCCGTTTAACGGAGTGGCGCATATGGAGCAAAAAATACTTCAAACTCCGCTCGACCCCGATATTACTTTTAGCGATGACCCTCTACGCATGATGCGGGGCATTCGTTTTGCTGCGCAATTGCAATTCACCATTCACCCAGATACACTGGCATCAATTAAACAAAATGCCGAACGCATTTCAATTGTATCGATGGAGCGGATAACCGATGAACTGAACAAAATAATTCTGTGCCCCAAACCATCTGCCGGATTCAGACTGCTTTTTGACACCGGATTACTGCGCCTCATTTTTCCGGAATTAGCCAATATGCAGGGAGTAAAAGTGGTGGATGGCAAAACCCATAAAGATAATTTTTACCACACGCTTCAGGTGCTCGATCAGATTTGTGCCTATACCGATGATTTGTGGCTACGATGGGCCGCCATTTTGCACGATATAGCCAAACCGCTCACGCAAAAACTTATACCGGGCGAAGGCTGGACTTTTCACGGACATGAAGACCGCGGAGCACGCATGGTGGCCGGCATATTCCGAAAAATGAAATTGCCCATGAATGAAAAAATGAAATTCGTGGAGAAAATGGTTTTGTTGCATTTGCGTCCCAAGGCATTAGCCGAAAGTGAAGTAAGCGACTCGGCTATGCGCAGGTTATTATTTGAAGCCGGAGACGATTTAGATTCGTTGTTTACCCTTTGCCGTGCCGATATTACCTCGAAAAATGCCGAGAAGGTGCAACGCTACCGAGAAAACCTGGCCGAAGTGGAACAAAAGATAAGGGAAGTGGAAGAACGCGACCGTGTAAAAAATTGGCAGCCTCCCATTACCGGACAGGAAATTATGTTTGCTTTTGATATTGGTCCCGGAAAAGAAATAGGCCAGATTAAAAACTCGCTGAAGGATGCCATACTTGACGGAGTTATAAAAAATGAACGGGCCCAGGCCATACACTGGATGGAAGAAGAAGGTAAAAAACTGGGACTCAACCTTAAAAATAAGCTTTCCATTTCCTGAATTTTACATTTTTAGTTTCGTAACATAAAGCAGAAATTTGCACTCCTAAAACTCTACTACACACAATGGCCATTTACCGATTTAAAGTTTGGTTTGAAGAATTTGATGATGTACAGCGCATCATCGAAATTAAAAGCACGCAAACCTTTGAGCAGTTACACCTGGCAATACAGGATGCCATTGGATTTGATAAATCCCAGTTAGCATCTTTTTACATCAGTGACGATCACTGGAAAAAAGGCGAAGAAATTACGCTTGAAAGCATGGGCGATGATGAAGACGACCCCACAGCAACAATGAAAGATTGCCGCCTGTGCGATATGATTAACGACCCGCATCAGAAATTCATTTATGTATTTGACTTTTTAGAAATGTGGACGTTTTTCATTGAGCTCACCGGCATTGAAACCAAGGAAAATCCGAAGGTAAAATATCCGGTTTGTGTAAAATCAATGGGAACTGCTCCCAAACAATATGATAAAACGGCCAAGTTTGGAACGGTTGACGATAACGAATTTGACGAAATCACTAAAAACTACCTCGTAAAATCGGATGAAGTGCCGGGTGAAATTTCGGATGGAGAAGATGACGAACAAAGCGGAGCTGATGAAGAAGATGAATTTGGCAGTGAAGAATTCGGGGTTGACGAAGACGATACCCGTTATTGAAAATAAATACGCCTTTTGAAATTTCTTATTGTAGTGCTCGGCCCCACCGCAGTGGGAAAAACCTCCACCGCCATTTCGCTGGCTGCGCATTACCACACCCAAATTATCTCGGGTGATTCAAGGCAGTTTTACCGCGAACTTACCATTGGTACTGCTAAGCCTTCGGCTGCAGAACTGGCACAAGTACCCCATCATTTTATCAATTCACTTTCGGTTACTACCGAGTATAGTGCCGGAGATTTTGAACGCGATGCATTACAAAAAACCAATGAATTATTTGCCGGAAAAGATCAGGTGATATTATGCGGAGGTTCGGGTCTTTTTATTAAAGCATTGTGCAGCGGATTGGATGATTTGCCTGTAAAAGATGAAAAACTGAGGGAATGGGTAATTGAACATTACCGGAAAAACGGATTGACATGGCTGCAACAGGAAGTAGCCCGCTTAGACCCCGACTATTTTACCGTAGTTGATACCCAAAATCCAAACCGGTTAATGCGGGCACTGGAGGTGTGCATGAGCAGCGGAAAACCTTACTCCTCGTTTCGCAAAAATTTATTGGCAAAACGGAATTTTACGCCTGTTTATATTGGGCTGACCAGACCCCGTGCCGAGTTGTACGAGCGAATTAACCAACGCGTGGACATGATGGTGGTGCAAGGACTGGAGCAAGAGGCAAAAGCTGTTTATCCTTACCGAAAGTTGAGTGCATTAAAAACAGTAGGCTATACTGAGTGGTTTGAATATTTTGAAGGCAAAATGAGCCGAGAACAAACCATTGACAAAATAAAACAACATAGCCGCAACTACGCCAAAAAACAGCTTACCTGGTTTACCAAACAAGAAGGCGTTACGTGGTTTCACCCCGATGAAGAAGCAAGCATCATAGCTCATATAAATAGCCAAATGAATATTTTTGCAACAGAAAACAATACCGATTAATACTTAAATAACGCTGATATGTTAGAACTATTTACCACAGCCGATGCCTGGATAAGTTTACTCACCTTAACCCTGCTTGAAATTGTACTGGGTATTGACAATGTAATTTTCATTTCCATCGTAACCTCGGTGCTGCCGCGCAGGCAACAACCTCAGGCCCGTAAATTAGGAGTACTCATTGCGCTTGGCATACGCATCGGGCTGCTGTTATGTATCAGCTGGATTATAGGATTAGTTGATCCCGTGTTTACCATTTTTGACAACGACCTTAGCTGGCGCGATTTAATATTGCTGGCCGGTGGATTATTTCTATTGGGAAAAAGTACCATGGAGATTAACCACAAATTAGAAGGAGAAACACATCAGGAAAAAAGTGATAAAAAAGTTTCGTTTGGCTCGGTGGTGATGCAGGTGATTATACTCGATATTGTGTTTTCGTTCGACTCAATTATTACAGCAGTAGGCCTGGCCCAGCATGTAGAAATTATGATTGCTGCTGTAATTATTTCCATGCTTATAATGATGGCCGCTGCCCAGGGAATAAGCCGTTTTATAGAAAAACACCCGAGTATAAAAATGCTGGCTCTTTCCTTTTTAATGATGATAGGCATGATGCTGGTAGCCGAAGCCTTTGAAGTGCATGTACCTAAAGGATATGCCTATTTTGCCATGGCCTTTTCGCTGGTGGTGGAGTTGCTTAATATACGAGTACGCAAAAAGAGCCGGCCGGTGGTGTTGCGCGATACGCCTAAATCGGCTGAGCTGGAAGATTAATTCCCTGCAACATGACAAAACAAGAAACACTTTTTACAGAAATAGGCCAAAAAAAGGAACCGAACAGGGGCAGTTGTTTGGCAAACCGTGTTTTAAAATTAACGGAAAAGCCTTTATCTGCTTTTTCCAAAATTGTATGGTTTTTAAGTTAACCGACAGCCTACACAGGGAAGCATTAAGTCTGGATGGTTCGGTATTGTTTGATCCATCGGGTAAAAACCGGCCCATGAAAGAATGGGTACAATTGCAATTTGACTAAAGTAAAAAATGGGAAAAATTTGCACTGGCCGCTTTTGAATATGTAAAAAAACATTCGTAGCATAAGGCCAGATTTATTCACTCATTTCGCTAATTTACGGCTAAAGTATTTCAGCTTTTAATTCCCTGAAATACGTGGCTGCTTTGAGCAACCTGCTGCCATACCAGCTGAACATTTCACCGTCTGTCAGGCTGATATGCGCACCCGGACAAATCATTTTTAATTCAGCAATATGTTCGTTTTTGAACGGGTAAGGTTCGGAAGACAACAGAATAATATCGGGGTCAAAGATGGCTATTTGTTCCGGTGTCAATTCGGGATAACGATGTTGAATGAGTACATTTTGCCAGCCAATTCGGATTATCATATCGCTGATAAATGTATCGGTTCCGGCAGCCATATACGGATTTCGCCAGATAAGGTAAAGTACTTTTGCCCGGTGTGAATGAGCGGGAGTGGTAAACCCGGTAAACGCATCCTGAATGGATTTGCACAACAGGGTCGCCTGTTCCTGCTTTCCTATAATATTGCCAATACCGGTAATCATTTGCAGTGCATCATCCATATTTTTGATATCACTCATCCATACGGGAAATTCTTTTTGCAGTTCGGTTATCTGGCTTTGTTCGTTTTCCTCTTTGTTGCCAATAATTAAATCGGGTTTCAGTTCACGGATTTTATCGAGGTGCAATTTTTTGGTACCTCCTACTCTTGGTTTGCTTTCATGTTGCGCTTTGGGATGAACACAAAAAAGGGTTTGTCCAACTACTTCATCTGTTAACCCTAAATCATATAGTAATTCAGTTTGAGAAGGCACCAGTGAAACAATCCTTTTGGGTACTGATGATAAACGTACCTCATTTCCTATCTGATCTGTGAATACCTGCATTCGTTGATGGCTACTGTTTCTGATGTTATCCAATTCTTACTTTGCGATCTTAGCGCCTTTGCGTGACATTTTCCTGCAAAGCTCCTAAAAGCACAAAGAATTTCCTGATTTTTTTTGCCATTTCCTCCATAACAAATCTTTCCACTTTCCCCAAGGCACGCTTCTATAAACTCAGCGGGAAGGAAATCACCAACTCACTTTTCACCAATCTCCACTTACTTTATTGCGTCAATAATATCGTACTTGGTAATGATATGTACGTTCCCTCCCAGGTCGCGTACCAATACGGCATCATTATCCCGGTTTATTTTAGCTGATACTTCTTCAATGGCTGCATTTGGATCAACAAAAGGAAACGACTTTTGCATAATATCCTTCACTTGTTTATGTTTTAATTCATTATTTTTCACCAACTGCGAAAACAAATGATTATCGTTGAGCGAACCTACAAATTCACCTTTGGCATTTGTAACCGGAATTTGCGAAATATCATATCGGTTCATAGTTATAAAAGCCTCTTCTACTTTTTCATCTTCTTTTACGGTAACCAATTTTTGATTTTTGTGTTTCTCTATTAAATCAATGGCACGTTTAGCCTGAATGTCTTCTATAAATCCTCGGTCGCGCATCCAGTCGTCATTAAACATTTTGCCAAGGTAACGCGTACCGTGGTCGTGAAAAATAACCACTACCACATCATCCTTTTTGAACATGTGTTTCATTTGCAGTAAACCTGCCATTGCCGAACCTGCCGAATTACCTACAAAAATTCCTTCCTCGCGCGATATTCTTCGGGTCATTACCGCTGCATCTTTATCGGTAACTTTTTCAAAGTGGTCGATGATACTAAAGTCAACATTACGGGGTAAAAAATCTTCTCCGATTCCTTCGGTGATGTAAGGATAAATTTCATTTTTATCAAACTCGCCCGTTTCCTTATATTTTTTGAATACCGAACCATAGGTATCAATACCCAACACTTTAATGGCAGGATTTTTTTCCTTCAGGTATTTGCCCGTTCCGCAAATGGTACCGCCTGTGCCCACCCCTACTACTAAATGGGTAACTTTTCCATCTGTTTGCTCCCATATTTCGGGGCCGGTTTGCTCATAATGCGCCTGCGAATTGGAGAGGTTATCGTATTGATTGGGTTTCCATGCGTTGGGAATTTCTTTCTCTAAGCGCGATGAAACCGAATAATACGAACGGGGATCCTCGGGGTCAACATCTGTGGGACATACAATCACATCGGCACCTACTGCTTTAAGTGCATCCACTTTTTCGCGCGACTGTTTATCAGTGGTAGTAAAAATACATTTATATCCTTTAATCACCGCGGCAATAGCTAATCCCATTCCGGTATTTCCGGATGTGCCTTCTACAATCACTCCGCCCGGTTTTAAACGTCCGTCACGCTCGGCATCTTCAATCATTTTTAAAGCCATGCGGTCTTTAATTGAATTACCCGGGTTAAAAGTTTCAACTTTGGCCAATACCAAAGCCGGAATATCTTTAGTGATTTGATTAATCTTTACAAGTGGCGTATTACCAATGGTTTCAAGAATATTTTGGCATATTTTCATGCAACAAAGATAAGAAAGTTCAATGCTTGGTTAGTTCTTTTTATACTTAGGTCTTATTTTGCGACAAACGCTTGTAATTCTGAACACCGCAAAGGCATTTATTTTTATTTTTATCATGTCGGTATGGTTTCTTCCGGCTGCACAGGATATAACGGGATTTATAAAAATTCCCGGCCTTTTTGGCGAAACTGTAAGCACCCCTGCTCCCGTTTACAGCGACAGCCTTTTCAATTCAGGAAAATATGCCATAGACTGCGAAAAATATTACAACCAAAAGAGTGGTTTGCGCAACTGGCTGGTGCGTGTACGTAATCAACTGCATTTTTCGGTTTTAAAAAAGCAGTATACCAACAATATGGTAATTGGCAGGGAAAACTACCTGTTTGGAAAACGATATATTGAATCGGCTTGCGGGGAAATTTTTAACGGAACCGATACTATTGAAGAACACGCACGGTTAACGGCTATTTTAAAAGATACGCTTGCACAAAAGGGCATTCGCTTTATTGTATTAATTGCTCCCGGCAAAGGTTTTTATTACCCTGAGTATATTCCGGATTCGCATAAGATAAAAAGTAGCCGCACCAATTACCGGTTTTATACCGAAGCATTTAAAAAATATGGGATACCCATGATTGATTTTAACCGGTATTTTATGGATGAAAAAAAGCATCAGCCTTACCCCCTGTTTACCAAACTTGGCACCCACTGGAGCAATTATGGCAGCGTGCTTTGTGCCGATTCGTTTTTGAAAACAATTAGTACCTGGTGGAAAGAGCCAATTACCCGGTTTACCATCGATGCGCTGGAACCCACTCATGAATCAAGGGCTATTGATGATGCCGACCTATACTGTTCAATGAACCTGCTTTGCAAAATTGACGATAAAGATTTTACTTATGTGTATCCCCAATTGCGTTTTAACCACACCACATTTAAACCCGATGTTCTTTTTATAGGCGATAGTTTTTACTGGAACTGGTTTATGATGAAAATTCCGTTTGAAGTATTTAATCCGTGTTCCAACTTCCTTTATTACGGAGAGCAATTGTATGACACTGACCCGTCAGCACCTGTTTCGGTGAATGCGATTGATTTAAAAAAAGAGATAGAAAAAAGACAGTTGGTGGTATTCCTTTTTTCAGAAACAAATTTCGTTCATTATCCATTTGGATTTATTCAAAAAGCATGTCAAATTTACCAAATTAAATAAGCAATGGTTTTCAGCAGCAGTTTATTCTTAGTTTACTTCTTCCCCATTTTTCTGGTTATTTATTACCTGCTTCCGTACAAGCTAAAAAACAGCTTCATAGTATTGGCAAGTATGCTGTTTTATGCCTGGAGCGGTGCTAAATACCTGCCCTTTTTGCTGCTCTCCCTTTTGTTTGATTTTTATATTGCCAAAGCCATTGATGCCCGCGATGGGAAAGCCCGCAAGCAGGTGCTGGCCTTTTCCATCATTGTAAATGTGGGGTTGTTGCTGTATTTTAAATACGCCAACTTTTTTATTGAGAACGTAAATACAGCCCTCGGTTCCGAAGCCATCTCTTGGACAAAAGTGGCATTACCCATTGGCATTTCATTTTTTACGTTTCACAAACTCAGTTACACCATTGATATTTACCGCAAGGTAAAAACACCTTTTACCAATATTATAAACTATACCCTGTACATTCTGCTGTTTCCTCAATTAATAGCAGGGCCTATTATCCGTTTTAATGAAATAAGCGACCAGATTGAAAACCGGGAAAATGCTCTGACTATTGATAACCGCTTGGAAGGTTTTTTCCGGTTCATTATCGGTCTTTCTAAAAAAGTATTAATTGCCAATATCATCGGGCAGGAAGCCGATAAAGTGTTCGACATGAATTTGGGGGATATGGCTATGCAGGACGCATGGAAAGGTGCACTTGCGTATACATTTCAAATTTATTTCGACTTTTCGGGGTACAGCGATATGGCAATTGGAATCGGGTTGATGATGGGATTCAGATTTCCCGAAAACTTTAACAATCCGTACTTAGCCACCAATATCACCGACTTTTGGCGAAGGTGGCACATGACTCTTAGCCGGTGGATGCGCGATTACCTCTACATTCCACTGGGTGGAAACAAGGTGTCGACAGTGCGCTTGTATTTAAACCTGTGGATTGTATTTCTTATTTCGGGTTTATGGCACGGAGCTCAATGGAATTTTATTTTCTGGGGCGCCTACCACGGCTTGTTTCTGGTGCTCGACCGATTGTTTTTAAAACGTATCACCGAAAAGCTTCCGCATATTGTTCAGGTAGCGCTCACGTTTTTTCTCGTTATTATCGGATGGATATTTTTCAGAGCAGATTCCATCGCGCAGGGATTTGACATGGTGAAAATCATGTTTAGTACATCAGCTATTTTGCCCGAATATGAATTTGGACAAGCTTTTTGGGTGATGCTATTTATTGGATTCCTGATAAGTTTTTACGGAATTTTTATCAAAGAACTTGAACAAAAGCAGGCGCAATGGTACAATCCCTTTGCTACTCCGGCCAAATCCATTGTGTTTACTCTGGTGGCACTGTTGTTATTTGTACTGTGCCTTGCCGAAATTACTTCAGCCGGTTTTAATCCTTTTATTTATTTCAGATTTTGAAAAATCCAACCATATATCAACGCATTTGTTGGGTTATTTTTTTCATAGCCCTGCTGCTTCCCATGTTCCAAACGGCCACTGGAACTTTTAAGGTACGTATGCTTTTTGGCGAACAGGAAATTCCATCCTGCCCCAAATTTACCATGCACAAGTGGGTTGACGGAAATTTTACGCAGTTGTTTGAGCGCTATGTTGAAACGCATGTAGGCTTCAGGCGTTTTTTTATCAGGCTGCGCAATTCGATTCGTTACACTTTTTTAAACAAATCAAACGAGCAGGTGGTAATGGGCAAAAACAATGTGCTGTATGAAAAAAATTATATACGCGCCCTATACGGTGAAGACTCGGCTTACACCGCTATTCAAACTCAGGTAGCGCGATTAAAGACAGTGAGTGATACATTAAATGCAAAAGGAATAAAACTATTAGTGATACTGGCTCCCGGCAAAGCAACCATGTATCCTGATGAAATTCCTTTTGACTTTAGCAGAGGAAAAAAAATTAATCCCGTAAATTACCTTACATGGAAAAAAGAACTTGCTAAAAACGGTATGCCGTTTATAGACATGCGCTCGTGGTTTAAACAAATGCACGATACTTCGTCTATTCCGGTTTTTACACGCCTGGGTGTGCATTGGACCGTTTACGGTTCGTATCTGGCTGCCGACTCCATGCTGGCCTTTATGGAGCAAATGGGTAACTGGAATTTAGGACGAGTAACCTGGACCGAATCAGAACGCACTACCAAATACAGGCAAACAGATGCCGATTTGATGGAAATAATGAACCTGCTGAATGACCTTCCCTCTGACGAACTTGTTTACCCTAAGGTAACCTATACACAGGGAAAAGATAAACCCAATGTACTGGCCATTGGCGACAGTTACTACTGGAGTTTAATGTGCGACAGTATTCACGATAAAATGTTTTCCGACAGTTCGCACTTTTGGTTTTACAACGAGAAAGTGTTTGGAAAGAACAGCCTTTATCAGCGAATGGTAACCCCTGCCACAATAAAAGAAGAAGTTGAAAAACGAAATATGATTATTTTACTGTGCACCGAACCAAACCTCTACAATTTTCCGTTTAAATTTGGCGACCAGTTGTATGATTTATACGTAACAGGCAAAAATAATAATGGTAATCATAAATAAATATCAGCAAAAACTAAGTTACCTCTTTACCCTGATGCTGGTAGTAGGAATGCTGGTGCTGGAGTATGCCCGCGTGATTCCGAGTATTGGTATCATTGGATTATTTGCTACCGCTTTGTTTAGTCATCGTCCCGGTGAGTTTATCCGGAATTTTTATTCCAATAAACCTTTTTTTATTTTCTCCTTCAGTTGTCTTTTTCTATTAGCAGGATATTTTTACTCGTATAATACCGATTATTTTTGGGAGCGGATGCAAATACAGGCTCCTGCCCTTTTGTTGCCTATGGCTTTTGCTAACCTCAGGCCACTTTCTCACAGGCAGTATCTTTCCATTATAAGTATATTTATTTTGTTGATTTGCGTTACCGCAGCCGGCAGTTTATATACCTACATTACCAATTACAAAGCCATTACCGAGTCTTATCTCTATTCGAAAGTAATTCCGAATCCGTTAAAAATTAATCATGTTCGGTTAAGCCTCATGACGGCATCGGCCATTTTTATGGGTTGGTATTTGTTCCGCAATAAGGTTTCGCTTCTTTTTAGTGCTGAGCCCAAAATCTACCTGGCCTGTTCGCTGTTTCTGGTTTTGTTTCTGCACATTTACTCTGTGAGAAGCGGAATGCTTGGACTGTATTCCGGGTGCTTTATACTCATCATTTACCAATTTATCATTAAACAAAAGGCGTATAAAAAAGGAATAATCATTTTACTGGCCGCATTGTTTTTACCCATTGGTGCGGTAATGGTTTCGCCTACGCTCAAAAACAAAACTCTTAATACTATTGGCGATTTAAAACGGTATCAAACGGGTGCCAGTGCGAATAATTACCCAATGGCAACCCGCTTTGTTTCATACAGCATTGCCTTTCAAATTGCATCCTACAATCCGGTTTTTGGCTGCGGATTGGGCGATCTGGAAGATGAATTGAAACTGCACTACACACTCTATCATCCCACCATTTCTCCGGTTAACCGAATTATTCCGCACAATCAGTTTATTTATTATTACGCGGCCACGGGTATTGCGGGATTACTTATTTTTATCTTTGCATTTTATTATCCGGCACTAGCCATATGGCGAAGAAAAATATTTATAGCTGCCATGCACCTCATTATTGTTTCGCTATCCTTTTTGGTAGAACCTACCCTCGAAACACAATTGGGCGTGGCGGTAGCCATATCGTTTATACTTATTCCGCTTTGGTGCGAATCAAAACCTCAAAAAGAAACAGATGTACGTTAGCGGATTTACTTTTGTTCGTAATGCCATAAAGTTTGATTATCCCATTGTTGAGGCTATCGAATCCATTTTACCCGTTTGCAATGAGGTGGTGGTAGCGGTGGGCAATTCGGATGACGGAACACTTGACCTGATAAAAAGTATTCCATCGGGTAAAATTCGCATTATTGAAACCATATGGGACGACAGCCTGCGCGAAGGCGGACAGGTGCTTGCCATTGAAACAAATAAAGCTTTTGATGCTATTAATCCTGCTGCCGAATGGGCTTTTTATATTCAGGGCGATGAGTGTTTTCACGAAAGCGGAATGGATGCTGTGAACCAAGCCATGCATAAATATAAAGACGATAAACAGGTGGATGGTTTATTATTTAATTACCGGCATTTTTACGGAAGTTACGATTTTGTGGGCGACAGTCGTAAATGGTATCGTAAAGAAATAAGGGTGATAAAAAACAACAAAGCAATTCGCTCGTACCGCGATGCCCAGGGTTTCAGATTTAATGATAACAGCAAGTTAAAAGTAAAGGCAGTTGACGCCTTCATTCATCACTACGGCTGGGTGAAGCATCCCAAAGATATGATGGCTAAGCAACAGAGTTTTCATCGCATGTGGCACGATGATACCTGGGTGGATAAGCATGTGCCCAAAGGCGAGCAGTTTGACTATTCGGGGATTGATTCGCTGGTAAAATTCACCGGATCGCACCCTAAGGTGATGCAGCCTCGTTTAAAACGTATAAGCTGGGATTTGGGATTTGACCCGAGTCATAAAAAATACAACCTGAAATTATGGGTGCTTTACGCAATCGAAAAACTGACCGGGTGGCGAATAGGAGAATATAAAAACTACAGGAAAATTTAATCCGTTTTAATCATCAAATCCCGGACGCTTAAACTTTTCGCAATCAGGGAAAGCCTCTGAAATATTTCTTTTGAGTTTATCAAGTAAAGCCAGAATAGTGAGAATTAAATTTTCGGAAGTAGCACCGTAAATGGCGGTCCATGCCTCCATGCTTCGGTTTACCGATAACAGTGCAATTTTAGCCGAGCCATTATAATCGGTTTGAAATCCGGCTTCATCATCTTCCAAATCGTCACTCAATCCGGAAACTGCTCGACTCAATTTTACCTGAATAAAAAACTGATACCATTGTACCACCTCTACGTAATCGGCCACTGAATGTAAAGCCTCTTTGCTTACAGAAGATTCAAAAAAATCGTCTACCAACCCTACATATGCTTCGGCCTGCTGAATGAGCGGATTTGATTCGGTGAGCAGGTGCTTGATTTCGGATTCCATTCTGTCGTCATCAGTAACGGGCTCTATCTTTATCCCGTATTTTTCCATGGCTTCTTTCAGCATCTCGGCAGCTTTTGCCATGTTTTCGCCAAGCTTATTCCAAAACTCATCTGAATTGATATCGGATGAACCCTGAGAGGATATTCCTACCGAACATCTTTGGGCAAACGCGCAGCGTTCGCACCAGCGATCACAGTAGTTATGAATAAACGGAATGGTATGGCTCATTACTGCAAAGGAATTAAATTAAAGTTAGCTCCGATAAAACGTTTTTTGTTTTTATCATAAAAGAGCTGCCAGGATGTTTCTCCGGAATAAGATAAAAATATATACTCGGCCGATTCATTTTTTACCACACCTTTAATTTTCAGTAAATCGTTTATATTGGTTTGTGCAGTAATTGCAATTTTATCCAGACTCAGTGTTCCGTTCAGCAACGGGGCATGCCTTGCCGTGTCCTCCTGCTTCGAGAGACTAACCCATAAAGCAGCAATGGTATCCTGAGTTGTGGTTACATCAATACCAAGACTGTCGTACAAATATTTCACTTTGTAAATATCCGTAGATTTCACCTTCCTGTTTCCTGACCCGATTACCGTAAGCAGTTTTGCATAATGCACCTTTCCCGAAATAATTTGTCCGTTAATTTTGAGCCGTTCTTTAGGTAATTCAAAACGAATATCCACCCTATCAGTCATTCCAGCTTTCATACATCCCTGCCACGAAACAACAGCCATAGCAACAGCTATAGAATAAAAAATACACCTGCTTAATTTAATCCGTTTCAACATTCAATTCAAAGTTACACGATTTAAGGAAAATTCAGCGAGCGAGTTCAATTTATAATCGGCCAGACTCCAGTATAATTCACTTTGTTTAAGTGCTTCGGGCACCACCACACAGGTCATTCTGGCTGCTTTTACGGCTATCATACCATTCAATGAATCTTCAAATACCAGGCAGGCAGATGGAGCAATTCCAAGTCGGGCAGCGGTGGTAATAAAAATTCCGGGATGAGGCTTTCCGTATGGTTCTGTTTCGGCACTCACTAATACATCAAAATAATGTCTGATGTTTAATTTATCCACTACTGTTTCAATTAAACTCATGGCACTTGATGAAGCCACCGCCATTTTTAATCCGGCCTGCCTGCATTGGTTCAGCACTTCATACACACCGGGCATTGGGCCGGCATATTGTTTAATTAATTCCTTCACACATGCTAATACTTCTGATTCGGTTTTTACAAAATCCGGATTGGGCCAGGGTTGATAGCTGTACCAGTGAACCACCACTTCGCTTAACCTGAATCCCATTACCTGCCTCAATAAGTCATCTGTGAGATTTAACCCGAGTTTTCCGAAAACCTCTTTCTCGGCCATTTTCCAGTAAGGCTCTGAATCAATTAATAATCCGTCCATATCAAATATGGCTGCTTGTGGTGTCATGCTACAAATATCCGACAGAGGAAGCACGCTTCAAACAACTTATTTGGTTTGCTTAAACACCGTTTATGAATCAGGGTTATAAAATCTTGGAAAAAATAAATACATTGCCTCTTCGATGTTATGCTGAAAATACGGCTTATTCTTTTTTTACTGGTTGCGCCCTTGTTTATTCTCAGGGCTCAACACCCGTATTTCTATTCTTTAAATGAAGAAAACGGACTTCCGTCAAACGAAACCTATTGCCTCAGACAGGACAGCATGGGGTATATATGGATGGGATGCAATGCAGGTTTGTACCGCTACAACGGTGTAACTTATAAAAGTTATGCCAACCCGGCCATGAACAGCAAAGCCATTTCGGGTTTACGGTTTGACCAAACGGGCAAAATATGGTGTTACAATTTTACCGGGCAAATATTTTTTGTGCGAAACGACTCCCTGATTTTATTTAAAGACTACAGCAAAATTTGCAAAACCTACCCGCGTTTTACCTTCGATAAAAAAGGGAATATATGGGTAACAGCAGATGAGGTGATAGAGGTGCTTACTGCTAACGGGAAATTAGTGCATTCATTTAATAAACTTAAAAACAATGAGGGAATCCCTATCTCGTGGGGCGAAATAGAATGCAATGAACAGGGGGTGTTGTTTATTCATGCAACAAATGGCGGATTGTGGCAGGTAAAAAGCGATAACCCGAAAAAACTTACACATATAAGCGACACCACAGAAGACAAAATAATCAATAATCAGGGGGCTTTTCGTTTTCTGAAGAAGCAACTTTATTTTATAAACGAAATTAACCCTGACCGAAAATATATTTTGCTCAAGGTTGATGAGAATAAATTACAGTTTACCGCTGAGATAAAACTCCCCCGGTCAAATGACATCATCTATTCTATTGGATTTAACCACCGGAATGGGATATTATTGCTCACCAGTGACGGGGTGCTCCCGGCTAACAACCGGTATCACTTTTTAGATAAGCAGAAATTTTTTGCAAACGAAAAAATATCGGATTTACTTATTGACCGCGAAGGAAGTTACTGGTTCAGCAGTCTGCAAAACGGGATAATGGTTATACCCTCTATTGACCTTAGCATTTTTAGCAGTAAAAACTCTGCAATTCCAGATGATAATATAAGCACCCTTAAATTCATTACACAAACCGAATTAATATTGGGCACTTACAAAGGAGAACTTTACCATTTCCGTACCAAAAACGGAAGCACTCAACTGTACATGAACAAGGGTAATTCGATTTTCAGGCATGTGCGAAAAATTAAAAATTATGGGGGAGCTACCTATATTGCCAGAGGTGCCTTCTCAATTCTTGATCAGAACAAAGAACGTTTTTTTCGTATCTGGAGCGCCCGTGATTTTGACTTTATGAACGACAGCATTTATATGGTGTTAAGTGATCGGGTGGTGCGTGTGTGTCGTTATGAAACAAAAGAAAGTCCTTCTGTTACTCTAATTCGTCCCAAAGGAGGTTCTGCCATTTTTTGTGATACTGTTTCAAAGGTTGTATATTTTGCCTGCAATGACGGTTTTTTCCGATTTCAATCCGGACATATCAATGAAATAAAATTTAAGGGCAAACCGGTGTATGCTTCCTCGCTTCAGTCTGTAAATGGGAAACTGTGGATTGCCACCATTTCTGACGGAGTTTTTATTTACAACCTTACTACCGGGCAAACCGAACAAAACCTCACAATACAAAACGGTTTATGCAGTAACACCATCCGCAATATGCAGGCAACAACTGCAGGTGTTTGGTTAATCACTGAAAAATGTCTGGCTTATTACGATAATCATGCAAAACTTCACACGTTTGGTTTTGCCGAAGGATTACTTGCCAAACAAATAAACGCAATTGATATAGTAAACGATACAGTCTGGATTGCTACCAATAAAGGATTGATAAGAATGCCGGTGACCATGCAATCGGAAAACAACATAAAGCCGGGTATTTCCATTACCGGATTTTTAGTTAACGATATTCCTTATCCTCTCACCCATTCCACCGCGCTAAGCTGGAATCACCATGACATACAACTGAGCTTTGAAGGTATAGCATTACGAAGTCGCGGAAATTTTCAATACAAGTACCGCTTAATTGGAAACGACACGGTTTGGGTATATGTTCTTCCGGGAAATAATAATGTGCGCTACAATAACCTTGCCCCGGGAAAATACCGGTTTGAAGTAATGTGTATTAACGAAGACGGAATGGCCGGCTTTCCTGCCACCTTCAGTTTTGAAATCGCTAAACCCTACTGGCAGCAGTGGTGGTTTGGGGCAATAGCCGTTTTTTTTATTGGCGGAATGACCCTGCTTATTTTTAATCTGCGAATTAAATTATTGAAGCGCAGAGCGGATGAACAAAACAAACTCATACTTTCTCAACTTACCGCATTAAAGGCACAAATGAATCCGCATTTTATGTACAATACTTTAAATTCCATTCAGGATTTAATTGTTCAGCAGGACATAAAAAGCACCAATTATTACCTGAGTCAGTTTGGCTCACTGATGCGAAAAGTGCTGGATGCATCGGGTAATGAACAAATTTTGCTTTCTGAAGAAATTGAAATCCTGCATTTGTATCTGGCCCTCGAAAAACTACGTTTTGGCGAACAATTTAATTACCGTGTGATATTGCAGGATACATTAGATAAAGAACGGGTGTACATTCCCTCCATGATTATTCAGCCCTTTGTTGAAAACGCCATAAAACACGGATTGCTTCACAAGCACGGGGAAAAACAATTAACCATACGCTTTAGTCTGGAGCACGAAGTACTCATTTGCTCCATTACCGATAACGGCATAGGACGTGAAAAAGCTGCCGAAATTAAAGCACGCGCTCAGCGTACTCACCGTTCTTTTGCTACCGAGGCTACGGAAAAACGCCTGGCGTTAATTAATAATACACGTACTAAAAAAATTAAACTTGAAATAAAGGATTTAAACCAGATCACCTCCTCAACAGGAACCGAAGTAATTATTACCATCCCGGTGTAAACCCTTTTACGGAAAATGAATCCAATTGCACCGAATATGGATTAAACCCCGCATGGCTTCATTTTCTTTAATACATTTGTACCCGTTAAATGACTGCATCCATTAAAGCCATTATTATTGATGATGAAGACAGGGCCCGTAACACACTGGCCAGCTTTATTAAGCAGTTTTGCCCAGAAGTAGAAATCATTGCATCGGTAGCCAATGTTCCGGCAGGTGTAATTGCCATTAACCAGCACCGGCCTCAATTGGTTTTTCTGGATATTGAAATGCCGGAGTATAATGGTTTTGAGTTACTCAACTTTTTTCGTGACGTTGATTTTGAAATTATTTTTGTAACTGCCTACCACGAATACACGTTAAAGGCATTCGAAGTTTCGGCTGTTGATTACCTGCTTAAACCCGTTGATATTGATAAACTGAAAGCGGCTGTTGAAAAAGCTGTGACCCGTTTAAACAAACAGGATATGCAGCAGCGCATTGACCTGTTGAAAGACGCATTTCACCACGAACAGTTCAATAAAATTGCGCTTCCGGTAAGTGACGGACTGCTGTTTGTTGAGGTGAATGATATTATGTACTTAGAAGCTGACGGCTCTTATACCAATGTGCATTTAAGAACCGGTGCCCCGCTTTTGGTAAGTAAAAAAATAAAATTCTTTGAAGATGTATTAGCGTCAAGGGCCAATTTTTTCCGGTCGCACAAATCCTATATTGTCAACATCAACTTCATTAAAAAATACAATCGCGGTGAAAGCAGCCTCCTGCTTGAAAACGGCACCTCGGTGTACGTAGCCCGTGAGCGTAAATCCGATTTTGAGCAGCAGCTTAAAGACAACAAACTTACCGTAGGGTAATTCCAGGATTTAAAGTTGCTTGTTTAAAGTTTAAAGTTGCCTTCCACAATCATTATAGTATATCGCTAAGTGTGATATTTCACATACCTAACTTTAAACCCGAAACTTTAAATTTTAAACTAAGACCATTTACCCGAAAATGAATCCAAACTTACCGGTTATGGGTTTCCTGTAGTTAAATATGGTGGCATGTGGCAGTTTTGTACCAACAATTAATAAAACACATACACGTATGAAAACAATGAAGTACATTTTAATGATGACATTGCTCACAATGGGGTTGCAGGGAATGGGGCAAACCATTGTGTATGTAAAAAATTCGGCCGCGGGTTCTAATAATGGAACCAGTTGGGCTAATGCTTACACCAACCTACGTACGGCACTTTCCAATGCTCCTACCGGTGCTCAGGTTTGGATAGCTGCCGGCACCTATTATCCTGCTTCAGGTTCATCCAGAACCCAATGTAATACTATAGCAGATAAAAATCTGACAGTTTATGGTGGATTTCCCAATTCAGGTAATCCTGGTTTGGCGCAACGAGTTCCCCTCGTCTACCATACTATTGTAAGCGGAGATATAAACCAGGACGATGCTTCTTGGGATCCAGTTACCCACTACAACGATACTACCAGAGATGATAATTTTTACAACGTTTTTAACATTACTGCCACAGGCACTACTTCAAGAACTGTTACCCTTGATGGACTAATAATAGAAAGTGGGAACGCTAACGGCCCTAATGCAGGATCAGGTCGTTATGGAGGAGGACTCTATGTTACCAAATCATCTAACGGATCAAGTACCCTTAATGTAAATATTATCGGTTGTGTTTTTAGATACAATACTGCTGTGTACTGCGGTGCAATTGGCGCCTATTATCTGTATGTTTCAAATGGTACAATCAATTACTACATAACCCGATGCAAATTTTATGATAATTCTGCAGATGGATGGACTGTTTACGGACATATATATGCCGCAACCAACGCTGGCCTCAATGGAATTGTTTCTATTTTT
>Ga0268298_10001554_pt1 | contig 26804 bp, 23 predicted proteins | sample WWTPWeurt_MetaG_FD_194462 | JGI IMG/M metagenome (GOLD analysis project Ga0268298, IMG submission 194462) | Activated sludge microbial communities from WWTP in Nijmegen, Gelderland, Netherland - WWTP Weurt | ecosystem: Engineered > WWTP > Aerobic digester > Activated sludge | place...
AAAAGGACGTGCCGGTGATGGCGGGCGACACCCTTTACGTGCAGCGCGCGCCCCAGGTTTTTGTGTACGGCGAAGTGCAGCGCGCCGGCGCCTATCGCGTGGAGCGCCAGATGACGGTGCTGCAGGCTCTGGCCATGGGCGGCGGCCTCAGCCCGCGGGGCACCGAGCGCGGCATCCGCATCCATCGCCGCTCTGAAGACGGCGCGACCCGCATCATCAACCCGCAACTCAACGACCCGGTGCAGCCCGACGATGTGGTCGTCGTTCGCGAAGCCCTTTTCTGAGCGGACACCGAGCATGGGAATCGCACAACTCCTGGCCGTCCTCAAGGCCCGCCGCAGAGGCCTGTTTGTGGTGTGGGGCGGGGTCGTCCTGCTCGCCCTGGTAGTGAGCCTGGCCCTGCCGCGCCAATACACGGCATCGACCGAGGTTCTGGTGGAGTCCCGCGGCAGTGATCCGCTGGTGGTCCAGCCCGGCCACGGCGCCACCACGCCGGGTTTTCTCGCTACCCAGGCCGACATCATGGCCAGCGAACGGGTGGGTGCGCGTGCGGTGGCGGCCCTCAAACTGGGTGCCAGCCCGCGCTGGTTCGAACGCTGGCAGAAGGCCTCCGGCGGCCAGGGCGACCTTGATCGCTGGATTGCCGGCCGGCTGAAAAAGGGTGTCAAGGTGAACCCGTCCCACGAGAGCAACGTGCTGACCGTGACCGTGACCGCCGACGACCCCCGCTTTGCCGCCGACTACGCCAATGCCCTGGCCCAGGCCTACCGGGAAACCGATCTCGAGCTGAAGGTGGAACCTGCCCGCCAGTCGGCCGCATGGTTCGACGAGCACACCCGGGCGCTGCGCACCAATCTTGAAAGCGCCCAGGCCCGGCTGTCGCAATTCCAGCGCGACCATGGCCTGGTTGGCGACGAGAAACTGGACCTGGAAAGTTCGCGCCTCACTGAGCTGTCCACCCAGTTCACGGCGGCTCAGGCCCAGAGCACCGACACCTCGTCGCGCCAACGTCAGGGTGGCGGCATGAATGAAGTGGCGGCCAACCCGCTGATCCAGGCCCTCAAGGTGGATCTGGCCCGGCAGGAGGCAAAGCTCACCGAGCTCTCCGGCTATCTTGGTGAAAACCACCCCCAGTTTCAGCGCGTGAAGGGTGAAGTCGACTCCCTGCGGGCCCGGCTGCGCGCCGAAAGCGGCCAGGTGGCGGCGGTGGTGGGCACCAACAGCCGCATCAACCAGGCCCGTGAGGGCGACATCAAGGCTCGCCTCGAAGCCCAGAAGCTGCGTGTCATCGAACTCAAGCAACAGCGCGATGAAATGGGCGTGCTGCTGCGTGAAGTGGATAGCGCCCAGAAGGCCTACGACCTGGTGATGGCGCGCCTCACCCAGACCAGCCTCGAGAGCAAGTCGCGGCAGGGCAACGTGGCCGTGCTGTCGACGGCGGTGCCGGCCACCGAGGCGTCCAGCCCCAAGCTGCTGCTCAACCTCGGGCTGGCGATCGTTATCGGCGCGCTGCTCGGCATGGCCTTCAGCATCGTGCGCGAGCTGTTCGACAGGCGCATTCGCGGCGGCGATGACCTGTTCGATGCCCTCGGCGCCCCGATGCTGGCCGAAATCAACAGCCCGGCCAGTGCCACCGACAGCCTGCTCGCGCGCGTGCTGCCCGCGGCGCCGCGGCGGGCCTGAGGATCGAAAGATGGACATGAAGAACTTTCCCGGTCACAGCCCGGTGCCGGCTTTCGAAACCCAGCAGATGGGCTTTCCCAATCTGGGCGAGATTCTGGTTTCTGCCGGCCGGCTCGATGCGCTGGCCGTCGAGCGTGTCACGGCCCGCCAGAAAGAGCGCGGCATTCCCTTTGGCGCCGCGGCCGTCGAGCTCGGGCTGGTCAGCCAGACCGACGTGCACGCCGCGCTGTCGCGCCAGTTTGATTACCCGGTGCTCGCGGCCGGCGACCAGGGGGCCGACCCGGAGCTGGTTGCGGCCTTCGAGCCCGATTCGCCGCGCGTCGAAGCCCTGCGCAAGCTGCGCAGCCAGCTGGTGCTGCGGCGCATGAACAACCCGCAACTGTGCAGCGTCGCCGTGGTGGGCGCGGCACGTGGCGAGGGGCGCAGCTGGCTGGCGGCCAACCTGGCGGTGCTGTTTGCGCAACTGGGCGAGCGAACCCTGCTGATGGATTGCGATCTGCGCTTTCCGCGCCAGCAAAGCCTGTTTCGCCTGCCGCCGGCGGGCGGTCTGGCCGCGCGTCTGGCCGAACGCGGCGAGAAGGGCGCGATCCTGCCCCACCCGCGCTTTGATCACCTGTCGGTGCTTCAGGCCGGCATCGTGCCGCCCAACCCGCAGGAGCTGCTGGCCCGCCGGGCCTTTGGCGCGCAGATTGCCGTCGCGCGGGATACCTATGACATGACCCTGGTGGATACGCCGGCCGACGAAACCGGCGCCGATGCCCGGCTCGTAGCCGCCACCTGCGGCAGCGCCATCGTGGTGGCCCGTCGTCATGCGTCGGTTCACAAACGGGTTGCCGAGTTGTCGAGCGGCCTGCGCGAGGCCGGAGTGGTGGTCATCGGCGGCGTGCTGCTTGATTTCTGATGACTTCGCAGCTTTTCGCCACCGATCCGGCCCTCGTCTCCACACCGTTCGAAACACGGGTGACGCGGGGCTTCGCCTGGAGCCTGTTTATCGGCCTGTGGGGCAAGCTGCTGGTGGCGGTGCTGCTGGTCAGACCGTTTTTCGATTCCGAAACGGACTCCGCTTACAACCGGCTGGCCGACATGCTGCTTCTTGGCGTGCTGGGGGCTGGTCTCGTGGCGTACGCCGATGCCATTCTCAAGCGCACGCCGCTGGTGCTGGTGGCGGTGCCTCTTGGGCTGGCGTCCTTCCTGACCACCGAAGTGCTGTCCGGTCTCAGCTTCACAACGGCGGTCTTCGAGTACCTCAAAATTGTCACGCCGGCGCTGCTCTCGGTGCTGTTGCTGCGCCTTTTCGAGCGGGAGCCTGCGCTGGTGATTCGCCTGATGCAGATCACCCTGGGCCTGATCTGGGCGCTGGTGATCGGCGCGCTGATCGCGCTGCCGCCCTCTCTCAACCGGGGCGGCGAGCCGTTCTGGCCGGTGTATTTCGCCTCGCTGCACACCAGCTCCTACCTCATTGTGGTGTGCGCCGCGCTGTCGTTCTACCTTTTCGAGGCCGGCCAGCTCGGGCGGCGCCTGCTGATCGGCCTTGTGGTTTTTTCGGTGGTGCTGGTTTTTTATGGCTGGGGCGTGCGCACCTCGATGGTGGCGGCGCTGGCCTTTGGTGCCGTGCTGCTCGTCCAGCGCCGGCCGATGGCGCCGGTGGCATTGTTCGTGCTGCTGGCGGTGGGGCTGGCCGCAGCCTTTGTGCCGCTGCTGTTCGGCCTGGTATATCTGCCTTCGTGGGATGAAATGGTCGAGCTGAGCTCCGGCCGCTTGTCCATGTGGCTGGAGAAAATCGACATTCTCGCCAACAGCAGCCTGCTCCAGTGGTTGTTCGGCCACGGCGAGGGGTCGGACTGGATCGTCTCCGAAGTGTGGTGGTGGAGCGCCAAGGATTCCCACAACGATTTCATCCGTCTGCTCAACCAGCAGGGCGTGCTTGGCCTGGGTGCCGTGCTGGCGGTGCTGGCCGTGTGGTCGCGCAGTTTTCCGCCCGGTGTGGCGGCGCCGCTGCTGGCTGCGCTGGTGGCCTCCACGGCTTTCAGCAACGGCATCATGTTTCGCCCCCAGGCCAGCCTGATCATGCCGCTGGCCCTGGTGGCGGCGACGGCGGCCTGGCACCGCAAAACGGTGGCCACACAATGAGCGCGCGATTGGCAAGCGTGCTTCGACGTGGCGAGGTGCTGGCGGTCACCGCGGCGCCCGGCGGCCAGCGCCTGCTCCACTTTGCGCTGGTCCAGGCCGTGTGCGGCACCGAGGCGCTGGGGCGCTTCGCCAACGATCTTTCGTTTGCGATGATGCTCGGGCTTTTTTCGGCGGTGGGGTGGTCGGCCCTGGTGCTGGCCCGCGTGCCGGTGGCCGGGGCGGGCAAGTCGGCCCCGGTGATGCTGGGCCTGGCGCGCGGTGCGCTGGCCTTCACGGTGCCTGCCTGCCTGGTGCTGCCGCTCCTCGCCTGGGGCGGCTGGGTTTTCGAGCCCGGCTGGACTGCGCTGCTGCTGGCCGGGTGGACGGCCTACACGCTGGCCCGTCACTTTGGCCTGGCGCTGGCGGCCTACCGGCGCTTGTTGATTCTCGAAACCGTACTGGTGGTGGTGCTGGCCGGCGCGCTGGTGCTTTTTGGCGGCGGGCAGCCGTGGATGGCCTATGCGGCGCTGGCCGTGCCCACCGCGCTGCTGGGCCTGGTCGGTCTGTTGGTGCTGGTGCGCCAGGCCCGCCGCGGCGGTGGCGATGCGGCCCTGCCGGCGGGCAGTGCGCGCACCGCGTTTGAGCAGGCGGCGCTCAATTTTGTCAGTGGCGGCATGTCGATGATTCTGGTGCCCTTCACCGTGCGGGTGGCGGGAGAGGGCTACGGCGGTCTGGTGGCGCTGATCGGCAGCCTGACCAGCGTGCTGCTGCTGTTTCCGCGGGCGCTCAGTTTCAATGCGCTGCCAGCCCTGGCGCGGGTGGTGCACCAGCAGGGCAGCGCGGAAGTGCGCGCCACGCTGGCTGCGCTGCGCCGCAATCTGGTGCGCCTCAATACTGCGCTCAGCCTGCTTGCAGTGGCGGCGTGGGGCGCGCTGGCGTGGTGGGGCCAGCGTCCGGATTTTGCCCTAGCAGGCGCCAGCGCCATCTTCCTGCTCTATCTGGCGAGCTTTTATGTGGGCCAGCTGGTGCTGCCCGAATCCAATTACCTGCAAACCGTTGAAGAAACCCGGCTGCCGCTGCGGGTGAATGTGCTGTCGCTGGTGATTTTCGTTGCGGCCTGCGTCGTGGTGATGTGGGTGGCGCCGCGGGGCGTCGATGCCGTGCTGAGCCTTTTTGCCGTTCTTTTTGGCGCGACCCTGTCGCGCAATCTTTTACTACGCCGGGCCGTGCTGCGCCGGGCGCCGGAGGTTTTCGCATGAGTGCACCTGAGCCCATGAATATTCGTCTTGCTGTGTTCTTGCCGGCCGGCCCGGTTCCCGGCTGGGTGGCCCGCCTGGTGGGTGACTGTCTGACCCTGCCCGGCATCCATCTCACCGCATGCGTGCGCGACACGCTGCCGCTGCCCGAGCCCGACTGGGCCGACCGGGTCGACGGGCTGGTGTTCGACCGGGGTGCTTCGCCGCTGCGCAGCGTGGCCTTCGACACCCCGGACGGTGTGGCTGAATGCCCGGCAGGCCTTGCCGCGGGGGGCTGGCTGGCGGAGCAGGGTTGCGACGTGCTGCTCGACCTGCGCGCCTGCCCCGCCGCGATTCCATCCGGCCCGGCCCGTCACTGGACGCTGATGCTGTCTGGCCGTCCGGCGGTGGACCCGCTGGCCGGTGCGGCGCCGGTCGTCGATGGTGACGACAGTACGGTGATCCGCCTTGAATCGGTGATCGACGGCCAGTTGATCGACGATTCGCTGGGCGCATCGTGCAGTTTCTCGATCCGCCGCAACCGCCGCCGCGCGATTGCCAAGGGCATGGGCATGGTTCGCCGCGCCCTGCTGCGGCTGGCGCAGGACGACGAGCCCGGCCGCCCGCACGATGCGTCGGTGCCCGGTGCGGCATCGGCCGCCCTGCCGGCGCGGGCGCGCTTTGCCACCTTGCTTCAGCGCACCGTGTCGCGTTCGGCTAGCAAGGCGCTGAGTTGCGATCAGTGGGGCCTGGCCCTGGCGTTTGGCGAAGAGATCTGCCTCGACCCGGCCGCGACAAGCCTGATCCAGCCCCCGGCCGACCGTTTCTGGGCCGACCCTATGGTGTGGCCCGCCGCCGGCGAAGGCTGGTGGGTGTTCATCGAGGAAGTCATCTACCGGGAAGGCAAGGGCACCCTCAAGGCCATGCGCGTGCATCAGGATGGCAGTTGGGAAGAGCCGGTGCCGGTCATGCAAAAGCCGTGGCACTTGTCCTACCCCTTCCTGTTCTGGTGGAAGGACACGCTGTGGATGGTGCCCGAGAGCGGCGCCAACCGCAGCGTCGAGCTTTACCGCTGCGTGGCCCTGCCGGATCGCTGGGAGAAAGAAGCTGACATCCTCACCGGCATCGACATGGTGGATGCAACCCTGTTCACCCATGAGGGCCGGTGGTGGCTGCTCGGCAATGTGTCCGAGCCCGGTGCCGACAAACACGACGAGCTGCACGCCTACTACGCGGACACGCCCCTCGGCCCATGGCTGCCCCACGCGGCCAACCCGGTGGTGGCCGATGCGCGCTTTGCGCGGCCGGCTGGCCCGGTGTTCACCCACGAAGGCAAGCTGCTGCGCCCGGCCCAGGTGTGCGTGCCGGAATACGGCCACGCCCTCAACCTGCGCCGCATCGAAAAACTGACCCCGACCGAATATGCCGAGGCAAGCGAGAGGCGCATCGACCCGGGCTGGCAGCCGGGGATCGTCTGTGTGCACACCATCAGCCACCAGTCCGGGCTGACTGTTTTCGACTATCTGACAAGACGGTCACGCTTTGCGTCCAGGCGCGCCTTGCGGCCCGTGCCCCACGCCACGCAGCAGGCCGGAGCCCGCCCGGATAATTCCGTCGGGAAAACGCAATGAGAACGCATCTGATGGGCTGCGCAGTGGACAACCTGAACATGGCCGAGACCCTCGACGTGGTCGAGGGCTTCATCCGCTCGGGCAAGCCGCACCAGCATGTGGTGGTGAACGTGGACAAGATCGTCAAGGCCAACCGGGATCCGGCGCTGCGCCAGATCATCAACGACTGCGACCTGATCAACGCCGACGGCATGCCCGTGGTGTGGGCTTCGCGCCTGCTCGGCAAGCCGCTCAAGGAGCGGGTGACCGGCGTCGATCTGTTCGAGGCGCTGATGGCCCGCGCGGCCGAAAAGGGCTGGCGGGTGTTTTTGCTGGGCGCCCGCGAAGAGGTGGTGAGCGGGGTTGCGCGCCTGTATCCGGCCCGTTATCCCGGCCTCACCCTGGCCGGCTACCGCAACGGCTACTGGACGCCCGGAGAAGAGGAAAAAGTGGTGGAAGAAATCGCCGCCACCCGGCCCGACATCCTGTTCGTGGCGATCAGCTCGCCCAAGAAGGAAGCCTTTCTGGCGCGCTATCAGGCGGCCATGAAAGTGCCTTTCGCGATGGGCGTGGGCGGCACCTTCGACGTGGCGGTTGGCCTGGTGAAGCGGGCCCCGGTGTGGATGCAGAACGCCGGCCTGGAATGGTTCTACCGTTTTCTGCAGGAGCCGCGGCGCATGTTCCGCCGCTATTTCATTGATGACATGGCTTTCGTAGCGCTGTTTGCGCGCGAATGGGTCAAGCGCTAAAGGAGTCGCCATGGCAATCGAAGACTGGGGCTACCGCTGGCTGAAGCGCTACATGGACGCGCCCGCGTGGGTCAAGGAGCCGCTGGGCCGCCTTTACGGCCTGCTGCCGGATCGCCTGCGTCACGGCAAGGATTACCCGCGCTATCGCGCCGAGGCGGCGCTTGCATCGGCTGCCGAGATCAAGCAACTGGCAGACGCCCGCCTGCGCGAAACCCTGTTGTGGGCCGCCAGCACCGTGCCGGCCTATGCAGCGCTGACCGCCCAGCTGCTGACCGACATGCCGGCCAGCGAATGGCTGGCCTTGTTTCCGTTGATGACCAAGCTGGACTACAAGCGCACGCCGGAAAACTACCTGTCGACAGCCTGCACCGCCGCTGACCGGCTGCCCATGCAGACCAGCGGCTCGGTGTCCGAACCGTTCCGCTTCTCGCTGCACAAGAGCGTGTCGCGGGCCAAAGAGGCGGCCTACATCGAAGCCTTCAGCCAGCGCATCGGCCTGACCCGGCAGGATGTGGTGCTGTCGCTGCGCGGGCGCAATGTGCGCGGCTCGGCGGCCGACGCCGGCCCGCTGCAAAGCTACGAGCCGATCAAGCGCATGCTGTGGATCAGCCCCAACCACCTGGACGCGGCCTATATGCCCCGTCACGTGGAGGCCGCCGTCGAGCATGGGGTGAGTTTCATCCAGGGCTATTCGTCGGCGGTCTATGAGCTGGCGCGCTGGCTGGATTTCAACCCGTTGCCGCGCTTTATCGCGGCGGTTCGTGGGGTGCAGCTGTTCTCCGAATCGGCCGAGCCGGACATGGTGGCGCTCATCGAGCGCGTGTTTGGCTGCCCGGTGCTGGTGCATTACGGCCATTCCGAACGTTCCGTGATGGCCGGCTCCATGCCGGACGATCACCGTTATTTTGTGTGGCCCTTGTACGGCCACGTGGAACTCATCGACGAGGAAGGCCGCCAGATCACCGAGCCCGGGGTACAGGGCGAAGTGGTGGCGACCGGCTTCGACAACAAGGCCATGCCCTTCATCCGCTACCGCACCGGCGACCTGGCCATGTGGTCGGCCGGGCCGTCCCATCCGGCCCTGCCGGGCTACCCGGTGCTGGAGCGTATCGACGGGCGCAACAACGATTATTTTGTGGGCCGCGACGGGCGACGCATTCCGGTGGCGTCGCTGGGCGGGCTGCGTCCGCCCGAGTTCCTGCAGGTCGAGGCCTGCCAGTACGAGCAGCACGCGCCGGGCCGCATCATCGTGCGCCTGCAGTCGGCCACGCCGCTGGCCCCATCGGTGATCAGCGTGCTCGACAACTACTTCAACACCAAGCTCCTCGGCCTTGTGGAGGCCGAACTGCAGGTGGTGCCGAACATCGAGCGCACGGCGCGGGGCAAGCGGCGCCTGATGATCCAGCACATCAAGGACGGGGAGGGTGTCCGTGCCCACTGAACTGCCCGCTTCCCCGCGTCCGGCGCTGGTGATGCTCGGCCCCGATCCGGCGGCGCGGGGCGGCATTGCTTCGGTACTGCGCATCTGGCGCGAGGCCGGGCTGGGCGAGGGCCGTGCGCTGCACTATCTGCCCACCTACATGGATGGCAGCGCCGGCCGCAAGCTGGTGGTGCTGGTCACGGCGCTGCTGCGCTTTGCCGGCCTGCTGCTGGCCGGCCGGGTGGCGGCGGTGCATGCCCATTCGGCCTCCAACGCCAGCTTTCGGCGCAAGAGCCTTTTTCTGGCGCTGGCCCGGCTGGCCGGCAAGCCTTACGTGTTTCATCTGCACGGCGGAGCTTTCGACCGCTACCACGCGGGCTTGTCGCGGCTCGAACGGGCGTGGGTCGAGCACACCGTGCACAAGGCGCGGGTGGTGTTCGTGCTGTCGGAAAGCTGGGCCACGTGGCTGCGCCAGAACATCGGCCACCCCGACGTGCGCGTGCTGCCCAACCCGGTGCTGCCGGCGGAGTTGCCGGCCGATGTCGCCCGCGAACCGCACACCCTGCTGTTTCTTGGCCGGCTCGAAGAAGAAAAAGGCGTGTTTGTGCTGATCCAGGCGCTGGCCCGGCTGGCCGGGGTGCGGCCGCAGCTCAAGCTCATCATCGCCGGCGAGGGCGATATGGAAGGCGTGCGTACCGCCGCCATCGCGGCCGGTGTGGCCGGGCGGGTCGAGCTGCCCGGCTGGGTTGCCGGTGCGGCCAAGGCCCGGCTGCTGGCCCGGTCCGGAATCTTTGTGCTGCCGTCGCGTTTCGAAGGCGTGCCGATGGCCGTGCTCGAAGCCCAGGCGGCCGGCCTGCCGGTTGTTGCCACCCGTGTGGGGGGCATTCCGCAGGTGGTGGTTGAAGGTTACAGCGGCAGGCTGGCCGAGCCCGACGATGTGGCCTCGCTGGTGGCGGCCCTCAAGCCGCTGCTGGCCGATGCCGCCGAAGCCCGCCGGATGGGCGAGGTCGGGCGCCGGCGCGTGCTCAAGGGCTACGGCATCGAGCGTGTGAGCGATCTGGTGGAGTCGGCCTGGCGCGAGCTGGATGCCACGCCGGGCCAAAGGAAAGCTTGAGGCGATCATGATCTCCAGTCACTCTAGTCTCTATCGCCAGTCGCCGTTTTGCGTGCAGGAAGAAATCCTGGCCCTCAACAGCCGGCTTCGCGCAGCGCTCAGCGCGCGCAGCATGCTCAAACGCACGGCCGCTTCCATCGAACGCAGCCAGTGGCTGGCGCCGGCCCAGTGGCAGGCCTTGCAGCTGGAGTCGGTGCGCAAGCTGGCCGAGCATGCCCGGCAGCGGGTGCCCTATTACCGTGAGCTGTTTGCCCAGGCCGGCATCGACCCTGCGCGCTGGGAGCATCTGGATGATCTGCGCGAGATTCCCGAGCTGACCAAACAGGATGTGATCGCGGCCGGCCCGCGACTGCTGGCCGATGGCGGCTCGTGGCTGCGTTTCAAGGGTTCAACCAGTGGCACCACCGGCCAGGCGATGCGGGGCTGGCGCGACCGGGATGCAATCGCCTTCGAGCAGGCTTTCGTCGAGCGTCAGGCGCAGTGGGCCGGCTATCGCCATGGCGAGCGGCGGGCCTGGCTGCGCGGCGATCCGGTGGTGCCGATGGCGCAGTCCGACGGCCACCTGTGGCGCATGAACCGGGCGGACAACATGCTCATGTTGTCCTCGTTTCACCTCAAACCGGAAAACGGCGCCGCCTACATCGAGGCGCTGGAGCGCTTCGATCCGGTGATGCTCCAGGCCTATCCCTCATCGGTGAGCTACCTGGCCCGCTGGCTGGAGGATCACGACCGGGTGTATCGCGGCCGTGCGCTGCGCTGCATCGTCACCTCGTCCGAAACCCTCAGTGCAGCCGATCGCAAGGTGATTGCCGAGCGTTTTGGTTGCGGCGTCTTTGACTGGTACGGTGCTTTCGAGCGGGTGGCGGCCATAGGCACCTGCGAGCATGGCCGCTATCACGTGATGGAAGACTATGGCCGCGTGGAATTCGAGCCCAACGGGGATGGCACGGCCAGCCTCATCGGCACCGGCTTCGGCAATCGCAGCATGCCCTTCCTGCGCTACCGCGCGGAAGACCGCGTGGTGCTGGCCGACCCGGCCTTTGAGTGCACTTGCGGGCGACGTTTTCGCGTTGTGGAACGGGTGCTCGGCCGGGTGGACGACGCCATCCGTACGCCGGATGGTCGCCACGTGGTGATGCTCGACTGGATCTTCTCGGGCCTCCCCGGCTTGATTGAAGCCCAGGTGGTGCAGGAGCGGCTGGACGATGTGTGCATCCGCATCGTGGCGGCCCCCGAATTCGGCCCGCGTGCCGAGACGGCTTTGCTGCAGCGGGCCCGTGAGCGGCTGGGCACGCAGATCAAAATCAGAATCGAGCGTGTGGCGCACATCGCGCGCACGCGGAACGGAAAATTCCGGCAGATCGTCAGCCGGTTGAGCAGGAGTGTTGAAGCAAATGTCTAATCTGACCCAGGTGGGCTGGTACTGGAACCGCCTGCGCTGCATGTCGGTTGCCGAGATCATGGGACGTGCCGGTTCGACGGCCAGCCGCGCCATGGAGCGTCGCCGCGCACCGGTGGAGGTGCCGCCGATTCGCCTGGACCGTTCCGGCGCCCGCTGGTTGCCCCGCGAACTGCCGGAACAAGCCGGGTTTGCCGTGCAGCGGGCCAACGAACTGCTGTCCGGCCAATGGCGGGTGCTGGCCCGCGATGCCGAGGTGCTGGGCTTTCCGCCGGAATGGAACCGCAACCCGGACAAGGGCGTGCTGCTGCCCATGAGCTACGGCAAGCTGATGTCCTTTCGCAATCCGGCGCAGACCGGCGACATCAAGTATCTGTGGGAACCCAACCGCCACCTCGAAATGGTGTGCCTGGCCCAGGCGTGGCAGATCACCGGCGATGCACGCTACCTTGAAGGCATCGGCGGCTTGCTGGAGAGCTGGTTCGTGCAGTGCCCGCATGCCCTTGGCGCCAACTGGTCGAGCGCGCTCGAGGCCGGCATCCGGCTGATCAACTGGGCCACGGTGTGGCAACTGATCGGCGGGCTGCAGTCGCCGCTGTTCGAGCACCCCGTCGGCAAGGTGCTGCGTACCGACTGGCTCAACAGCGTGTGGCGCCATGCCGAGTTCATCCGCGGGCACCTGTCGCGCCATTCGTCCGCCAACAACCACCTGATCGGCGAGCTGTCCGGCCTCTTCGTGGCAGGCGCCACCTGGCCTTTCTGGGAGGATGCCAAGCAGTGGCGCCGGATCGCCCGCGAGGGGCTGGAGCGCGAGGTGCTCGTGCAAAACGCGCCGGACGGGGTCAACCTCGAGCAGACCACGTCCTACCAGCAGTTCGTATGGGATTTTCTGCTGTTTGCCGGGCTCGCCGCGCGGGCGACCGGCAAGCCGATGTCCGATGCCTACTGGGCGCGCATGGAGGCGATGCTCGAATACGTTGCCGCCATCATGGATGCCGGCGGCAACGTGCCGATGTTCGGCGATGCGGATGACGGGCGGGTCTCGGGGCTGTCGCTGGGGGCTGCTGGCTGCCCTTTCCAGAGCCAGCTGGCAACCGGCGCATTGCTGTTCTCCAACCCGGCCCTGGCGCGCAAGGCCGGCATCGTCGACCTGCGCACGCGCTGGCTGCTCGGGCGCGAAGCCTGCGCGGCCTTCGACGGTCTGCTGCTGCAGGCCGTGCCGGCCACGTCCCGTACCGATTTTCCGCAGGGTGGGGTGTTTGTGCTGGGCGCCAATCTGGATACGCCCGAAGAGTTTCGCATTGTTGCCGACGCCGGCCCGCTCGGGCTCGGCGGAATTGCGGCCCACGGCCATGCGGATGCCCTGTCCTTCACGCTGTCGGTGGCCGGGCGGGAGTTTCTCGTCGATCCCGGCACCGGCACCTACCACGGCGCCGGGCCGTGGCGCGATGCCTTCCGTGGCACCGCCATGCACAACACACTGTGCATCGGCGGCGTGGATCAGGCGGTGTTGGGTGGCAAGTTCATGTGGACCCGCAAGTACAAGACCCGCGTTGTGGCGCGCGATACCAACCGCGTGCTTGACCGGCTGGTGGCCGAGCACGATGGCTACCGGCGCCTGCCGGGGCGCCCGGTACACCGGCGCAGCTGGGAGTTCGACAAGCTGGGCGACCGCCTGACGGTTCGCGACGAAGTGCAGGGCGCGAGCACCCAGATGGTTTCGCTGAACTGGCATTTCAGCGAAGAGTGCAACGTAACCTGCACGCCCGACGGGCTCAGCATTACCAACGGGCCGGTGTGTATCGTGATGATCCTGCCGCCGGACGGCGAAGTGAGCATTCTGCACGGCTCGAACGAACCGCTGGCGGGATGGATTTCGCGTGCTTACGACCGCATCGAGCCCAGCACCACGGTGGTGTGGCGCGGCAGTGTCGAAAGCGGTGAAGGCGTCGAAACGACTTTTCGGCGCCTGTGATTCCGAGCGTATCAGTGAATAGCCCTGCGTCGGCTTCTGGGTTACGGATACGCTTTTAGCCCCTGCCGGGGAAGAACAGTGCAATCACCGCGGATTTTTCGTTGCGAACCGTGGCCCGGATCGAGGAAATGCGTTCGACGCTCATTTCGAGCATCGCGGCGGTCATCGGATCCATCCGTTCAAGCACTGCTTCGTCCGGGTTTTCGTCTTCGTCGGTGGCGAGAATCTGGTTGGCAAGATGGAGCAGGGCCGCTTCGGTGACGTGAGGCCCTGCCAGCGCCGGCTTCAACTGAGCCCCGATGGCCATGGCGAAGCCACCGGGCAGGTGCCACGCGGAGGCCAGCGCAGCGCCGACTTCCGCGTAGTTGCAGCCCATGACGGCCTGCTCGGCCTCATGGATAGGAATACTCTTGCTGTTGGCTGTTTCATGGGCGAGCTGGGCCGTGTCGGGATCAGCCTGAAACATCACCAGGTGCCCGATGTCGGCCAGGAGACCCTCGACGAACATCCGCTCGGGATCGGCCAGACCCAGCTGGCGTGCCCCCGTGCGCGCCGCCAGGCCCCGGAACACGCAATCCGTCCAGAAGCGCGTCATGTGCATGCAGGCCGGTCGGATGCCCGCAAAGGCACCGATGATCGCGGTGCTCAGCACAAGGTCATGGACTTGCTGCATGCCCATCAGATTGACGGCCCTGTTCACCGTTTCTATCTTGCCCGGAAAACCGTAAAAAACGCTGTTCACCACCCGCAGCACCCGCGCCGTGATGCCGGGGTCGCTGGAGACTGCCTCGGTCAGGTCGTGCACCGAGCTGTCGGGATCATCGAGGAGCGCCCGGATGCGTTGGTACACGGCGGGAAGGCTGGCGAGTTTTTCTACGCAGGCAACGAGTTCCTGGGGTGTCGTCATGATGGGGGTCGCAGTCGGAATCCGGGGCAGGGGCGTGGACGGTGAGGCGTTCAGGGAGCGAAATAGTTTACGGCAGTCAAGGCGTCCGCTTTAGCCCGCCGACGCCGCGTCGGAGCGCTTTCGGCGAGCGTGACGAATATCCTGCCACACGCAAAGAGCTGCGTTGCGACAGGGAATTGCGCACGGCACCGGCCGTTTTGGGAAGGATGAAGCGCCTCAAGCTTGTTATGCTCATTTTCGACGATCCGCTTCCGGCGGACCGATCAGGATCGTGAAGCATGGAGAGAAGATTTTCTGATGAAGCTACTGAGCTGGAACATCCAGTGGGGGCGGGGCGCTGACGGGGTTGTAAACCTTCAGCGAACGATTTCCGCCATTCGAACGCTGGGCGATTTCGATGTGATTTGCCTGCAGGAGCTTGCCGTCGGCTTTGCCGGCCTGCAGGGCGGCGCGCCCGTTGACTGCGTGGCTGAACTGGCCGAAGCCTTTGCGGGCTACAGCGCGCATTTCGTTGTCGCGGTTGACCTTCCCGGCCCGGCCGGCGGTCGCAGCCTGTTCGGCAACCTCACGCTGTCCCGTCTCCCGGTGGGGCAGGTGTTTCGCCACAGCCTGCCGCGCCCGCCCGAAGAGGGCGTGCCGAGCATGCCGCGGGCGTGCATTGAAGTGATTGTCGATGGACCGCGCGGCCCGATCCGGGTGCTCAACACTCACCTGGAGTATTACTCGCGCATCCAGCGCATGACGCAGATTGCGGCGCTGCACACGCTGCAGTGCGATTCGGTGCGCCTGGCGGCAATGGGCGGCCCCGAGGGAGGAAGCGGTGAGGGGCAGGATTCGCCTTTTGCCTACTGGCCACGGCCGGCTTCGGCCATCGTGTGCGGTGATTTCAACTGCGAGCCGGGTAGCCCGGAGTATTACCGCATGACCGCGCCGATCAGTGCCGACGTGTCGGGCTGGGAAGACGCCTGGCGAGCCTGCTACAGCGATATTCCGCACCTCAACACGGTGGGGCTGAATGGCGCCGAATGGCCGGATCGCGCCTACTGCTGCGACTACTTCTTCGTCAGCGCCGACCTTGTTGACCGGGTGGAATCCGTGGCGGTGGATCAGCTTACGGCGGCATCCGACCACCAGCCGGTCATCCTGACCCTGGTCTGATCAAAAAATCGGGAAGGCGCGCTGCTGAGCGGCCTTCCCGATTTTTGATTACAGCTGGACCAGTTGTTCCTGGTAGCGCAGCGCGTTGTTCACGTAGTTGTCGGCGCTGGCCTGGAGCTTGGAGATTTCGTGATCGGTCAGCTCCCGGATGATGCGTCCCGGTGAGCCGCATACCAGCGATCGGTCGGGAATCACCTTGCCTTCGGGAATCAGCGAATTGGCACCGATCAGACAGTGCTTGCCGATCACCGCCCGGTTCAGCACCACGGCGTTGATGCCGATCAGCGAACCTTCGCCCACCGTGCAGCCGTGAAGCATGGCCTTGTGGCCGATGGTGACGTTGGCGCCGATGTTGAGCGGCACGCCATCGTCAGTGTGCAGCACCGCGGCATCCTGTACGTTGGTGTTGTCGCCGATCGTTATGGGGTCGTTGTCACCGCGCAGGATGGCGCCGAACCACAGATTGACATTGCGTCCGAGGTGCACGTCACCGATTACGGTTGCGGTGTCGGCAACCCAGACGCCCTCCTGCAATTGCGGGGTGTGCTCTCCGAGGCGGTAAATCGGCATATTTTTTTCCTGTTTTGGTTGGGTTTCGCCAGTGCCGCCGAATGGCCGGGCAAACAGCGCGCCATAATATCAGGGTGACAGTCAAGTGCAAGGGGAAAGTCCCCTTTTGCGAAGGCGCTTTCCGTAAGGGAAATAAGGGCTTAGCGAGTGCCGGAAGGCGCTCCGAGGAACGCCCTGATAAAACTGCAGGCACACGAGGAGGTGCGGTGATGAGCAATTACACGGTCTTTATGCCAACGGGAAAGCGCGCTGCGCCGGTGGCCGCGCTCTCGATCCACGGCCGGAGCTGACTGATGGCTGCCGATCTGCTTGAACTGACTCGCCTTGTCACGGCCTTTCGGGATGCGCGGGACTGGTCGCAGTTTCATTCCCTGCGCAATCTGATCGTTTCCCTCAACCTTGAGGCCGGCGAATTGCTGGAGCTCACCCAGTGGAAGACCGACGAGGAGATTGACGATCTGCCGACCGATTTTCATGGCCGTGAAGCCCTTGAGGACGAGTGCGCCGACGTGCTGCTGTATCTGCTCCTGATCGCCGATCGGGCCGGTATCGACCTCGAGGCAGCCACCCGCGCCAAACTCGCCAAAAACGAAGCCAAATACCCTGTCGAGCGCTTCCGCGGGTCGCGCCGCAAATACGACTCGCCGGAGTGATCGCCAGGGAGGCGGCAGGGCACTCGAGGTGATAGCATCGCGCCCTGATCTTTTATCCCGTTTTTGGGCGCATCCGCCATGCTGAGTTACCGCCACGCCTTCCATGCCGGCAATCACGCCGACGTGCTGAAGCACTTCGTCCTCGTCCAGCTCCTCGAATACTTCAACCAGAAGGACAAGCCCTACTGGTACATCGACACCCATGCCGGTGCCGGCTGCTATTCGCTCGACGAAACCTTTGCCCGCAAGAACGCCGAATTCGAAGAAGGGGTTGGCAGGCTGCTTGGCCGCAAGGATGTGCCGAAGGAGCTTAAAAGCTACCTCAAGCTGGTTCGCGATCTCAACCCCAGTGGCAAGCTGCATCTCTACCCGGGTTCGCCCTGCTGCGCGGAGCCGCTCCTGCGCACCGACGACAAGATGCGTCTTTTCGAGCTGCATCCCGCGGATCATCGCATCCTGAACAAGACCTTCGCCGATGCCGGCAACAAGGTGATGGTGCTCGAACAGGACGGTTTCACCGGCATCAACGCCTTCCTGCCGCCCCAGCCCCGGCGCGCTCTGGTGCTGATAGACCCGCCCTACGAGGTCAAGACCGACTATCGCACCGTGGTCGCCATGATCAAGGAAAGCCTGCGCCGCTTCCCGAGTGGAACCTATATGGTGTGGTACCCGAAGCTGCACAGCATGCAGTCGCGGGAGCTGCCGGAAAAACTGAAGCGCCTGCCGGACATCAGCTGGCTGAACGTGAGCCTCGACGTGCAGAAGCCTTCCGAGGACGGTTTTGGCATGCATGGGAGCGGCCTTTTCATCGTCAACCCGCCCTGGACGCTGCCGGCCACGCTGAAGAAGGTGATGCCTTATCTGGTGAGTGTGCTTGGCCTGGACGACGGCGCGAAATTCGAGATGGAATTCAAGATCGACTAGGCCGGCTCGACGCCGGCAGCCCTGCCCCAAGTAAAAACGCCCCGGCAGAACCGGGGCGTTTTGTTTGGCTGCTTGCTGCGAAAAAATCACAGCAGGTTCATTTTCTTGGCCGTTGCGGTGAGTTCGGCACGGAAGTTCGGGTGGGCGATGCCAATCAGCGCCTGAGTGCGCTGTTTGGCGCTCTTGCCGCGCAGTTGCGCCACGCCAAACTCGGTCACCACGTAGTTGATGTCGTTCTTGCTGGTCGACACGTGGGTGCCCGGGGTAAGCGTGGGCACGATGCGCGAGATTGTGTCGTTCTTGGCCGTGGAGGGCAGCACGATGAAGGCCTTGCCACCGTTGGAGCGGTTGGCTGCACGCACGAAGTCGGACTGGCCGCCGGTGCCGGAGTAGGGAATGGGGCCGAGGCTCTCGGAACCGCACTGGCCGAGGAAGTCGATCTCAAGCGTGGCGTTGATGCACATCAGGTTGTCGTTCTGGCCGGCAATGTACGGGTCGTTGGTGAAGTCCACCGGGTGCATCTCGACCATCGGGTTGCGGTGAAGGAACTTGTAGAGCTTTTTCGAGCCGAGGGCGAAGGTGGCGACCATCTTGCCGGGCATGAAGTTCTTGCGGCGGTTGGTGACGGCGCCGGCTTCGAGCAGCGTGAGGATGCCGTCGCCGACCATTTCGGTGTGGATGCCCAGATCGTGCTTGTGGGTCAGCTGCATCACGACCGCATCGGGAATGCCGCCGTAGCCGATCTGCAGCGTGGAGCCGTCGTCGATCATGTCGGCGACGTACTTGCCGATGGCTTCCTGAACCGGCCCGATGGTGGGCAGGCCGACTTCGAGCACGGGCTCGTCATTTTCGACCAGTGCGGTGACCTGCGAGATATGGATGTGGCAGTTGCCGAAAGCGAAGGGCACGTTCGGGTTGACTTCAACCACCACTGCGCGCGCCTTGCGGATCGCCGCCATGGTGTAGTCGGGCGCGAGGCCGAGCGAGAAGTAGCCGTGCTCGTCCATCGGTGAAACCTGGGTGAACACCACTTCGGCCGGCATCAGGCCGCGGTCGATGAGCTGGGGCATCTCGGAGAAGTAGCTCGGATAGAAGTCAACCACGCCCTCCTTGAAGCCCGGACGCGTTGCGCCGCTGAAGAAGTAGGCCACGTGGCGCACGTGCTCCGCGGTGGTCGGGTCGAGGTAGCCGAACTTGCGCACGGCGAGAATCTGCGACACCTTGACGTCGCGGAAGTCGCGGCGGCTTTCGGACAGTGCATTGAGCAGAGCCGGCGGCTCGGCGACTGCGGTGGGAACGACGATGGTGTCGCCGTTATGGACATTGCGGATGGCTTCGGCCGGAGTTACGCGCTTGGCGACGTACTGGGCGTGGACGGTCATCTGTTCTTCTCCCTTGATCGTTGTTTTCTCAAAATATTAAACCATGTCCTGCGGGCATGGTTTGTACTGGATTGTATAAGCTGGCGAGCCTTGCTCATCTGGCCTGCATCAAGGAAACGCTTGGCCCCGCGCGGGTTCAAGGCAGGGCTGAGCGATCTCGGCCAAGGCAGGTGCGGTGCCGCCAGTCGACCCTTTCGGCGAACCAGCCGGTGGTGAGCTTGCGTTGGATCTTGGGGCTCTTGAGGTCGATTTGCGGCATGGCTTCGCGCGGAAAATGCCCGCCGGCGGCACCCTCGGCAAGGGCGAAGACCCGGGTGTAAAGCGCTGTTTGTGCGAAGCGGGCGGTTTTTTCGAGGCGCAGGTCGCGGTTGATTTCGGCACCGGACAGGCCGAGGCGGTTGGCAATCCGCTGCAGCGCGGTGAGTGTGGTGCTGGGCTCGGACGAAGGCACGCCGCCGGTGTAACGCAGCAGGTCGCCGTCAAGGGCCAGTGGCTGACCGCTGATGCGGGCGACAGCGGCCTGGAAGGCAGCGTTGCGGCTGCTGTAGCGGCCGGCGTTGAAGTCGGCAAAGCGATAAAGGAGCTTGCTGTAGGGGGCGGGGTAGTCGAGCAGGATGGCCGTGCCGAAGTAGACGCCGCCGCGCCGGGTGAAGACCTCGCTCCGTACGCTGCCACGGCGCGGATAAGGATAGGCTTTCTCGGTGAACTGTTCCTCGGCGAAGGCAACGCTGACCTGCATCGGCCCGCCGGTGCGCACTGGGTTGTAGCCGCCCAGCAGGGAGCGGCCGTTGGGCAGTTCGGAAATCATGTCGTCGAACAGATCGTTCATCTGCTTTTCGGTACGCAGGGCATCGATGCGCGCCTTGTAACTGCGGCCGTCCGGGCTGGTCTTGAGAAGCGCGGCGTCGACCAGCAGGCGCGGAAGGTGCAGACGCTCACGCCGGGCTTCGATTTCTTTCTGGACGATTTGCGACAGGCCGGGCACCACCGGATCGGCCTGGAAGGTCGACTCCTGCTCGATGACGGCGATGACCGCGCAGATGTTGTCCGGCGTGGGCGGGATGCGCAGCGCCGAAAAGGCCGTGAAGATGTCGCCGGACCAGCCCTCGCGGTCCTTAACGCCGGGCGGCAGGAAGCCGGCGACCAGCGCCCGCCCTTCGCGCTCGGACGGATAGGCTGCCGGAGGCTTTGGCGGAGCAGGCAGCGGGACGGGCGTTGGCAAGGCCGCGGGCGCCGGAGCGGGCTTTGGAAGCTCGGTGGCGGGCGCTGGCAGGGGTTTGGCGGGCATCCCGCCGGGTGCGGGCGGCAGTGTTGGCGAGGGGCGCGATTCAACCGGGCCGGTGCTCGCGCAACCCGAAACAAGCGCCATGCCGGTGATCAGCCCGGCCAGTGCGACCCGCGCGGCGAGGCGGCTGGTCAAGGCTTTTGGGCGGGCGCCCCGGCGCCTTTTTCCGCTTCGGCGATGCGGCTCAGGGTGCGCGTGTAATAGGCCGAGTAGCCCAGGCCGAGCAGTGCCATGATGCCGGTCATGAACACCGGGCCCTCGACCGGCCGACCGGCCAGCACGTTGGTGATGAAGGAGTAGCCGAGCACGAGGGCAGCGGCGAAGCCGCCCAGGATGCGGATCATCGCGAAGGTTTTTTGCTGTTTGAGGGTGGGTGTTGCCATGGGTTGTTTGAGTCGAAAGCCAGAGTGGCGGGAGGATCAGGCTTCTCCTCCCGCGCGTCAAGCGTCCCGGCGAGCGCTCGTCAGAACAGCCCGCGACCGAGCCAGTAGCCGCCTGCGGCGATGAGCGCCGAGCAGGGGATGGTGAGCACCCAGGCCCACACGATGCTGCCCGCGATGCCCCAGCGCACTGCCGCCGTCCGGCGCACCGAGCCGACACCGACGATGGCGCCGGTGATGGTGTGGGTGGTGGATACCGGGATGCCCAGGCTGGTGGCGAGGAACAGGGTGATTGCTCCGCCGGTTTCGGCACAGAAACCGCCCACCGGCTTGAGCTTGGTGATGCGCTGCCCCATCGTCTTGACGATCCGCCAGCCCCCGAACAGGGTGCCGAGGCCGATGGCCATGTAGCACAGCACGACGACCCACATGGGAACCGGGTCGCCCTGGGCGGTGATGCCCGCAGCGATCAGCAGCATCCAGATGATGCCGACCGTCTTCTGGGCATCGTTGCCACCGTGACCCAGACTGTAGAGAGCGGCGGAAACCAGCTGGAGACGCCGGAACCATTTATCCACGCGGCGCTGGGTCTTGTTGCGGCAGATCCAGGCAACCACAACCAGGATCAACGAACCCAGGATGTAGCCGAACAGCGGGGAAATGATGATGAATGCGACGGTCTTCCAGATGCCGGCGCCAATCAGGGAGTCGGTGCTGCCTGCCTTGGCGATGGCTGCGCCGACGATGCCGCCGATCAGGGCGTGGGACGAGCTCGACGGAATACCGTAATACCAGGTGACCACGTTCCAGGCGATGGCGCCCAGGAGCGCGCCAAAGATGAGGTAGTGGTCCACCACGCTCGGGTCGATGATGCCCTTGCCGACGGTGCTGGCGACCTTGAGCTGAAAGACAAAGAGCGCGACGAAGTTGAAGAAGGCGGCCCAGGCTACGGCCTGATGGGGTTTGAGGACGCCGGTGGACACGACGGTGGCGATGGCGTTCGCGGCGTCGTGAAAGCCGTTCATGAAGTCAAACAGCAGGGCAACCACAACCAGCCCGGCGATGACCCAGAATCCGATCTGTACGGGTTCCATGGCGGTGCTCAGGCGTTTTCCAGCACGATGCCTTCGACGATCTTGGCGACGTCCTCGCAGCGATCGGTAATCGATTCAAGTTGTTCGTAGATTGCCTTGAGCTTCATGACCTGAAGTGCGTCGCGCTCGTCGCGGAAGAGCTTGGACATGGCACCGCGCATGATGCGGTCCGCGTCGGTTTCGAGCCGGTCGATTTCCTGGCAGGTTTGCAGGATGGCACTGGCGTTGTCCATGTTGGCGATCAGGCCGACCACGATCTTCACTCGGGTGCAACAGGACAGGCTCACGTTGGCCAGTTGGAGGGCTTCCGGGGTGATGCGTTGGATGTGATACAGGGGAATGCACTCGGCGACATCCTGGACCGTGTCCAGGATGTCATCCATGGCATTGATGAGGCTGTGGATCTCGTCGCGATCGAGGGGGGTGATGAAGCTCTTGTGAGCCTGGGCGACGGTTTCGTGGGTGATCTTGTCGGCGGCTTCCTCGATTTTTTCGATGGCGGCGATGTGTTTTTCCGCACTGCCCATGTCTTCCATCAGGGCGACGAGCTCCTGAGCCCCGAGAACGATTTGCTCGGCATGGTTGTTGAAGTAGTCAAAAAAACGGCCCTCTTGGGGCAGGAGACGTCCGAACATGGCTTTTATTGTTACAAAGTGATGACTGTAACTTTAAATTTTAACAGAGCGCTGCCCGCTTAACGAAAGGAAGTGTGTGGCCGACCGGCAGATCTGTCTGCCTGACGCTACAGTCCGCCGATGCCTTGCCGTTAGTCTGATGCCCTCCAGATTGGGGGACAGGCACTGTCGAAGCAGGTGGAGGAATCGGATGTCGTTGGGTGGATTGACGTTGTCGGAACTGATCGGGGCCTTGAGTCACGCCCTCGATATCACCGAAGGGCAACCGGAAGGCCATTGCGTGCGCTGCTGCTGGATCGGCATGCACGTAGGGCGTGCAATGGGTCTGAGCGATGAGCAGTTGTGGGAGCTGTATTACACGCTGCTGCTCAAGGATCTGGGCTGCAGCAGCAACGCCGCGCGCATTTGCGAGCTGTACCTGAGTGACGACCTTGCTTTCAAGCGTGACTTCAAAACGGTAAATGGCAGCTTGCCGAAGGTTCTGAAGTTCGTCATCGGCCATACCGGCCTCGGTGCTGGCCTTGCCGAGCGTTTCAAGGCGCTCGCCAAGATCTTTCAGAGTGGTGACGACATTGCCCAGGAGTTGATCCAGACCCGCTGCACCCGGGGTGCGGACATCGCGCGGCAATTGCGTTTTGGCGAAGGTGTGGCAATGGGTATCCACGGCCTCGACGAGCACTGGAACGGCGGCGGGCGCCCTGCGCGGCTGCAAGGAGAGGCGATTCCCCTCTCCTCACGGATCGCCCTGCTGGCTCAGGTGGTGGATGTGTTCAATGTTTCCGACGGCGCGGATGCGGCGGGCTGGGAGGTGGAGGATCGCAGTGGCTCGTGGTTCGACCCCGCGGTCGTGTCTGCATTCCGGCGCTGTGCGGAAGACCCCGCTTTCTGGGAGCGCCTGTCGGCGCCCGATCTGGATCAGGCTGTGTTCGCACTCGAGCCGGGGCGTTTTGTTGTGCCGCTGGATGACGACTACCTGGACGAGATCGCAGCGGCTTTCGGCGAGGTCATTGACTCGAAAAGTCCCTATACCTCGGGTCACAGTGCCCGCGTTGCGTTGTACGCCGACTGCATTGCCGCCGAGCTGGGGCTGACGCCGCACCGGCGGCGCTGGCTTAAGCGCGCCTCGCTGCTCCACGACATGGGCAAGCTGGGCGTCAGCAATGCCATTCTCGACAAACCGGGCAAACTGAATGAAGACGAATGGGCCGCGGTGAGGCAACACGCGGTTTATACCGAAACCATTCTGTCGCGTATCGGGGCTTTTACTGAAATGGCGATTGTTTCAGGCGCCCACCACGAGCGTCTGGACGGCAAGGGCTACCCGCGGGGAATCTCCGGGGAGGCCATTTCCCTGGAAACCCGGATCATCACCACCGCCGACATCTTTGATGCGATCACCGCCGAACGGCCTTACCGTGGAGCGATGCCGGTGGCCAAAACGCTGGCAATCATGGGCTCGGAAGTGGGGCAGGCCATCGATGCCCGCTGCTTTGAAGCCTTGCAGCGGATCGTCGATGACCTTGGGTTGAGCTAGGGTGCGCTGATCCATAAGTAAATCGGGGGGACGCGTGCGTCCCCCCGAAATGGTCACCATACCGCAGGGGCGCAAAGCCCCCTTGCTCAGGACCTGGGCTTGCGCGGGGGCTTGCCGAAGCCACCCGCCGGGCGATCGAAGCCGCCTTCCTTGCGGAACGGCTTCTTCGGGCCTGCGCCACGGCTGCCGGCACCCCGTTCGCGGCTGGCTTCCTCGGGGCTGGCGAGGCGGATGTTCAGCGCTTGCTGACGCACGCGAGCGCGACGCAGGATCTGGATCACGTCGTTGGAGAGATCGGCCGGCAGCTCGACGGTGCTGTAGTCCTCGAACAGGTTGATCTGGCCGATGAAGCGGCTTTCGATGCCGGCCTCGTTGGCGATGGCGCCGACGATGTCCTTTGGGCTGGCCATGTGCTCTCGACCCACATCGATGCGGTAGCGGGCCAGGCGGCCTTCCGCGTAGTCGCGGCGACGCTCGAGGATTTCACCGCGGTTTTCGCGGGGCTCGCGCGTTTCACGCGGGGCGCGCGGATCCGGCTTGCCGGAGGCGGACATCTGGGCGAAGTCGGGTTTGCCGGAGTCCGGCATCTGCAGCGGGCGGTCCTTCTGGGCCAGGTAGGCGAGCGCAGCGGCGATTTCGCGGATGTCTGAGTCGTTGTTCTCTTCCATGCCGGCGATCACGTTGAGGAAGAAGCTCAGGTCTTCGGACTCGAGCACTTCGGCAACCTGCTGGCGGAAGGATGCGACGCGCTTGTCGGCAACGGCTTCCCGCGAGGGCAGCTTGAGGGCTTCGATCGGCTGGCGCGTGGCGCGCTCGATCTGGCGCAGCAGGTGGTTTTCGCGCGGGGCGACGAAGAGGATTGCGTTGCCGGCGCGGCCGGCGCGGCCAGTGCGGCCGATGCGGTGAACGTAGGCCTCGGTGTCGTACGGGATGTCGTAGTTGATGACATGGCTGACGCGGGGCACGTCGATGCCGCGGGCGGCCACGTCGGTGGCGACGACGATGTCGAGGGTTTTGTTCTTGAGTTGCTCGATGACACGCTCGCGCAACTGCTGGGTCATGTCGCCGTTCAGGCAGGCTGCAGCGTAGCCACGGGCTTCGAGTTTCTCGGCGAGTTCGACGGTGGCGGTCTTGGTGCGGACAAAGACGATGGCGGCATCGAATTCGTCTTCCACTTCAAGAATGCGGGTCAGCGCATCGAGCTTGTGCGGGCCGGCAATTTGCAGGAAACGCTGGCGGATGGTGGAGACAGTTGTCGTGGCCGACTTGATCTTCACTTCCTTCGGGTCGTTCAGGTAGCGGTGGGCAACCCGGCGGATGGCGTCCGGCATGGTGGCCGAGAAGAGGGCGGTTTGCCGTTCGGCCGGAATGCGCTCGAGAATCCATTCCACGTCGTCGATGAAGCCCATGCGCAGCATTTCGTCGGCTTCGTCGAGGATCAGGGTGGTGAGGCCTTCGAGGTTGAGGCTCTTTCTCTCCATGTGGTCCATGACACGGCCGGGCGTGCCGACCACCACGTGGGCGCCGCGCTGGAGCTGGCGCAGCTGGACGACCATGCTCTGGCCGCCGTAGATCGGCAGCACATGGAAGCCGGGCATCTTGCTGGCGTAGCGCTGGAAGGCTTCGGCAACCTGGATGGCGAGCTCGCGTGTGGGGGCGAGAACGAGCACCTGCGGGTTGCGCTTGGTGATGTCCACGCGATCGAGGGCGGGCAGCGCGAAGGCAGCCGTTTTGCCGGTGCCGGTCTGGGCTTCGCCGAGGATGTCGTGGCCGGCAAGCAGGTGGGGAATACAGGCGGCCTGGATGGGCGAGGGGGTTTCGTAGCCAATCTCGGCGAGGGCCGCGAGGAGCGGCGCCTGGAGATCAAGCTGGTCGAAGCGTTCGATGGGAGCAGTCATGGGAGAGGGGCGCGGGCCGGGTGAAGGGTGAAGCGGTCTTGGGCCCGGGAAAAAGAGGCGGCTTCAATTAAAGGGGGATTTTACCGGAAGCCGGCTTCCGCGTCCCGGCCCCGGTTCACGGCTTGGTGACAGTACTTGCATCCTGGCCGAACAAAACCTTCTTTGCCTCGTCGCTCATCGGGGGCTGGGCCGGATTGACCTGCTCGGCAAGGGCGTAGGCGCGGACGGTGGCCGGACGTTGCCGGATGGTTTCGAACCAGCGCTTGATGGCGGGGAAGTCATCGAGGTTCTGGCGCTGTTTGTCGTGGGGGACGATCCACGGGTAGCAGGCCATGTCGGCGATGGAGTAGTCGGCGCCGGTGATGAAGTCGCGGTTGGCAAGGTGGCGGTCGAGCACGGCGTAGAGGCGCGCGGTTTCCTTGACATAACGATCGATGGCATAGGGAAGCGGCTCGGGGGCGTACTGGGTGAAATGGTGGTTTTGTCCGGCCATCGGGCCCAGACCGCCCATTTGCCAGAACAGCCACTGCAGGGCGTCGATGCGCGTGCGGGCGTCGGCAGACAGGAAACGGCCCGTCTTTTCGGCGAGGTAGAGCAGGATGGCGCCGGATTCGAACACCGAAATCGGCTCGCCTCCGCCGGCCGGGCTGCGGTCGACGATGGCGGGGATGCGGTTGTTCGGTGCGATGCGCAGGAAATCCGGCTGGAACTGTTCACCCTTGCCGATGTTGATCGGGCGGAGGGTGTAGGGCAGGCCGGCCTCTTCGAGGAAGAGGGTGATCTTGTGGCCGTTGGGGGTGGTCCAGTAATACAGGTCGATCATTGTTTTTCTCTCAGGCTGAAGGGCGTCGCTCGGCGGCCAGCACCCAGGCGGGGTCGAGGCTGCGAATCGGGACGCGGGGATCGGCGGGAATGCTGCCGGCGAGCTGCAGTTGCAGGTAGCGCAGGCAGGAAACACGCAGGAAGGACGTGAAGTTCGTGCTTTCGTCGAGTCGGCCGCTTGCGGAGAGTTCGTCGTAGAGCCGGCCGAGCAGCTGCGGCACGCTGAGGCCGTCGCGCTCGCCGATTTCTTCAAGCACCTGCCAGAACA
>Ga0268298_10001555_pt1 | contig 26774 bp, 35 predicted proteins | sample WWTPWeurt_MetaG_FD_194462 | JGI IMG/M metagenome (GOLD analysis project Ga0268298, IMG submission 194462) | Activated sludge microbial communities from WWTP in Nijmegen, Gelderland, Netherland - WWTP Weurt | ecosystem: Engineered > WWTP > Aerobic digester > Activated sludge | place...
TGGCGGGAGCGTCCTATGGATGAAAACGCGAGTATGGAAGAACAATGGATTTGTGAAGCCCAGGCCGGGTCGGCGGTCGCCTTTGGTCAATTGGTTGCAGTTTACCAAGGGAAGCTTTACGGTTTCTTGCTTTCCTACGTCGGCCGAGGGGATGTCGCCGACGAATTGACGCAGGAGGCGTTTTTAAAGGCCTGGCGCGGATTAAAAGGATTTCGAAGCGAAAGCCGGTTTCAAACGTGGCTCTTTCAAATCGGTTTGAACGTCCTCCGCGGTTGGGGCCGGCGTGAAAAAATCCGCCGGTTGCGCGAGCGGGCCTTCGGTTGGCTCCGCGAAGACGACGAAACCCCCCGCGCCCCGGAGGAACGGCTTAAGGATTCGCGCCTCGACGCCGACCCGCAACGCGCGGTCGACGCCGGGGAGCTAAGGGAAAAAACAAACGGGGCGGTCGCCCTATTGCCGCCCAAAGAAAAGATGGTATTTTTGTTGCGCCACGAGCAGGGGTTGCCCCTCGCGGACATCGCGCGGGTGATGAACGTGGCGGAAGGCACGGTCAAAGCGCATTTGTTTCACGCGCTGGCCAAATTGAGGAAGACACTGGAGGAGCACCGATGAACTGTCAGGACGCGCAAAGGGGGATGGTGGTCAACGCCCACGGCGACTCCCCTCTTTCGGCGGAAATGTCGGCCCACCTCGCGGGGTGCCCGGCCTGCCGCCAAGAGTTGGAGGCCCTGCGGGCCTTCGTGCGTGCCCTGCCCAAGGGGGACCTCCCCCCCAACGCTTTTTTCGCACGGCAACGGGCCGCGATCATGGAGAGGATCGAAACGCCCGCCGCGCCGCGGTTTTTCCCCGCCCGGTGGCCCTGGGCCACGGGCCTGGCGGCGGCGCTGCTCCTGGGCGTCTATTTTTCCTGGTCGCAGCGGCCCCGGCCGGCCCCGGCCGAGCTCGTGCGCAATTTGGAAATGATTCAAAACATGGACATGCTTGAAGCCTGGGCCGACATGGAATCCCATGACCGCGCGTAGCGCCTGGGGCCTGGCGGTCCTGTTCTTCGCGGTCGGCGTCAAATCGCTCGACGCGCCGCCGCGCGAGTTGCTGGAGAATCTGGAATTTTTCAAGTCGATGGATTTGTTGTTGGATGACGATTCGACCGCGCCGAAAGAAGTCAAACCCAAGGCGCGACCGGGCAAGGAGAGGGGCCATGCGTCGACAAAATCGAAATAACCTTTGGGTTCGCCGGGCCCTTCTGGCCCTCCTGGTTTGTGGCGTCGGGGCCCCGGCCCCTCTGCGCGCCGACGACAAGGCCCTCCAACGCTGGGAGCAAATGCCCGCCGAAGAGCGCGAGCGCGCCCTCAAGAATTACGAAACCTGGAAGTCCCTCGACGCCGGCGAGCGCGAAAAAATCCGCGAGCGCTGGGAACGCTTCCGCGCCCTGCCGCCCGAACGCCAGGCCGAGATCCGCGACCGTTGGGACCGCTTTCAGAAATTGTCCGACGACGAAAAACGCGCCTTGAAAGAAAAGGTGGAACGCTGGAAGTCGGACAAAAGCGGTCGCCCCGAGGACGGGGACCCCCGCGGCCGCGACGACCGCGACGACCGCCGCGAGGACCGCCGCGACGACCGCGACGCCGACAAAAAGGACAAAGAGGACGAAAAGAAAGGCGACCGTTCCGATGACCGCGAACGGGACCGGGACGGCCGCGACGACCGGGGCTCCGACCACGACTAAACCTTTTCCCGGTTCCCGGCGTCTCATCCGTATCGACCCCACAAGGTCAAGCCAATAAAATACGGAGGAAAAATATGAAAGAGTTGAAACTGTTCCTGTTGAGCCTGATGGCGATGGGCCTTATGGTCACCAGCCCGCAAGGGAGCTGGGCCCGCCACGGGGGAGACGACGGGGGTTCGAGCGGCAGCGGCGGTGGTGGCGGTTCCGACGACGGATCCGATGACGACATTCGCCAAGAGGACCGGCAGGAAGACCGGCAGGAAGACCGTGACCAAACCCGTCGCGAAGACCGCCGGGAAGACCGCCGCAAGCACCACGACGACGATCCCTCCCACGACGCCACGGACGACAGCGTGACCGGCGTCGACACCCACCGTCAGCGCGGCCGCGACCAGGTCCGTCACCGGGAGCGCCTGCAGGAAAAGCGGGAGCGCCTCCAGGCCCGCCTGGAAGAGGCCCGCGCCGCCGGCAAAACGGCGAAGATCGCGGAACTCGAAAAAAACATTGAGAAAGTGCAGGCCAAAATCGCGGGCGTCGACGACACGCCCGGGGATTCCACCGACGACTCGGCCACGCACCGGACCCGCACCCGCACGCGGACCCGGGAATAATCGAAACACCATCGTTTGACCCCAGGCGGGGGAGCGGCGACGCTCCCCCGCCTTTTCTTAAAACCAAGTTACGCAAGGAGAAGTCATGAAGACGTTGCCCGCGGTGCTCTTGACCTTGTTGAGCGGTTCCCTTTACGCGGCCAAGCCGGTTGTCTCGCCCTTCGCCACGCTGGAAGCGGGTTTCGAGTCCAACGTGTTCCAGTCCCCCGACACGTTCGCGGGCACGACCGAGCCGGTCAAGGACGACACCTTTTTAAGGTACGAAGCCGGCGTCGACCTGGCCTGGCGTTTCCCGGCGGGGCGGCGCGTCGACCTGTCCGTGGCCCACGAGGAAATCCGTTTTTCCTCCCACAACCTCATGAACCGCTACGGCACCGACGTTTGGGCGCAATACCGCCACCCGCTCAACGACCGCTGGGAACTTTCCACCGCCGGCTATTGGGAATCGCGCCGGGAGCGCGGGGTGGACGTGGACGGCCTGCCGCTCTCACAAACCTACACCTATTCCGCTTTTGAGATTTCCCCCCGCGTGGAATGGAAGGGCCCCGTTTTCGACGACCTGGGCCTGAGCGAAGTTCGTTTCACCCTCAGCCACCGCGCCGCGGACTACGAAACGCCGATTTCCACCAACGTGCAATCCCAGGACTATTCGCAAAACAAATTCGGCCTGCGCCTTCTGCAGAATTATTCGTCCCAAACGGCCGCCTGGTTCGAATACGAAGTGGAAATGCGCGACTACGACGATTACATCGCCCGTTTGGGCGGACCCGCCGCTCTGGAAGGCGACCAAGACCCCAACGGCACTTTGCGAAGCCACACCGATCATCACCTCGCCCTGGCCTGGGAAAAACGCCCCCGTCCCGGCGTCCGTTGGGAGTTGGGATTAACGGCGACGGTCCGCGATGACGGTTTTCAGAATTATTTCGGATACAAAGAGGCGGGAATTTACGTGAAGGGAAAACACCGCTTCCCTTCCAAAACGGAATTGAGCGGCAGGGCGTCCTGGGCCACCCGGGGCTACGACGTGCAAACGTTGTCCCTGGTCGACGCCACCCAGCGGCGGGTGTCCCTCCCCCGGGCGACGATCAAGGCGGCCCAACCGCTTGGCGCCCGCTGGAAGGTCCACGCCCGCTACGACTTCGACAGCCAGGATTCCAACATCAATTCACCGACCTCCCCGCTCCAGGGGTTCACGGATCACGCGCTGTCCGGCGGGGTGACGTTCGACTGGTAGGGAGGGGTTTTAAAACGTCGACCAGGTGGAGCCTTTGAGGTCGGTGTGGTAACACTCAATGGCCAATTTTCCCCAGGCCGCAGCTGTCCGGGGCGCGACGTACACGAATTCCCCGTCGCATATGGCGTCGATGGCGAAAAAGTCGTCGTGGGCGACCTGGTCGATGGTCCAGACGGGGCCGTGGTGTTTCGGCACCGACAGGGGAACCCATCGCTGCAGGTATTTGGTGTTGGCGGTCAGGGTGGTGATCAATTCGGTTCGGTCAAAGCCCAGGGGCACGGTCGGGAAGACGCCCTCGTTGTCGGCGTAGTAAATTGAAATGGCGCTGCGCACGGCGCCCAGTTGCCCCTTCGCCGCCGATTCCTTGCCCCTGCGCACCATGTCGGCGAATTTGGGAATCGCGATCGCGGCCAAAACCCCGATGATGGCCACGACGATCATCAATTCGATGAGGGTGAACCCCCATTTCGTCTTCGAAATCGATCTCCCGCCGACCCGCAATCGCTTTGGTTTCCTCATAATCCAACTATAACACCATTAGCCCCGTTTTTCAAATCGAAAACAAACAGAATTTACGACCTTGTTACCCCGATCTGGTTTATAATAACCATTGATAGACAGTCCGTTTCACCTTTCGGTCGGTTTGTTGCATTCTCGAAGGGTGTAACTTGACACCTTGGAAAGCGGGATTCCAGGAAAGGAGGAACCGACTATGCCGGCGAACAACGCGCAATCGCCAATCGCCACGGCGTTCCGTGCCGCGGTGATGAAATACCGCATCTACCCGACCACGAGCGTCACGGTCCGGCAGGCCATCGCCCTCTTGCACCAGGCGGTTCTCGAGCTCATGCTCACCCGTGAAGAAGTCCGCCTCACCCGCAACGAGGGAAAAATGTTCCTCGACCTGGAGGAAATTCCCCAGGCCGACGCCATCGCGGAGCTTTACGAGGCCGCCGGCGTCCAAAGCCTGCGTTTCGTTAAGGGGTTCACCATCGAAGAGGCCGACGCCCTGGTGGCCTGCCTCGCCCGCAAACGCACCGACGGTTCCACGTTTTCCGAAGCCCTGTCGACCGCCGGCGTCACCCACGTGGAAACCAACGACCGCACCGTCGTGCAGTTGACGGAGGAGCAGACCGTCGTGGGCCGCGGCTTTTTCCAATTTCAGGACATTTCCGCTCAACAGGACGTCAAATCCTCGGTCATGAGCGCCATCGACTACATCGACAAGATCCCCGAGGAAACCCACCGCCAACACCTGCGCCAACAGCTGGCGGTCCGCATGGCTTCCCTCAAGTCCGACGTCATCATGGACCTGGTGGAAAAAGGCCAGTTCGCCGAAGGCGGAGAAAATTCCCTCAAACAGCCCTTTTTGGAGGCGGTCTCGGGCGGCCGCATGCTGGAAATCCTCAACGAGGTCTGCCGCTGGGCCAAAAAAATTGAACGCGCCGCCGACGGCTCGGCCGACAATCCGGAACGCGCCCGCCTGCGGGAGTTCGTGTCGTTCCTGCTGAAATCCCCGGCGGCCGCCAACGTGCCCCGGCCGATCTACGAAGACCTGCAAAAAAGCCGATTGATCGACGCCGTGCCCGACACGGCGGCGGCGGTCGCCGTCGAAGAGCCGCTGGACGTCCAGGCCGACGTCCTTTTGCAGGGCAACGACGCCAAATTCCTCCAGGGTCTGCGGGGAAAGGGCCTCGCCCCCTTCATTGAGCGCATGCTCGCCGTGGGCCTTTCGGACCGCGTGCCGACGTTCATCGAGCGCATCAGCCACCTGGTCCGCGAGGCCGAAACCACGCTCCGGACCGAGGCGGTGCAGGTGGCCCACCCGCTCCAGGCCATCCTCTGGGAAAATCGCCTCGAGGAGGAAGCCGAAAAAATGAACAGCGCCCTCCGCGCCCAGGCCGACGAGGAGCGCCAGTCCGCGGTCTACAAAGAACTCCGGCACGCCCTGGTGCACGCGGCCTTGCACGATTTCCGTTCAAAGGCCTTCGGCCCGGCGGAGCGGACGCTCCGCCTGTTGCGCAAGCACGCCGAAACCGAGTCCCCCTATTTGGAAGGCCGCCGGGCCGAAGCGTCGGCCGCCCTGCAGGACATCCTCGAGGAATTGCTGGATGTCCTCGTGGACGACCTGTCGTCCGACGCGCCGGAACGCAAGGCCCCCGCCGAAAAACTGCTGGAACACGTGGGCGAGCGGGGCATCCGCGTGTTCGTGGCCCTGGTGCGCAACTCCCCCAACCCGCGCCTGCGGCAGTGGGCCGCGGCGCGCTTGGCCCGTTACCCCGAGCAGGGCGCCGCCGCCCTGGCGGCCGAGCTCGACATCCACAACACCTCCCAGGTCATCCTCAACGTGACCAGCGTCATCCCTTTGTTGGCCAACCCGGCCCTGGTGCCGGGCATCGGGGCCATGGTCTTTTACCCCGACCCCGACGTTCGCCGCGCCCTGGTGCGCGTGCTTCAAAAACTCTCCGGCGACGACGCCATGGGCATCGCCGAACGGTTCCTTTACGACAGCGACGCGGGGGTCCGCCAAACGGCCATCGACGTCGTGGGGAATTACGGTTGGAAACGCGCCATCGGCCGGTTATTGGAGTTGCTGGAGGACGGCCCCGAGGCGGAAATGGAAGCCGCCAGCATCGCGCTGGGCCGCCTGCGGGCCGAATCGGCGGTGGAGCCGTTGTTCCGGATCGTCGCCGGGAAAACGAAAGCCTTCGGTCTCGGCCGCAAAACCTCGTCGGACCTTCTGCGCGCCCGGGCGGCCTGGGCCCTGGTTCAAATCGGTTCGACGGCGGCCCAACAGCGCCTGCGGACCTTCCGCGAGGACCCCGACCCGCTCATCCGCCAACTGGCCAACGCCGCCCAAACGACGTAGACCCCCGCCGGTCACTCCCGGTCGGCCAGCAACAGCTCCGCCCATTGCCAGTCCATCACCATCAACAAATCCGTTTCTTCCTGGTTGCGGGTTTCATCGATCATGTGGCGGTGGGGCGTTGGCACGGCGAGTTCCCCCCGCTGGAATTCCAGCGTGGTCAGTACCTCCAGGGCGTGATCCAAGTTCCCTTCGACAAAGATCAGGTCGTGCCGGTCCCACAGGACGGTCGCGGGTTCTTTGGGCGCTTCGATGAGGAAATCGTGCCGCCCGTCCCCGTTCAAAAATGATTGAAACCGTTCAAAGAAAATACGCAATTCCCCCAGGGTCATCATGGGGCTGCGGTAACGGCCGGGGCGGGCGTCGGTGCGGGGCGTGTGCAGGACGTAGGTGGCCACAAAGGGCCCCGTCATCGGCACCACCAACATGCGGAACAGGGCGCCGGGGTCGTGCGCGCCGCCGATGCGCAGGCGCGGCCCGATCGCGCCCCAGTCGGAGGCGAAACACGCCGGGTGTTCGTACGGGCCCCAGCGGTTGTCTATGGAAACGGCAATTCGACCCAAGTCCCCCCCTAACCCGCGTGGCGCCGGGTTTCCCCGGCGCGCCGCGCGATGGCGCGTAGCATACCTGAAAAAATCCATTTGTGCACGGGCAAGAGGGCGTACCAATACACCAGTCCCCACAACCCCAAAGGGTCGAAAATCGCGGTCTGGTGGATTTCGCACCCTTCGGCCTTGGGTTTCACGTCAAATTCCAGCCACGCCCGCCCGGGAAGCTTCATTTCCGCCCGGAGGCGCAACCGCCGCCCCGGTTCGATCAACTCCACGCGCCAATAATCCAAGGCGTCCCCGACCCGCAATCGGTGGGGGTCCCGTCGGCCGCGGCGGAGCCCCACGCCGCCCACCAGGGCGTCCAGCCACCCGCGCCATCGCCACAGGAAATTCCAAAAATACCACCCGTTCTTCCCCCCGATGCGCTCGATGTGGCGGAACGCGTTTTCCACCGACCCGCCCGATTCGGTCACGCGGTAATCCACGATGCGCACGCCCCAGCGGGCGTCGCGCCAAGCGCGTTCGTTGGCCTGGCTCGACACCGCGTCGGCCCAGCGCGTCGCGTTGAAGTGCCGCTCCTCCCCCATCAGGACGCGCGCCAGCGCCTCCCGCACCCCGACCGGACGCACGGGGAAATCCCGCAGGGCGTCGGCGCGCTCCACCACGGTCGCGTGGCGTATGCTTTCCACCAGCTTTCGGCCGACGCGCGCGTAAACCGGCGCCACCAGATTCAGCCAAATGCCCGACAGCCGGGGCGTCAACACCGGGACGGGGATCATCCACCGCCGCAATCCCCGCTGGCGGGCGTACTCGTTCATGAGCGCGCCGTAGGACATGACTTCCGCGCCGCCGATCTCGTACACCCGCGACGCGGGCAGGGGCACCTCCAAGGACTGCAGCAGGTACGCCAACACGTCGTCGATAAAAATCGGCTGGGCCCTCACCCGCACCCATCGGGGGGTGACCATCACGGGCAAACGCTCGACCAGACTGCGGATGATTTCAAAGGAAAGACTGCCGGACCCCAAAATGATCGACGCGCGCAGTTCCAGGGTGGGCACGCCGGAGGCGTGGAAAAGGCGACCGACCTCCTGGCGACTGCGCAGGTGGGCCGAGAGTTTTTCCCCCTGGGCCGGGCAAATGCCCCCCAGGTAAATCAGGCGTCCCACCCCGGCGGCCCGCGCCGCACGGGAAAAAACGTCCGCCAGCCGTCGGTCCTCGTTTTCAAAATCGACGGGTGCCCCCATGGCGTGGACCAAATAATACGCCGCCTCCGCGCCCCGCAGCGCCTCCACGAGGGTGGTGTAGTCGGACAGGTCCGAGCGCACGATCTCGGTCCCCGCGTCCGCGCGGCCCCGCAACAATTCGGGCCGCCGGACCAGGCAGCGCACGCGGTGCCCGGCGGACTCCAAGTCCTTCAGCAGCCGCCCGCCGACGTAGCCCGTCGCCCCGGTCAAAACCACTTTCGTCGACCGCTTCCCCGCCGCGCTCACGACGGGGCCCCGTCCACGCGCCGGGGGGTCCGCGGATCGCTCCCGCCTTCGCGCCGCCGGGATTTTTGGGTCGCGGCCATCCACAGGAGGGTCGCGAGGGCGAAGGCGGCCCCGGCCGTGAAGGTCGCCCGGGGGCCCGCGGATTTCCATAGCCAACCCGCCAACACGTTCGACACCAGCATCCCGATCCCCGACACGAAGTGGAAGAGGCCGAAGGCCGTGCCGCGCGCGTCGGGCGGGGCGGTTTCCGCGACCATCGCCGCCAACAGGCCCTGGGTCAATCCCAAATGCAACCCCCACAAAACCACCCCGAGGGCCAACCCCCACCAACGATCGATCCATCCCACCAGGAGCGCTCCCAAAACCAACACCGCCATGCCCGTCACGAGCAAACGATTCTTGTCGCCGCGATCGGCCCGCTTGCCCGCCGGGTAGGCCGTCAGGGTGTAAACCAAATTCAGGCCCACCAGGATCAACGGCGTCGCGGCCACGGGCAAACCCCGCGCCTGTCCGGCCAACAGCAAAAACGCCTCGCTGAAGCGCGCCAGGGTGATCAGCGCGCCCAGGGCCACGACCAACCAAAAGGCTTTTCCCATCGTTCCCGGTCGGCGCCATTCGAGGGGCCGGGTCGCTTTTTTACCGTCGACCGGAGGTTCCTTCACCCCCAGCCACAAAATGACCACCGCCAAACCCGCGGGCAAGGCCGCCACCCAAAACACTTTTCGGAAATCCCCCGCCCACAACACCATGAGCCCCATGGCGATCAACGGGCCCAGCACCGCCCCCACCGTGTCCAGGGATTGCCGCAGGCCGAAGGCGGCCCCGCGGATTTCCGGCGGCGTCACCTCGGTCAGCAGGGCGTCCCGGGGCGCCCCGCGCAGGCCCTTGCCCACCCGGTCGGCGAAGCGCGCGCCCGTCAGCATCGCCACCGAACCCGCCGTCGCGATGAAGGGTTTCGACGCCGCGGCCAGGCCGTAGCCCACCAGGGCCCAGACTTTGCGCCGTTGCATCCGGTCGCTCAACGCGCCCGAGAAAACCTTTACGATCAGCGACGTGGCCTCCGCGAGGCCCTCCACGGCGCCGATCACGAGGGGGTTGGCCAAAAGCACGGTGGTCATGAAGGCCGGCAACAGCCCGTGGATCATTTCCGACGACACGTCCATCCCCAGGCTCACAAACCCCAGGGCCCACACCGCCCGGGGCATGGCGGGTCCGCGGGCAAGGGCGCGGTCGTTCATGGTTTTCTCCGTCTTGTGCGGTTCCACGGGTATAAGTTATAACCTATTAAAATCGTCAAAGGGGACGCCATGAACTTTTTCCTATTCACGTGTTTGAGCGCGGCATTGCTCATCGCCTTTTACGAGTTCCTGGGCATCGCCCGCGCCCGGTACGAAGGCAAAACCCACGCCACCGGCCGGTTGATCCTTCGGACGGCCGTGTTCGTCCTTGTGTTCCTGCTGTTTTGGCAGCACCTCGACTGGAACGCCTACGTCTCCTCCTTCTCCTTTTATAAAACGGAAAGCTACCGTTTCAACAACATCCCCTATCTGATTTGTTGCGCCATCATCGCCCTGGCGCTCGTGCTTCTGGGATTGGAAATCCGCAGTCTCTCCCGCGCCCGGCGCGAAGGCCGCACCAACAACGTCTCCCGCCTGGTCACCGCGGTGGTCCTTTTGGTGTGCATGATGCCCGTCCTGCAAGCCACCCTCTCTCTGTGGGACACCTACAACGACAAGCTTTCCGAACCCTACCACCCGCCCCTGCCCGAGGGCCAAGGACAATAACATGGCCGCCGACCAATTCCTCTACAATACCGAAAACCACCCCAAGGGCGCGCACCCTTTTCCCACCTTCGCCATCCGCGACGGCGGCGTCTTCACCACCGTGCACCATTCTGACGGGGCCGACCCCCACCCCTGGTACGTGGTCAAGGACGACCACAAACTTTACCCCACGCCCCACCACCCCCAACGCGCGCCCGAAACCGTGCCCTGGTACGCCATCAAAGGCCAAAACGTATATCCGGTCGAAGGCCACCCCCACGGCGTGCAGTCCATCGCCTGGTTCGAACTCCGCACCAACCCCGCGCCCTTAAACCTGCCATAAATCCCCCCACGGTTTTTCCTTCTCCTCTTGGGAGAAGGTGGGCCGTCGGCCCGAATGAGGGAATTTGGCCGCCTCGCTCTTACTAAAATAAAAAAGCCCCGCCGGTCACCCGGCGGGGCTTTTGCTTTCAATGAATCAAGGGTTTTTCAGGCTTAGCCGTTTCGCCTTGTTTTCCGCGTGCTGTTGCTGATAATGCTCTTTGTGGGCGGCGCGCCGCTCCTCGCGGTGTTCTCGAATGGCCGCTTTTTTCTGTTCCACGGTCAGGTTGGGGTCGTTGGCGATCTTTTCAAAGAACGCCACGCTCTCCTGGTAGGTGCCCTGGTGGTAGGCCTCGTTTTCTTTCCATTGACCCTCGTAAAAGGCGATCAGCTCGGCCTTCTGCCCCTCGGTCAGGTTCGGGTTGTTCGCCAGCCGCGCCTTCAGAAACGCCCGCCTCTCCTCCACCTGCGTTTTGGTGAAGGCGACGTTTTCCGTGTGCTGTGTTTCCCGATGGGCATTGATGGCGGCCTTTTTTTCCTCTTCGCTCTTCCCCTTCAAACTCTCCCGAAAGGCCGCGTTCTCTTGGCGTTGGGTGGCCTGATGGGCCTCCCGTTGGCTTTTCATTTTCTGCCGAAACGCCTCCCCCTCTTCCCGCCGGTCGGCCCGGGCGTTCGCCGCCAGAGCCACCGTCACCGCGAACAACGCGAACAGGAACTTTTTCATAATGCCTCCCGACTCCAAAAATTGCCTGCGATCTTTGGACGTTCGGAGGCCGAAAAAAGTGTCGCCCGGTTTTTCAAACCCAGTTAAACCGCTCCGACCGTTGCCGGCGGCGCGGCACGCCCAGGGCGGTCAAATGGGCGTGCATTTGTTCGATCATCGGGTCCGGTCCGCAAATCAGGTAGTCCCATTCGTTTCGCCCTTCCCGGGGCAGATGGCGGTCCAGGATCTCCCGGGAAATATAGCCCGTCTCCCCCGTCCACCCGGGGGGCGGCGTTTCCAAAACGGGAACGACCGTCAACGCCAGTTCCCCCCGCAGCCGCTCCAGTTCCTCCCGGAACACCAATTTTCCCTCGCTCGAGGCCGCGTAGAATAATACAAACGGCCGCCGGTCCCTTCGGTCCCGCAGGGTCCGCGCCATCGACAAGGCCGGGGTGATCCCGACCCCCCCCGCCAAAAACACCACGCCCCGCGGGGCGGTGTCCCAGGGCATGCCGCCGCAGGGGCCTTCCACATAGGCCGTGGTGTCCGGCGCCACCGACGACATTTTCGAGGTGAAATCCCCCAACTCTTTAATCACAAACTCCAGCCGGTCGTTCCGTTCCGCTGACGACGCGATGGTGAACGGGTGCTGTTCCAGCCGAAAGGGGTTCCGGCCCAGGGTCAACCAGGCGTATTGGCCCGGGGCGAAGCGCAGGCCGTCGTGGCGCAAGGCCTGCACGGCCAGGGTCCACACCTTGGGCGCTTCGTAGCGCACCTCGGAAACCACCCAGGGGCGCCGCAGGGCCATCAGGGGTTTCACGAGGCGAATGTGCGCCAAGGCGTACAGGGCCAGGGCCGCCGTCCCCATCACCAAAATTCGATTCAAGGGGTTCGAGGTCCAAAACCCCACCGCCAAAATGTGAACGGCGCCCGTCACCACCACAACCCCGGCCAGCAGGCCGTGGGTCAGCCGCCAGAGGTCGTAGGGAATTTTCAGCGTCCTTCGCCCCAGGGTTGACAGAGCCAGCAGTCCCAGGGCCAACAGGGCCCCGTACAAAATCAATCCCCCCGGCGCGCCCAGGCCCGGGTTCATATAGCCCAGGTTGCCCGGCGCCACGGCGATCAAGATCCCCGTGTGGGCCAAGACCAACCCCGCGCCCAGCGTTCCCATCCGCCCGTGGAAACGCAACTCCGCGTCCACCCCCAGCGAACGCCCCAGGGGCAAAAACCGGGCCGTCAAAACGAACTGTCCGCAAAAACAAAAAAAAGCCACCGCCCCCGCCGCCACCGCCAAATCAATCCAAAACCCCCGCCCGGGAAGCCCCCCTTCAAGATAAGCCACCGTCACCGGGATGGCCAAAACAAAAAAATACCCCGCCCCCCAGAACCAACCCCGTGGGGCCCTTCGTCCGGACCTTTTCATGACAATCCCCTTCCCTTCATATCGCGGTTTCGGTCATGGCGTCCCGAATATAGCACACGCTTTCCGTGAAAACCATAAATCGATCGGCGGGCGCCCCGGCGCCCTTTCATTTCCTTGGCGGGGGTGAATCTTCCCCGGGCGTGGACTGTAACCCGGATTCCATTTCGTGTGTCCTACCCATGAAAGGGATTTAAAAAGGAGACCCTCATGATAAAAGAAACCGTGTTGTTTTTTAAAAAGTCCTTGGTCGGAACGTTGGTGCTGACGACGACCTTGACCATGACCTTGCCCCCGCGTGCCTGGGCCATGCTGGCGCCTGTCGAAGCGATGGGCGAAGGGAAGAACGCGACCTCCACCCGGGCTGAAGATCTTAAAACCATCCAAAAATCGTTGGAATCCAAAATTCTCCGGGAACGCCTCGCGGACCTCAAGCTAAGCCCGGAACAAATCGACGCGCGATTGAGCCGCCTTTCCGACGCTCAACTGCATCAAACCGCCTCGCGGATCAAATCGATAAATCCCGGTGGCGACGCGGGCGGTTTGTTGATCACGGTGCTGTTGGTGGCGATTCTGGTGGGTATATTCTTCTACGTGTTCCGGCGGATATAGGATAAGGCATTCCCATGTCCCTTCCCACCGGTTCGAGAAAGCCGACCTGGCTTGTCGGCGGTCTTCTCGGACTGTGGGGTTTAGGGTGCGCGGGTTTCCAACCCCGCGCGCCCCTCCCCGTGCCTCAAGCGGACCCCGCGGGCGATCAACGCCTGCTGGTGGTCCCCTTTTACCCGGACAAAACCGACCAATGCGGGCCCGCCGCCCTGGCCAGCGTCTTGTCTTTTTGGGGGCGGGGCGTGGACGCGCGCACCTTAAAAAAAGAGATCTATCTCGCGCACCTCAAAGGGGCTCTCGCGATCGATCTGCTGATCGCCGCCCAGGACCGGGGCTTCCAGGCGCAATTGTACGAGGGCGACATCGAGGACCTCAAAACCCAGGTGCGGGAAGGACGCCCGATCATCGCTTTTATCAACCGCGGAACGCGGATGTCCCCCATCGGACATTACGTTGTCGTCACCGGTTACAGCGAAAGCCGTCGGGGCCTTTTCGTCCATTCGGGGGACACCCCGAATCGGTTCGTCCCCACCTCGCGTTTTTTAAAACAATGGGAAAAAACCAGCCGCACAACGCTGCGCATTGATGGCCCGGTCCCTTAAAGGAGGCGCGGAGCGATGATTCCACTGAAACGCAATTCGTGGTTCCCAATATATCCATGGGTCTTGGCGTTCGCCCTGGGGTGTTCCGCTTTGTCGCCCCGGCGCGCGCGGGTCACCGACCCTTTGACCGCGGAACAGCATCGGGTACTCGGCGTGTCCTACGAATCCCAGGGGTTGACCGCCTTGGCTATTGAACAATTCGACGCGGCCATTCGTGGCGACCGGCGTGACCCGCCCGGATGGATGGCGCGGGGCAACATCGCCTTCACGAGCCGGGATTTTAAAAAAGCCGGGTCCTGTTTTCGCCGCGCCCTGCGGCTGGACCCCGACAACGCCGTGGCCGCCAACAACCTGGCCATGGTTTACTTGGAGCGTGGGGACCGTTATAAGTTGGCGGAACAGTTCGCCCGGAAGGCGATCGACCGGGGCGGGGCCGTTCGGCCCTACGCTTTGGAAACCCTGGCCCGTCTTTACACGATCGAAGGACGCTTCCCCGAAGCGACGCTTTTATTGGACGAAGCCGAATCCCTCGCCGCCCCGGGCGACGAACCCTTGCGCCAACAATTGGCGCGAAGCCGGGCCGCCCTGGCGCCCGGCGTTTCGATCCCCACGCCATGAAAAGCGATTACGCGTTTAAAAAAACCATCGCCAAGGGACTTCGGGTCGTCACCCCCGTTTTAATCATCGGCGCGGTGGCCTTCGCGGTGTTTACCGGCTTGGAGTCCATCACCGCCTCGGCCCTTCGGCGGGTCCTGCCGAAAACCTTTTACTTCCCGGGCTTGGGCGTCGTTTTCCTAACGGCGGGGATTTACGCGGTGGGGTTGGTCATGAACACCCGGGTGGTTCAGCGTTTGTCGGACTGCTGGGAGCATCTGATGGGGCGAATTCCATTCATAAAATCCATTTACGGCGCCGTGCAAGACACGGTGCTCTTCCTCTCCAGCACAAAAACAAAAAAGTTCAACAAGGTGGTTTCCTTAACCCTAAAAGAATCCGGCCTGCGGCTGATCGGTTTTGTCACCCAGGAAAACCTATTTTCCATGCCCGCGCTGACCGGGACAGCGGACATGGTCATTGTTTACCTGCCCATGAGTTACCAGATCGGCGGGTACATGGCCCTGGTCCCACGGTCGGCGCTGGAACCCGTCAATATGTCCATCGAAGACGCCAGCCGTCTGGTTTTCACGGCGGGAATGTCGATACAAAAACGCGGTCCCCTCGAGGCGCCGATCGGCGGCGCTTTCCGGGAACCGCGCCTCCAGGAGGCAACACATGTCCACCCATAAAATCTTCTCGATCGCGCTCTTGGTCGGGGGGGGTGTTTTGATTATGTACGGGATGAACGCGTCCGATTCGTTCCGGTCCGATGTGTCGCGCTTTTTTACCGGTTCGCCGACCCACAAAACCGTCTGGCTGTTTGTGGGCGGGATCGTCGTCGGTGTTTTGGGGCTGATGGGATTATCACGGGGGAAATAAAACACCCCCCGGCGACGGGGATTTACAACAAGGAGTTCACGCCGGCGTCTTGCCGAATCGCATCGGCGAAAAAAGCCGCCGCCCCGCACACCCCCGCCCAACGAAACACGCGCGTCGGCATCGTCATTGCGTTTCTCCCTCCGCGTGGGTTATCGGTTCCATTTCGGCCGGTTCGTCCCCGCCGATGTCCGATGATCGAACGGATTCCAGCATTTCCCATTCGTAGTAAACGTTTTCGGGCAGGTCTTCGAGCCGCGTCGGCGGGTTGTCCATGCCCGCCGTGCCGGCCTCCCGGGTGTAGGTCAACAACGCCGCCGGCGATCGGGGCGAATACCATTCGTAGGTGACGGTCCGGTGCGGGTGGGACCCTTCCGTGTCCCCGTGCGACATGTTCCCCTCCCGCGACCGCCGCACGGTGAAGTACGTGCCTGTCGGCAATTCCAAGGGACGGGCCGCCAGCGCGACGAGGTCCCTGTCCCCGTCCCGGGTGGCGTCCGCGTAGGAAGAGGGAAAGAACATCGAGTAAACGTGGGGACGCCGGGCCCGGGGCCCCGTCCGGCCGGGGGGCGTTTCGTGGACCTTGAAAGTCGTGCCCTCCGTTCCCGGGTTTCCCACCGTGCGCCGTAACTTTTTCTCCGTCCGGCCTTGTCCCAGGGGGCAGTTTTCGATCCGCTGGTATTCAAACACGGCGCCCTCCCCCGTTTCGGCCTTCCGGGACTCGCGCGCCCAGGCCCACCGATTCGATAGCTCCCACCTTTGCCAGGTCACGACCGCCGCGGTGAGCAGCACCCCCCCCACCACGACATCGATCAACAACGATTCTCCCCGTTTCATCATTGGGTTCTCCCCCGGGCGCTTTTGGCTTTTTTGGGTTTCGGCGGGGGCAGGGCCCGCGCCGTCGCGCGCATCAGCGCCGCCAGTCGGTCCCGGTTGTCCAGTTCGTCCTCAATCAAAAAATAGGGTTTGGCCCCCGGGTAAGGCCGCCCTTCCACCACCCGGTTCAGCAACGCGCGCCCGGGTTCCGTCGGTTTGACGAACAATTGATTGTCGCAAATCAACGCCACCACTTTCCCCTCCAGATACACGGCGAATTCACCGAACATCTTTCGGACCGTCGCGCGTCCGGCCCCGGCCACCTGATCGGTCACGAACTTCGCGAAATCCCAGTCCGAACTCATTTCGCCGCGTCCCTCACTTGTTGATAAACCTCGTTGATGATTTCCTCGGTCACCAACGGCCCGCCCAGGGCCGTCAGCTCTTCTTTCGTCACTCCCCCAACGGACTTACGGTGCAACGCCTCCAGCATGTTGAGTCGCTGTTGTGATTCCAAAACCGCGTCGAGCGATCCCGTCAGCGCCACGGCGGTGTTGGTTTTAAGGACATGTTCTTTTACCCGTTGGCGGTGAAATTCCAATAGCCGTTCAAACCGCGCCCCGCGATGATATTCCCGCCGCACCCGGGGACCGTGGCTCAGCCCCTGTCCGGTCGGCGCGTTGGTCGTGCCGACAAACACGCCGTTTAGAAATTCCGTTTCGAAATCGATCACTTTGATCTGGCGCGGGATCAGCCCGACCCACTGCAACACCCGCCCCCACCCCCGAAACCGGATGTGGTACAGCGCCCCCATGATCCGCCCGCCTTCGCCCACGAACACGCGCAGGCAGGTTCGATACGACGGGTTGGCCTGGCTCATCGTGAGGTCGACGACGTCTCCCACCCAGGTAAAACCGTGCGTTTGAAAGGTTTTGGTCAACTCCTCGTAAAAGGCCCGGTCAAGGGTCGGGTGGTCCTCCAAGGTGGTGGGCAAATAATCGTGTTTCTCTTTGAAAACCTTCTCCACCAAAGCGCGTATTTTGCTTCCCGGAGTTTCGCTCACGGCCGCCCACGTCCCGATCGCCCCTCGATCCGTCGATCGGGGATCAACCACATCGGGGCCACCACGATATAGAGACCCTGCGCCACGACGGGCTTCCACAACGCGGCCAAGGCCCCCGCCACGTAAAGCGGGATGGAGGTTTTGCCTTTGACGTCGTGTTGAACGGCTTTTTTCAAAGGCGAGTCCGCGCCCTGGGCGGCGATGATGGTTTGCTGAAGAATCCAATAGGAAAAGGCCGCCGCCAACAGCACCCCGCCGTACAACGCCGAGGGAACGGCGGTGAAATGGTTTTCCCCCAACCACCCCGTCACAAACGGGAAGAGCGACAACCAAAACAAGAGATTCAAGTTTGCCCAGAGAATGCTTCCGGTGACGCGGGCCACCGTGTGCAGCATGTGGTGGTGTTTGTTCCAGTAAATACCCACGTACACAAAGTTCAGGATGTAAGAAAGGAAAACCGGGACCAAGGGTCGCAAAGTCGCCCCGTTGTCGCCGTGGGCCACTTTCAGTTCCAACACCATGATGGTGATGACGATGGCAATCACGCCGTGGCTAAAGGCTTCCAATCGGTTTTTCCCCAAATCGCCTCCTTTCCTTTCGTCCTTTTTGTTTGTTCACGATGTAGAATCTAGCAAAAGATGAAGATCCCCCGCCCCCAATCGCCCGCCGAAGAACGGGCCAACTGCCTCAGTCACGTGGTGGGCCTTCTGGGGGCTCTGGTCAGTCTGCCTTTCCTCATCTTCCGCGCCGCCCGGGCCGGGGACGCTTCTTTCATTGTGGGCGTTGCGGTGTTCTCGGCCAGCGTTCTTCTGCTGTATCTCGCCTCGGCGCTCTACCACGGGCTTCCCCCCGGCCGCGCCAAGCGTGTTTTCCAAACTCTCGACCATTCCCTGGTGTTTTTTTTAATCGCGGGAACTTACTCCCCCATCACGTTGGGGGCGTTGGAGGGCCCTTGGGGGTGGAGCCTGTTCGGGGTGGTGTGGGGGTTGGCCTTGATCGGGATCCTGATGAAAACCTTCGGAAAGGTCAACCACCCGGTGTTATCCACGACGCTCTATGTGCTGATGGGCTGGCTCATCGCCGTCGCCGCCAAGCCGCTCATGGAAAAAATGCCCCCCGTCGGACTTTTGCTTTTATTGGGGGGCGGGCTGGCCTACACGGGGGGCGTCGTGTTTTTCGCCATGGAGTCGCGTTGGAGGTACGCCCACACGATCTGGCATTTGTTCGTCATCGCCGGCACCGCCCTTCACTTCTTCGCCATCCTCGTCACCGCGCCGTAGTCTCGGCTATTTCTTCTTTTCCAAGAATCGGGCCAAAAGGCCCGAGGCGAAACCGGTCCCGCCGACGCCGAACGCCAGGATAAAGGTGATGCAAAGCGTCAAATAGGTGACGCCCAATACCATCAAGAGGATTTCCCGCGGAATTCCCAATTGGAGCAACCCCAACAAAACCGCCGAAGCAAGCACCAAACCCCGCGCGATCGCCGCCATGATCTCGGGATGGGCAAAACCCGCGCGCGCGGCGGTCCCGCGAAGGATTCGGTGGACCAACACGCTTAAAAGCAAGGCCACCACACCCAGGGCGGACACCCCCAACACCCCCAGCGCAAAACCCACCACCGTTCCCCCATGGAGAGAGAGCGCGTGGAGGGTCAACTTGTCGAGCCCAACGAGAAAGAAGGAAAAAAGGACGATCCAATAGGCCACGCGGGAGGCGTATTGGCTGGGGGGGAGGATCGGTTCCCCGCCTTCCGACCGCTCGGGGAGCATTTGGATCTGTTGGGAATATCGATCAAAGGACAATGATTTTAAAAACAAACGCAACAGTTCCCGGGTCAAAAGGGCCGCCAGGTACCCAAGGGCAAAGACCAGCAGGGCGGAAATAAGATTGGGAATAAACCCGACCACGGACTTTGCCATGGCCAAAATGGGATCTAAGAAAAGTGTGTTCCAATCCAGCGGTTGTTCCATCGGAGTTCCTCCTGGGTTGTGTGAACGGCCCCATTCATTTGATGAAGATAAGAATAATACATCGGAAACAAAAAAATCCTATTTTTATCCCCCCCGTCAGCACCACGGGTGCGCGGTGGTCAGCAGGTGGGATTTTTCCAACACCGGCGGCCCGCCCTTTTTCCGGTGGGGCGCGTCGCGAAATCGTTCTTGAATGTCCTCCACCGCCGGGCGGTTCCTTTTCAAGGCTTCCACGCAGCGCCGGTCCAGCTTGTTCCGGCTCAGGTTGTCCAACGCCTTAAACGCTTCGTCGTTGGTCCATGGTTTCTTGTACACCCGCTCGCTGGTCAGCGCGTCGAACACGTCCGCCACCGCAATGATCCGCGCCTCGATGGGGATGCGCTTGCCCTTGAGTCCCCGGGGGTACCCCTTGCCGTCCAAGGTCTCGTGGTGCGATTCGGCGATCTGCCGCAGCGCGTCCGCCCGCTCGAAAGATTCCATGCCGAAATTTTTCAAAATCGCGTCGATGATCCGCCGTCCCAGGGGCGCGTGGGTGCGCATGATCCGTTTTTCTTTCGGTGTCAGCGCCGCGGCTTTTTTAAGGATGTGGTCGGGGATGGCGAGCTTCCCCACGTCGTGCATGGGGGCGAAGACTTCAATCGCCTGGACCCGCTCGTCGGTCAGGTCGCGGTACCCCTCGCGCCCCAGCTCCTGGGCGATCACACGCGAAAACCGCGCCATCCGGTCCAGGTGGTACCCCGTCTCCGGGTCGCGGAAGTGCATCAAGTCGCCGGCGGTCTTGATCGCCGCCAGCATCACGCAGGCAGAACGCAAATGCCGCGTCGCCACCTCCGTGGCCAAAAGGGCGTAGGCCTCCAGAACCGGAATGTCCCGTTTTTTAAAGGCCGCCCGTTTCCGCGAGTTGAAAAAGAGGAACCCGCGCACTTTTCCCCGCGCCTCCAACGGGAACGTGCAGCTGGAGCGGTAACCCATCTCGCGGATGCGTTGCGTGTGTTCCCGGTGGGACCCCTCAAAGGCGTTCAAGTCGTCCACCACGCGGATGCGGCGTTCGCGCAACACCTTCTTGAGTGACACGGCTTCCGGCAGGGTGGATTGGTAATGGGCCAGGGGTTTGCCCTCGTCGCCGGAGGCCAGGTAGGTGTTGATGCGGTGGGTCTGCGCGTCGTAGAGCGCCACGGCGATGCGATGCACGTAGGGAAACCGCTCCCGCACGGCGCGGTGCAGCGTTTTTAGGTTCTGGTTTAAGGGTCCCTTCCCGCTCAGGCCGGCCAAGCGAGGACGAATAAATGTTATTCCGCTCATGGGTCCTCCCCCGTCGATGGCGCCATTATAACACCGAAACCGCGTCTTCCCGGAGAATTTTATCCCGCGGCGCTTTTCCCCGCCTTCGTTTCCAGCTCGTGCCACCGTTGGTAGAGAGCCTCCGTCTTTTTTGCCAGCGCGTCCACGGTCTTTTGGCGCTCCATCAGTTCCGGGGCGTCGGTGGCGATGGCCGGGTCCAAAAGCGCCTGCCGGGCTTTCTGTGTTTGCGCCTCGGCGATTTGGATTTTTTCTTCCAGGCCCCGCAGCTCGCGCGCCTCCGCGGCCGACAACGCGGCCGGGGGAACGGTCGGAGCGAGCGGCAGCGACGGGGGCGTCAGGTCGATCTCGTCCGCGGCCATCCGCTCTTCCCACTGGTCCAAATCGGCGAACACGCGCGCGTTCCCCCGTCCGTCCAACGCCAAAATGCGCTGGCTCACGCGGTCCAACAAATACCGGTCGTGGGTCACCAACACCAGCGCCCCCGCGAAGTCCATAAGGCTCGTCTCCAGCACTTCCAGGGAATTCAAATCCAAATCGTTCGTGGGCTCGTCCAACAGCAGCACGTCCGCCGGCCGCAACATGAGCCGCGCGATCATCACCCGCGACTGCTCTCCGCCCGACAGCCGGCCCAGGGGCGCGTCCAACTGTTCCTTGCCGAAAAGAAACCGCTCCGCCCAGCCGACCACGTGGACCGGCTTGTCCTTGTAATAGACGAACTCCCCTGACTCGCACAGCGCCCGCCGGAGCGGCATGGCCATGTCCAACGTTTCCCGGTGCTGGTCGAAGGTCACCACGGTCAGCCCCTCCACCCGCTCGATGCGCCCGGCGTCCGGCGCCAGGGTCCCCGCCAACAGTTTGAGCAGGGTGCTTTTGCCGCTGCCGTTTCCGCCCAAGAGGCCCCATTTGTCGCCGGGGCCCAACACCAAATCCAAGGGCCCGAATAGTTTTTTTCCACCCAGGCTTTTAACCACCCGCGTCAGCGAGACGAGTTTTTTCGTCTTCCGCTCGCTCGCGGTGAAATCGATCGCCGCCGACCTCGTCTGGGCGTTCCGGTATTCCAGTTCTTTCAACTCGCCCATCAGCTCCCCGGCTCGGTCGATGCGGGCTTTCTGTTTGGTGGTCCGCGCCTTGGGGCCGCGCCGCAGCCATTCCGTCTCCCGGCGGACGATGTTGCGCATGCTGTCTTCCCGGGCCGCCTGCACGTTAAAGAGCGCCTCGCGGTTTTTCAGGAACTCGCTGTAGTTCCCCGCGCTGCTGAAGTGGCCTTCCGGGTAGCGCTTGTTCAATTCGATCACCCGGTTGCACACCGCTTCCAAAAACCGGCGGTCGTGGGTCACCACCACGAACGAAAAGTCCACCCCCGCCATCAACTGTTCCAGCCAAAGCACGCCCGCCACGTCCAGGTGGTTCGTGGGCTCGTCCAAGAGCAGCAGGTCCGGCCGGCGAATAACCTGGGACAGGATCGCCAGCCGCTTCCGCCATCCGCCCGACAGCGCCTTCACGCGCTGGTCGGCGGCGAAACCCGACCCCGCCAACCCGTCTTCCACGCGGATGTCGATCTCGTAATCCTCCAGGCCCAGCCCCCCCAGCGCGAGGGCGAGTTCCGCCCCCACGGAGATGTCTTCCCCTTCGGCGAAGCGGTCTTGCTGGGCCAAATAGCCCACCCGGATCCCCCGCCGCACGGCCAGTTCCCCTTCGTCGGGTTTTTCCAGCCCGGCCAATATCTTCAGCAAGGTGGATTTCCCCGCCCCGTTGGGCCCAATGAGCCCCGCGCGTTCCCCGGCAAAAACGCCGAAAGACAGCCCCTCAAAGAGGGGCCGCGCGCCGTAGGTTTTGGTCAAGCCTTGGCAACTGATCAGGGTGGACATAGGGGGTTGAATCGTGGATTTTACTTCATTCGACGACCGCCCCGGTCGGCACGGGCGGTGTTAGAGGGAATGCGGGAAGCCCTGGATGTACTGTTTTATCTCGTCGCGGACGCGTCGGTAGTGACCCAGCGCCTCTTCTTCCGTCGTCGCCCCGGCGGCCAAGCCCGGCGGGTCGTCAAACCCCGCGTGCAGTACCCGCGTTTTCCCGGGAAACCGCGGGCACTTTTCCCGCGCGTGCCCGCACACGGTCACCACCAGGTCAAATTCGACGTCTTCCAGTTCCTTGAGGGTTTTCGAGGATTGGCGCGAAATGTCCACGCCCGCCTCCGCCATCACCCGCACGGCGCGGGGATTCAGTCCGTGGGCTTCGATCCCGGCGGAATAGGCTTCCAGGGCCTCTCCCAGGAGGGCCCGCGCCCAGCCTTCTGCCATCTGGCTTCGGCACGAGTTCCCCGTGCACAAAAACAAAACCTTCGTTTTCACCTTGGTTAGGACAAAATCCTTTTCAATTCCTCCGCGGTCGGCACATGCCCCGCCGCTTTCACCGCGCCGTCCACCACCAAAGCCGGCGTCGCCATCACGCCGAAGGCCATGATTTTTTCAATATCCGTCACTTTCTCCAGCGTGTAGGCCACGCCCAGGGCTTTCGCGGCCTGCTCGGCCGCTTCCGTCAGCCGTTGGCATTTGGGACATCCTGTCCCCAACACTTGGATCTTTTTCATCCTCGCCTCCTAAAAAAGCATTCCGTACATCCACCCCGTCACGGCGGACAGCCCCACCACCACCATCACGTAAGCCAACGTCTTTCGGGTTCCCATCAGTTTCCGCAACACCAGCATGCTCGGCAACGACAACGCCGGCCCCGCCAACAACAGCGTGAGCGCCGGTCCCTTTCCCATGCCGCTGCCCATAAGCCCCTGCAAAATCGGGATTTCCGTTAAGGTCGCGAAATACATCAGCGCCCCCGCCACCGCGGCGAAAAGGTTCGCTCCCGCGCCGTTTCCACCCAGCATTTTCGCCACCCAGGCCGAGGGCACCAGCCCCTCGTGCCCGGGCCGCCCCAGCAACACCCCCGCCGCCAACACCCCGATCAACAAAAGCGGCGTCACCTGTTTCGTAAAGTCCCAGGTGGCGGCCCACCACTCCTCCAATTCGCCCCCGGAGGTCGCCGCCGCCCAGGCCAATCCGCCCAGTCCCACGGCGAACACGGTCGTGGAACTCCCCGGGAACACCGCCCACGTCCCGAAAGTTGAAACGAGAATGGCCAGCGCTTTCCCTTTTGATAGTCCAAACCACGCCACCAGCCCCGCTCCCAGCCCCAAAGCGCTCCCCGCCGTCAGCGGCCATTTGTGGGAGAACACCGCGCTCGAAAGCCCGCCCGACGCCGCGCCCCAATTGGCCAGCACCAAAATCCCCACCATCGCGGCGAAGACGACCGTCGTTTTCCAGAGCGCGCGCGCCGGTATTTCCGGAAGCGTTTGGGCCGACGCCTCGGCCCGTTGGGCCTCTTCCTTGCGAAACAGAAATTGCATGATCAGCCCCGCCGCCACGCTAAAGGCCACCGCCCCCACCGTCCGCGCCGCGCCCATTTCCAATCCCAGCACCCGCGCCGTCAACACGATGGCCAACACGTTGATCGCCGGCCCGGAATACAAGAACGCCACCGCCGGGCCCAACCCCGCCCCGCGCTTATAGATCCCGCCAAAGAGCGGCAACACCGTGCAGGAACAAACCGCCAGAATGGTCCCCGAGATTGACGCCATGCCGTAGGCCACGGCCGGGTGGGCTTGGCTCCCCAGGTACCGCATCACTGCCCCTTGGCTCACGAACACCGAAATCGCTCCCGCGATAAAAAACGCCGGCAGCAGGCACAGGATCACATGCTCCCGCGCGTAGCTTTTCACCAGGTGCAACCCTTCCATCACCGCGCCGTCAAAGCGGATTGTCCCCACCGGCAGGTGGTACGCCACCAAAAACGCCGCCGCCAACCAGATCAACGTTTTCCATTCTTTTTTGAAATCCATGAGATCAGGCCCCCCGTTCGGCGGCGAAAAAGGTCTTTTTAAAATAAAGCGACACGTTCACGAGACCGATCAGCGCCGGCACTTCCACCAAGGGCCCGATCACCGCCGCGAAGGCCGCCCCGGAATCGATGCCGAACACGGCCACCGCTACGGCAATGGCCAGTTCAAAATTGTTGCTCGCCGCGGTGAACGACAACGTGCATGCCGTGGGATAATTGACGCCGTTGCGCCGCCCCATCCAAAAGCTGACCAAAAACATGATCACGAAATAAATCAAGAGTGGAACGGCGATGCGCAACACGTCGACCGGAATCTGAACGATCGTCTCTCCCTTGAGGCTGAACATGACGACGATCGTGAACAAGAGCGCCGCCAGGGTCAAGGGTGCCACCCGCGGCAAAAACGCCCGCTCGTACCAATCGCCGCCTTTGGTCTTGAGCGCCACCCACCGCGTCAGCATCCCCGCCAAAAAGGGAATTCCCAAATAAATGAACACGCTCTCGGCGATCTGCCCCATCCGCACCGGCACCACCACGCCCTCCAGGCCGAAGACGGGCGGCAACACCGTCAGGAAAAAATAGGCGTAGGCGCTGTAAAAGAAAACCTGAAACACGCTGTTGAAAGCCACCAACCCCGCCGCGTATTCCGGATTCCCCCGGGCCAAATCGTTCCACACGATCACCATGGCGATGCACCGCGCCAACCCGATCAGGATCAATCCCGTCATGTAGTCCGGCCGGTCCCGCAAAAACACCACCGCCAGCGCGAACATCAAAAGCGGCCCCACCACCCAGTTCTGCAACAGCGAGAGCCCCAGCACCCGGGTGTTTTTAAACACGTCGCCCAGCTCTTCGTATTTCACGCGCGCCAAGGGCGGGTACATCATGAGGATCAACCCCACCGCGATGGGCACGTTCGTCGTTCCCGCCTGAAACCGGTTGATGAACGTTTCCGCCCCCTCCACAAAATGCCCGATGGCCACCCCCACCCCCATGGCCAAAAAGATCCAAAGAGTTAAGTAGCGGTCCAAGAATCCCAGTTTTTTCGTTGCCGCGTTTTTCAGAGCGAATTCGTCCTTTGGGTCGAGAATGTTTTCAACGGCAGATTTGTTCACGCCGGTTCGGGGTCCGTTTCGTCGCGCCCCGCAGGGCCTTCAGGTCTTTTTGAATTTGGGGATTCAGGTCCCAGAGCGCCCGCAGGGATCTCATTGTCGCTTTGTAGGGTTTGGGCAAGCTCGGGGCCAATTCGTAATGGATCCAGGTGCCCTCTCGCCAACCGCGCACGAGGCCGGCTTTCTTCAGCGGGCCCAAATGGCGGGAGACTTTGTATTGCGGGATTTTGAGCGCCTGGACCATTTCGCACACGCACAGCTCGCGTTCCATGAGCAGGCGCACCAGCCGCAACCGCAACGGGTCGTTGAGGGCCGCGTGAAATTCGGTCAACCGCGATAATAAGACATGCATTTATGCGCATATATTATCACCTTTCCACCGCCTCTGGTGTGTTCCTAAAACGGCGAAGCGGCTTGGGCGGGTTGGAACAGGGGGAATCCCCCTCAGGCCGGTGAAGGGATTCGGCGGCTTGAAAATCCCCTAAATAGATATACTGATTCACATCCCAGGTCGGACATCTTGTTGGATGTCAATAAAGGAGACTTGAACCCATGTTGAAACCACCGAAACCCGCCGTGGCCGTGGCCCTGGCCGTCGTTCTGTCGGCCTGCGTCAGCACGTCGAGATTCAAAAAGACCGTCTCGGAACGAGACGCCATGAACGCGCGGGTGGCGGAGCTCACCGCCCTGTCCACGGATTTGGAAGCGCGGTTGGCGGAGGTTCAAAAAGAGAAGGACGCCCTCATCCGACAGAGCGAGCAATCCCAGGCCCAATACCAACAGCTGGTGGGCCAACTTTCCGAGGAAGTGCAGAAAGGGGAGTTGAAGGTGACCGAATACAAGAACATGCTGACGGTGGACGTGGCCGAGCAGATCTTCTTCGATTCGGGCAAGGCGGCCCTGAAGCCCACGGCCGGGGCCGTTCTGTCAAAACTTTCCGAGGCCCTCAAGTCGTATCCCGATAAAACCATTCGCGTGGTCGGCCATACCGATAACGTGCCCTTCAAGAAAGGCCTGGCCTTCGCCACCAATTGGGAACTTTCCGTCGCTCGGGCCACGAACGTGGTGCGTTTCCTGCAGGACGAGGGGGGCGTCGAGCCCCAGCGGTTAATCGCTTCCGGCCGCGGCGAATACAGTCCCGTCGCGCCGAACGATACGCCGGAAGGTCGCCAGAAGAACCGACGGATAGAAATCATCCTGATGGACAAGAACATCCTCGAGGCCCTGTCCGAACCCGCGAATTAGCGT
>Ga0268298_10001556_pt1 | contig 26767 bp, 12 predicted proteins | sample WWTPWeurt_MetaG_FD_194462 | JGI IMG/M metagenome (GOLD analysis project Ga0268298, IMG submission 194462) | Activated sludge microbial communities from WWTP in Nijmegen, Gelderland, Netherland - WWTP Weurt | ecosystem: Engineered > WWTP > Aerobic digester > Activated sludge | place...
GAGGGTTTTCCGGGCGGCGCCGGAGTTGATCAGGAGACTGCCGCTGCGGGAGGTGAGGGTGTAGGTATCGAGGGCGGAATTTATCTCAGAAGTGACCGCTATGAGCATTGGTCGGTCCAAGGAACTCGTGGAATTCGCATGCCTTTGTCGTATGATTTCGTTGCTGTGAAATTTGAGGCGGCATCGCTGCAGCCATTTTGCAGTCTGGGGTGATATAAACGTCTCTCTGGTGTGGAGCTGTTTAGTCCAAATGTCAGTTCCTATCCGCCGGTGTCCCGCATAGGTTCTAATTTGATAATCAGTGGAGGCCGCCGTGGCACTCAATCCGTTCGTTAGTTCGATTTTATCACTTGAGCTTCGGCCCCGCGCTTCTGCACCTCCGGCTGGTCAGGGCTTGGCGAAGGCACACCATAATGCTGAGACAATTTCTTCAAAGAGAGGCGTTTCGAAACACCGCAGTGGCAGGGTAGACCCTGCGGCTCAGCCCTTTGCTATTGTGGATGTCGAGACCACTGGAGTTTTTCCTAGCCGGGATCGTGTTTTGGAAGTGGCTATCATAAGGTGCTCGCCAGAATTTGAGATTGAGGAAGAGTACACAACCCTCGTGAATCCTGAGCGTGATCTTGGTGAGACATCCATTCACAGGATTACGGCTGGAATGCTGGCTGGTGCTCCGAAGTTTTCAGAAATTGCCGGTGACGTTTTGGAGCGGCTCTCTGGGCGAGCCATTGTAGGTCATAATGTTCAGTTTGATGTCTCTTTGTTATCTGGCGAATTTGATAGGTTGGGAGTGGCAATACCGTCACCAGCTCGGCTTTGCACTATGCGTATGGCATACAAGCTTGGACCGTCACAGCGAAAGTTGACCAGTTGTTGTGATTATTTTGGTATTCCCCTGGATCGTCCACATTGCGCTCTTGAAGATGCGCGGGCTACCCTGAGTCTTGTTCGAAAGTATAAGGCGCTAGCCGATGAGCAAGGGCTGTGCGTGTTTGCTGATCTTGGGGCGTATTTCTATGCGGACGATTGTGAGTTTCCGAGCCTGCCTCTCTCAGGGAAAGTCTTTACTCGTTCCCAATTCGAAGCGAATCCCCGACCGTCTTACTTGCAGCGGCTCGTTGAGCGGCTACCTGAGATTGGTGGGATTGAGACTGCTGCATACTGTTGTGCACTTGACAGGGTGCTGGAGGATCGGCGTGTAACCATTGAAGAAATGGAGGAGCTTTTGCTTTTGGCCGAGCGGGCCGCGTTGAGTCGGAGCGCAGTTATTGAGGCACACCGAGATTATCTGCGAGGATTGGTTCTCATTGCTCTTTCAGATGGTGTAATTAGCGCCAGTGAGCGTGATGATCTGGAATGCGTAAATCAATTGTTGGGGTTTGAAGATGATCACCTGGATCAAATCATTCACTGTATCGGTAGTAACGCTGCACCGATTGCTACTGCCGAAGTTAAGCCTGAATTGGTAGGCAAGAAAGTATGCTTCACTGGCGCACTGACTTCAGCGATAGGTGGTAAGCCCATTAGTAGAGACACTGCGATGAAATTGGCTGGCGACAAGGGGTTGGTTGCGGTCGATTCAGTTACGAAGTCTACTGATATTTTGGTACTGGCAGATCCGGACAGTATGTCCGGCAAAGCCAAGAAGGCCAGGCAATATGGCACGCGTCTTATGTCAGACAGAGCATTTTGGATTCTTATCGGAGTTCAAATTGATTAATCGGTCTTCAGTCTCTACTGCAAAAGATAAGTTCTGCCGGCTGTTTTGTGGTTCTACGGTTCAGCATACTTATCTGCGTCATTGGTGTATGTCACTGGTACGCCGAATTTCGAACAGGTCAGGACAACTTCCACATCGGTATCGATGCTGAGGTCTTCGCCGCGCAAGCCCTGCCACATTGCAAGGTACAGGAGCGTCCCGAACTTTTGGACTTTTACTCGCCTTTCTACGCCACCTTTCCAGCCTAGCATTACCAGCTGCCCCTCTAGGGCTCTAGCGGCTAGATCTGTATCGGTGACAGCTTCTTTGCGACCAAGCTCCCAGGCGAAGATTATTCCATTGTCGCTATCTTGCCACTTCTGATGCCAGGTCAGGTTTTCTCTGATTGGTTCAGATATTGATCTGTTAATTTTCATTCTCTCTTGTACCTTTTCCAGTTGCTGCTGTTAGCCTGTTGCTAGTGCTCTTTCGAATGGCGAGTGTTCAATTGGGAGTTCAATGGTTGAGTCTCCCGGTTGCTCGGAGAAGCCGAGAGATGGTCAAGACGAAAGATACTTCAAGTTAGCAAAAAAGAACAGACTAGATCTGGCTGGCTTCGTCAAATGCGTAAAGTTGGGCACGTTCCTCAAAAGATGCAAGATCAATACTAGAGGATGGAGATGGAATAGACCTCTAAGCTAAGCGAACTTATGGTTGTGCGCTAAGTCGCAGGTTGTGTACCAAAGTTCTTTCTCTAGTAAATGTTGCTAATGAGCAAACTGGCTGCCTATTCTTTCAGCTATTCAAAGTATAATTCTTGGATGTTTTTATTAGGTATCCGGTCCGCAGGCTTGAGTAGGCAGGTGTCTAATTTATGTCGGAAGATTTGATTCGCGAGCGCTCCTTAAGGCTCTTTCAGTTCTTGAGAGAGCTATCTCAGCTCAGGTCGAAGACGGTTCGAAATATGGACAGAGATCATAAGGTGCTCTGGTTCGATAAACTTCCTTCGTCTGAGTTTTGTTACAGTGTTTTCGGCGTTCCAAGCGATGAAAGGGCTGAGGTATGGCTTGAGGTAGAGCATCCCAAGCTGGATCCTCCGCCGAAGCTACCTGCTGAGTTGATGCCCTGGGTTGATGACAGGGAATTGTGGAACCTTGACGATGATACCCCGAATGTGCGGGAGACTATTGCGAGGGTAAAGCAGCTTGATGAAATTGATCAGGAGTTTGATGATTTAGCTCCTGAGAGCAATTCGCGCTCAGGAGATTCGCCAGGCTCATCTGAGACCGGTCAGCTAGCGCTAGCTTTTCCGGCTGTCAGCGATAGTACATCAGCCAAGCCGCAATCCAGCGAAATGAGTGGTTCTTTGTCGCCTGGTTTGCGAGGTTCGGCAGGTCGAGCGGCTTCCGGTCGCAAGTCGAAAAGTACTGGCAAGTTTGGTCGGCGTAGGCAGTCAACCGAAATTGTAAGGTTTTCAGATGAGCCTGGGTTGCAAAAGCTGTGGGATGAGTATTTGGAGCGGTGGCGCCCTTGGTCTGAAAAGGTTCGGCCTTTTGCGCCGGTCTTAAGGCTCTATTCAGAGTTGTTTGAGATTCATCACCAACTTCAGAGTCTTGCGGAAGATTATGAATTGCTACTGGGGGTAGGTTGTTTATCTTGGCGCACACCCTCTGGGCACGATGTGTTTCGTCACCTCTTGGTTGCGCGGGCCAGTCTTCATTTTGATGCACGACATGGAAAGTTTACTGTAAGTGCTACTGCTGACGGAGGCGGCTTTATAGTAGAGCAGGATATGCTTGAGTTGACCGAGCGTCCACAGGGAACTTCACGCAGTGCTATTTCTTCCTTGCAGCTTTCCTTAGCGGATGACTTTTGGAATGAGGAGAAAACCAATTCGTTGCTGGAGGCATATGTTCATTCCATTTGCAATCATGGGTCATACTCTAGCTCTCTTAAAATTCCAGAACGAGTCTGCGCCGATGCGACAGTGCATCTGGCGCCTGCTATCGTGCTGAGACCTCGAACAGATCAGAACTTTGTAAGGCTATTTGATGAAATGATCAGTCAGGTGGAAGATGGCCAGGATGTTCCTATCGGGATCGAGCGGTTAGTGGGTATCGTGGATGATGAGATAGCGGCTGGTTCAGCCGGTGGCGGCGAAGATTCTGCGGATGACGAAGTCTACTTCCCCCTGCCGTCTAACCCAGACCAGCGTGAAATTGCCCAAAGACTGCGTTCCAGGCAAGGGATATTGGTGCAAGGTCCCCCTGGTACTGGCAAGTCTCATACCATTGCTAATCTTGTTTGCCATCTATTGGCGCAAGGGAAGCGCATTCTCGTTACAAGCCATACACCTCGCGCGCTTACTGTTCTTCGGGATAAATTTCCGGAAGATATGCAAGCGCTTTGTGTTTCAGCCGTTGGTGATGATAGCGCAGAGTCCCGCAAGGCACTTGAAGATTCAGTGGCTGGTATAACCGCAAAACAAAACAACTGGAATGCTTCTGCCAACAGAGAGAAGATTGCCGAGCTGAAGCAGCTCTTGCACGAGCATCGTTCCGCTGAGCAATGGACACTTAATTCTTTGCGTGAGATCAAGGAGAAGGATACTAGACTGTTTGATGGGAAGTTTCCTGGATATAGCGGTACTGCTCAGCAGATTGCCCAGAAGTTAAAGGGGCAGGCGATAGAACACTCTTGGTTCGAGGATGTTCCGCCTGCGGATGCGGATGAGTGTCCTCCCTTGACCAATGCTGATATGATGAATTTGTTGAGGCTGCTTCGCTTGTTCGATGGTGAGATTGAATCCGATACCAGGCGGTCCACACTGCCTTCCGAACAGTTGGTGCCACCAACCGAGTTTGTAGAGCTCGCCAATAGGTTGAAAATCAGCAGATCAAAGGTAGAAGCTCTGGATTCGCTTAAGGAGCACGAATCCTTTTCCGCCTCTGCTAAGTTGCCATCTGACAAGCGGACAGAGTTGGTAGTGGCTCTGGATGAGTTGATTGCCCTTTTTTATCGGATTTCCAAACGAAGGGAGTCTTTTGCAAGGGATGCTGCAACCGAGATTCTAGGAGACCATGATAGAAAGTGGCGGGAACTATTGAGTGTGACCAGAGAACACTTGGGCTCGATCGAATCGAATTTTCGTCAACTCGTAGAACGGAAGATAGCTGGTCTGGGTGAGCGTGATCTGCATGCAGTGCGGGCTGATGCGTTAGCCTTGCGAGACCACCTTTTTCGTGGAGGCAAGCTTGGTTTTGGTCCGTTTCGTAGCCGAGTAGTGACGAATTGTCTTTATCTTGTGCAGGAGGTGCGGGTAGACGGGCATCTTTGTGACCGAGTCGAGTCTCTTGAGAATCTTCTTGAGGTGCTTGAACTTGAGATAAAGGTCGAGTCTCTTCGCAAGCATTGGTCAGGAATTGGAGACGCGGTTCCCGGCTCTCTTATTGCCGCGGTGGCAACATTTCAGGACTATTGTGAACCTCTAGAGGATGGATTGGAGCTGCATCGGGGAATGGATGCATTTAGAGAAGCGCTTCTCGATTATCCTGCACTGCTGGCGCCCGACTGGAACGATCTGGAGTCAATTAAGAAATTCCGACAGGTAATTGATTCTGGTGCGGCTCAGGAAGAGTTGAGTTCGTGTCAGTCAAAGCTTCAGCAGATTGAGACAGCAGTTCGAGCCGCAGCGACCAGCCCAACTGCTCATGAGTTAATTGTGGAGATGGCTGAGGCTTTGAATAGTTTGGATGATGAGCGGTATCATCGACTGTATGAGATGAACTTGGAGCTTATACAACGCAAGACTGAGCTAGCTCTGCGCGATGAACTTTTGGAAAAGCTTAAATCAAAGTGTCCGAAACTCTTTAAAGTGCTTGTGGGCGACTGCAGCTATACAGATGCTGAATGGGATAAGAAATTAGAAAGGTTTGAACAGTCCTGGAACTGGCGAAGGGCGAGCTTGTGGATCCATGAACTAAGCGATCCAACGGTATTCAAAAGGCTTTCGAACGATCTTGACTTTCTTCAAACGTCAATTCGTGACACCATTAGAGAGTTGGCCGCGCATAAAGCATGGGCTCATACGTTTGAGCGCCTTACTGAAACCCAAAGGCAGCATTTATTGTCTTGGTCGTTGGCGGTGCGAAGAATCGGCAAGGGTAAAGGCAAATATGCAGAGAAACATCGCAGAGATGCTCGGCATCATATGGACCGTTGCCGAAGTGCAATTCCTGCGTGGATTATGCCCATTCATAAAGTCGTAGAGACGGTGAAGCCAGGTGTGGATGCTTTCGATGTTGTAATTGTCGATGAGGCGAGTCAGTCTGGACCTGAGGCCCTTTTCCTAATGTACATTGGCAAACAGCTCGTGGTAGTTGGGGACGATAAGCAGATAAGTCCAGACTTTGTTGGTCTTGACCGGGCTAGCGTCGATGCACTGAGAGATGCTTATCTTAAGGACTTCCCTCATGCTGACGCCATTGGTTTGGATCATAGCTTCTTTGATCAGGCAAAGATTCGCTACAAGGGTAAGATTCGGCTTAAGGAACACTTCCGTTGCATGCCAGAGATTATTCAGTTCTCAAATAATCTTTGCTATGCCAGTCAGCCGCTCATTCCACTTCGGCAATTTGGTGGTGGTCGTCTGACGCCAGTGGTCAGGACGGTATACCTGAAGAATGGATATCAAACAGAGAACACTACAAAGCCGGTAAATATTCCCGAGGCTGAAGCAATCTTGCAGGAGATCTCTCGAATCTGTAAGGATCCTGCATACGAAGGAAAATCTATCGGTGTGATTAGTCTCTTGAATTCTTCGGGGCAGGCCAAGTACATTGAGGAACAACTGAGAAACTCCGAACGGTACGTTTCCAAGGTTGAGTATGAAGCTCGGCGAATTGCTGTTGGCGACTCCTATATGTTTCAAGGCGACGAAAGAGATATCATTCTTTTGAGTATGGTGTCTGCTCCACTAGAAAGTAAGCGTGTTCATCCGCTCACGGCAGAGAAGGATGAGAGGCGCTTCAACGTTGCTGTTAGTCGAGCGAGAGATCAGCTGATTCTCTTCCACTCTGTTCAGTTATCTGACCTCAGTCCCAATTGCGTAAGATACAAATTGCTTAGCTATTGCCAGAATCCAGGTCTTGAGGCTTCCACTGGCGGGGACCATGATCTGGGCGAGCTCAGGAGATTGCTCTGCGAGGGGTATGCGGCTAACTCTATTCCGCCGAAACCTTTTGATAGCTGGTTCGAAGTTGATGTCTTCTTGCGTATTAGCGATCGGGGTTACCGCGTTCTTCCCCAGGTTGAGATGAATGGATATCGGATTGACCTGATTGTTGAGGGCATGCGGGGGCGTTTGGCTGTAGAATGTGATGGAGATGCCTGGCATGGTGCCGACCGTTATGACTACGATATGGCCAGGCAGCGCGATCTAGAGCGTTGCGGCATGCGGTTTTGGCGAGTCAGAGGTAGTGCATTCTATTTTGACCCTGAAAAGTCCCTGGAAGAACTTTGGTCGACCTTGGATCGTATGGGCATTCATCCATCGATATCTTCAGAAGATCAATACATTGAGAATGAACCTTCCTTGCTCGAGGGTCATTCTGAGGAATCCGTCGAGACGTATCGACTGCATAGTTCCAGTGAATTGCTTGTGGCAGAGAGGAGCGAGTGAGAATGGACTATCCTGGTTGGTTGTAAATTGTCGTGGTGGTCCGCTTGCGTTCTCGAGCGGCAGCATGTGTTTCCTTTGGCTTTCGTTAGATCTCCAGGTGGCACTGGAGTTGAGCAATAGACAGTCTCAGCGCCGTCCCGGATGTAGGTGCCGCAGTGACGAATTTGTTTGAGACTGCATACAATATGCAGTCTGGAATAGTAAAATTTACGGCAACGCTTGAATTGATCGGGCTTCTCGTTGTTAAAGTGAAAGGAGTCGGCGATGACTACGCGCTTAGAACGCCTGCTGACGATGGAGGAATTAATCCGGCGCGGGCGCTATCCAAATGTAGACACGTTCTGTGAGATGTTTGAGGTCAAAACTCGCACCGTTTACGAGGATATTCGCTCCCTGAAGGAACGCATGGGTCTTGATATTGCGTACGACAGGTTCAAAAATGGTTACTACAACCGTAACCCCGGCAAGGTACTACCGCCATTTGAACTTACCAATGGCGAAGTCTTTGCGTTGACCATCGGCAAAGAAATGCTAGCTACATACACCGGCACGTCCTTTGAGCCAATATTGAGAGCGGCACTTGAGAAAATCTATGACCGGCTGCCAGACAGAGTTGAAGTCAATATCGACGAACTTAGATCGATGATTCGATTTAAGCCACTGGCCGTAATTCCGCTTCAGCGGAAATTATTTCTCGACTTGAACCGTGCCTGTGAAAAATTGCAGCCCATTGAAATTCAGTATTATGCACCCAGTACTAATGAGACTACTGAGCGCAGAGTGGATCCTTACCGGTTGGTTGAGCATCACGGCACCTGGTATCTGATTGGCTGGTGCCATTTGAGAAAGGCGCTCCGGACATTTGCTCTGCACCGCATCAAAGAATGCCGAATTCAGGATGCCAGATTCACACCAATTGAGGATTCCGAGATTGATGGCTGGCTCAAATCGGCATTCATGATTGAGCACAGGGAAGATGAGCATCAAGTCAAAATTGCCTTTTCTGCGCCGGCAGCAAGGTATATCAGAGAGCGCAACTGGCACGAGTCGCAGAAACTGACTGAATGTGAAGACGGCTCTTGCATTCTCGAATTGACTGCTCAGAGCCTGGAAGAGATTCAGCGTTGGTTATTGGCTTTTGGAGCTGAGGCTGAGGCTCTTGAGCCTCAGGAGTTAAGGGAGTCTATGAGGCGGACTCTGGAGGCGGCTGTGGGGAGGTATCGAGTGTGAAAGGGCTTGGCACCGGTGCAGAATTCACACACCGCTGCAAGCAGTACCTAAGAAAGTTTGATTGCGACTTACTCCGTGCAAGATAGATATTCCAGGAAAGCGTCCAAAAATTCATCGGGAGTTGGCCTTACACCCTCTTCGAAATAGTACTCAGCTGCTTCCTCTCTGAAGCGAGCACGTAGTGGCTGTATAAGCCAGTGTTGACTCTTGCTAAGGGTACGAGTCTCTCCCCACCAGAGTATTTCAGACTCTACAGCTGCGAGTACTTTGTTTAACCGCATCCTTGCAGAGTCGGCGGTGAGTTCTCCATGCTGCAATTTTGTCGTGGCATCGACAACCATCTTTAATGACTGTTCAAACAATTTCTGAATTTCCAAATCATTTACTGCAGAGTGTGCAAGAAGTGGGCAAAGCTTTAGAAGTTCCAGCATCTGCTTCTGAGAGTTGAACCAGAGGAAACTAGCTCCGATTTCGTTGTCACAATCTGGATCAGATATTAACATCACCCAGCCTTTCTTGTTTGGCCGTCGTGTTTTTGCTTGACTTAATGCATGTTCGACTTGATAGATATTTGGATAGGCGTAGAAGATTTCATTTTCCCGCCAAATTTCGTCAGTCAATAACTAGTTCCTCCGTTGGGCTGACTTTGTCAGTTTTGACTGTTTTACCGCCTCTTGCTTCTATTTAGGCGCTCTTCTTTGGACAGCTTCATTGGCGAGTTGGCAGAGGCTGTGACTGCAGCCGGCTGAGGCAGTTGTAAGCCCGTATCTGCTTCTGCGGAAGGAGGCTTGCCCATTAATAACAGTTCAAGCAAAGATAAGGCTGCTCGGCGATTTAGCTTGTCGACGTTCAGTTGGTTGTCGAAGGACAGAATGCAATCTAGGCAGGCTGTCTGACATCTTTGATCGTGCGTAGATTCGCCATTCGCGTTGAGTATTTCAAGAGCTTTTTCGAGCCATGGTCTACCGATGTTCATTAGCTCAAGTACGTGACCGGCGCCACCAGCAGCTGTGTCATACAGAACTACGCCAAGCCCAGGACCATCGCTCTGATAGTGGGTTAGCATCACACCCAGTTCTCTAGAATCTAGCTCTAGCAATTGGGCTCCGGCTCTTTGCAATGCATAGCCAAGTGAGTACATAACGCTTTCGTTGCTAGACAAAGAAGTGCATGCCGAAAAATCTAGCATTAGCACGTCTGTAGTTTCGCGAGCCGCGAGTGTCTGTTTCCGCAGAACCGAAGGCAGCTCCCCAGGTCGCCAGCATCGGGACCAGGTCTCTTTTACATGTAGGGCTGTGTGCTCCGCGAAGCCTGTTGGGAAATCTTGTTTGCCCTTCTTTAGAACTGGCTCAGAGTCTGCATATCCACACTTGAGGCATATTGCAAAGCCATTCTTTGATTCGCCAAGGTTGTAAACGAGGAGCTCGCCGTCTTCTCTGTATAGAGCTCTCAGAGCATTTATTCCAGCGAAGTCCTGCTTCGATTTTATATCCGCTGTGGAGTCTATGAAGGTTATAGTGGCTGTTTGCACTGTTCCAACACGTTCAACATCATAGCTCCAACGTGGCGGGTCCCATGCAGCTCCGCTGAAACCGTGGCGAGGAAATAGCAGATTTGTTGGCTCTGATTCATTCGGTGCCTGGCACAGACTACATTTTGAGGGCTTTTCGCTAATGCTGTAGTACTCGTGCTTGTTTTCGCAGTTTGCGAACCAGCCTCGCAATCCCATATAATTTTCCATCTTCTCGCCGGTCCAGTGCTTCAGCAGTCCGTGAGAGGTGACTAGGCGTCCGCCGACTAACAGTTGCGAACCTGGCACATACTCTCGCATAGCCAATATACTCGACCGCTCTAACCTGTATTGATCTTCCGTTCGGCCAGGATTACTCCGCGCCATTTCTGGGTCAAGAACCCGAAGTTTATGCACTCCAATCGGGAAGCCATAGCGTGGAAGAAATTGCCCGTCGGCTAGACCCTCAATAACCAGAACTTCTTTCAGTGCACGCAGCTGATATCTGATTGCGTTACTTTGTTTCTTGATTTTTGATTCTTTCCAGGCATTGAGTAGGATATTGTAGTCTTTTGACCAACGTTCAATGATTTCCTTGAAAGACTCAGCTGTGCGTTTGCATAGAAACTCCCAGTTGTGCTCTTGGTTCTCTAGAGGTGTGCCGCGGAAGAGTCTTTCAACATCAGACTTTACATCATCCTGTCCATATTCTGCTAGCCAGTATAAGTACAGAACGAAGTTGTCTTGCAGGCTTCTTGCCCTTGGGTTCCACCAAGAGCATGCAGCCATATGCGCCGGGAGGTCTTTATTTGATTTAGTGATGGTTGGTTGCTGGGTCCCGTCCCAATAGGGCGGTAGGGTTACGCCGCAGAAACTTCCCATATCACCGAATGCACGCATTGCGCCTACGTGCTCATCGCTAGGGGTGACCATGGCAAAGAATCGACCTAACAAATAGGCGTGGAAATGTCTTTTAACCAATCGCTCTCTGTCGAGAAAGACTAATGGCTTTCGTAAACTGGCATCAAGATATTGTCCGAAGTCCTTAAATACCGCTCGGTCATATGGTCTGGGTCTGGCAAATGTAACAACTATAGAGGAGCCATCCGATCGTCTTCCTGCCCGGCCTGCTCGTTGAAGGTAGTTGGCTTTGCCTGGTGGAACGTTGGACATCAGGACTGCATTCAAGCCGCCAATATCAATACCAAGCTCCATGGTGGTGGTGGCGCTTAGGACATTTCTGATTCCGGCTTTGAATAGGTCTTGTAATCTTCGGGTTTCGCTTGGCGCTAATTGCGCGCTATGTTCCTCGGCCCAGAGACCGATCTTGAATACTGGCGCGTCCTTTAGTTCTCTTCTTTGCCTACCTACGCGAAAGTCGCTGTCAAGCTCTTGCGAGGTGACTGGCAGGAGCGTGTTGAAGCATTCCAGGTTTGATTCATAGTTGCAACCAAGTACGGAGCGGCAGAAAATGAGGTTTGTTTTTTTGCAGCGGAAGAGTTTTATGGGTCGACCTAGCGCTAGATTTTGAAAGACTAGTCTCAGGCAGAGCCTCTGCTCACCGTTTGAAATGTCCCGGTGATCGCTTTCTAACCACTCTAATTCCGAGCCAGAGGATACGGTTTGGTCTCTTGCCGAGGCCCGAGTGGCGAGACTGTCGAATGTACAGGCTAGTACATGCTCTGTGTAGGCTTCCGCAGAGGTTCGCTCGATGCCCGCAGCATGCAGAACTGCCGCTGTGAATGCCCGTCGCCGCTGTTGCCTCCTGGAGCCAACGAAACTTCTAACGTTCTTGTATCCTTCTATTTTGGACATCCAGGCGCCTACGTACAGGCCTTCTTCTACCGACCGCCAGTTTTGGTCGTCGTTTCCTATGGAAACTGCTCCGTCGAGTCTAAATGTGTCACATATGCACTTTAGGTATTCGGTCCATACGGATTTAAAGCTGTCTCTGACCATATCGTTCGGAAGTCTGGCTAGAAGACTTGTTGGGCATTCTACTGACTCTATTCCAGGATAATTCACCTCGACCAATCCAAGCGTTTCTGGTGTGCGTCCATTAACGGATGGCCTTGAACAGAGTTCAATCAGTAGGTTTTCTGCCGATTTCTTACGCTCGTTCCAGTTTTGCTCCCAAGTTATTTTGGACCAATCTTTAGCTTTGTGGTTGCCAGCGGAGCGAAGATGAATGAATTCCTTTAACAGTGGAACGTTTCTAAGCACATCTGTCCAATAGGCAACACTGCCCCCACCTTCGGCACGGCGATAGTCTGTCATGGCAGTTTCTAGGTCTCGTTGAAGTGTTTGACGCTTTGCCGGTGAAAGTGTTTGAGATTCTAGTTTTAGCTGGAGCTCATCAATCTTTTCCCTGTGGTAGACTAACGTCGACTCGTCTACTTCCAGATCTCCAACTGCCTGTAAAAAAGCAGCGCGGGCTAGTTGTGCCTCGTGCTGCCGCGTCAGACGGGGCCCAAGTTTGGCTGCCTCTTGTCTGCTATCGCTAAATGCCAATAGCCGCCTACCTTCGGCTGGCAAAATGTTGCTGTGCTTTGTTGGTAAAGGGGTAAGTTCGGATAGTACCGTCTCAGCCACAATTGAAACCATCATGGAAGCAAACGGACTAAAGAGTCTTATTTCTTCTCTGTCAGATCCGCAATTATCGCATTTGTCAATTGGATATAAGTCGGCGTTTGTCCGCTTGGGTGTCGCCTCTTCATTTCCATTTGTCGATGGTAAACTCTCCTTGGTCGCAACAGTCCGTGAACGATAGATGCTTATTTCTGTCGGAATTTGAGACATTAAGTCTTTCGGCACGTAAGGCTCTGCAAAATATAATGCACCACATGTGGAGCAGCGTGCGGCGATGAAGCAGGGGTGCTGGCAGTGAGCGCATCGCTCTTGCAGACCTGGGTGTATTGCCCCGAAAGGACTAAAACGCGTCTCGTCTACGGCGCTGCAATTGTCGTTCTGGCATACAGAAATACCGTCAACTGGGCGAGCTAGAAGATGGAGCCTGTGCGGTATTAGAGGGTAGTCCTTTATTGTTTTGCGGGCAGAGGCTGCTAGTTGAAGTAAAATTACAGTCGCTCGTCTGTCCTCAACGTTGGCAGCGCCCCATAAATCTTGGGATAGTTGAGCGATCGTAAGCCTCTTTTTCCTTAAGAGCGTGTTCTGAAGTTTGTGGACTAGAGGTGCACCTCCTAAGCTCTGGACTAGCTCTGCTGCCGGTAAGTCATTGGTTTCACTCTCGTGAGGCGCAGCTAGAATCTCGAGTCTCTCTCTCAATTGTGCAGAATATTTAGGATCTCTAGAGAGCTCGAGGTTGCCACTGCTATCAGCCTCCACTAGTGGCTCTATAGGACCTAGCTCTGCAACCTTCTTTGCGGAGGGCGGTGCAGCCGGTGGTCTTTGCTGTGGTAACGGTGGCTCTGCCGTTTTTCCCTCGATCAACTTGACCAGCGCAGGGTCCTTTGTGAATAGTCGCGATGCAAACTCGCATGCTTCTTCGATGCTCTTGACACCTAGAGTCGCAGAAGTGGCAATTTGGAGCGTTTGGTTCGAATCAATGCCGCATCGTATATAGAGCCTACGAAGGAGTAATGCGATTTCCGCGGCCAGAGCTCCCGTATAAAGGTGCGCCTCATCTAACACAACAACCTGAAGACCGGCTCCGAAGAAACAAGCGTCTTGTGGTCGGCAGAGCATATATTCCAGCATTGAATAGTTAGTGATGACAATGTCTGGAATCGGTCCTCGTGAGTTTGTTTTCTTGCCATCTCTTGTCTCTAGACCTCTTGCTTCTTGCCTCGTTCTATAGCGGCAAGATGCTACCGGTGGTAGAGACAATTCATCTGCCTTTTTCTTATCCTCCGGCGTTTCGCTGGTAAAGTGGAAGAATCGAATGTCATCTTGTCCTGAGAGCCAGCGTTCTAGCCTCTCGACTTGGTCGTTAACCAATGCGTTCATTGGGTAAAGAATTAGGCAGCGTATGCCTTCTCCTCTGCGGCTGGTCGATGCGAGATCGTTTAATGCGGGCAGGAGGAAAGCTTCGGTTTTACCAGCCCCAGTGCCTGCCGTTACTAGCACAGCAGGGCGTTCGCCGGTCTGTAACTTTTCTCCTGCTACTTGAATAGACTCAAGCTGGTGGGTGAAAAGTGGAACTCCCTCCGGCAATACGCCATTTCTATAGAGTAGTTCGGCAAGCCTACTATCGAAAAGCCCTTCCTTAACTGCTCTTGGTAGGTCATAGTCGCTTGGCAGAGATGGAAACGTGCCTTCAACCCAGATATCACTGACTAGTCTTCCCGGTGATGTCTCATTACTCCAAAGCGCTCGCAGTTTTTCTGCGAATTCACGACATCTCACAAAGTGTTGGTCAGAGGAGTAGTCAACTAGTCTGCTCAGAAGTGTGTCTGCGAGCTTAAGTGAATCGAGTTGGGCCATAAATCACCGCCGAGGATTAGAGGGGAAGGAGTGAATCGTTGAATTTTTCACTTCGAAGGACGATCAAATGATTCCTAGCACGCGAAAGCGCTACATAAAGTTCGTTGATAAATTCGGTTTCTGGCCTTTTGGTAAGCTCATCATCAAGTTCAACGACGATGACAACATTACTTTCTAGACCCTTAAATCGCTTGATGGTCGAGCAGCCCACCTGGTCCTTGTGCTTGCGCGCTGTGAGATTTACCAATTGATAGTCATCACCGCACTGCATGCTGAGCAAGGCGCTCTTCTCTTCTAGATTGTGCGGTGTCAAAATGACTATATCAGAACAGCGAACTTGCTCGGTTTTGACTAGTCTCTTGAGAGTAGCCGAGAGAACTGTTTGCAGGTCAGATTTGCCTTTGTAGCGGGCCCACTCAACCGGACGTCCTGAAGGACCTCGGGGCTCTATGCGTTTACTTTGCATTGCCGAATAATAGTGCTCTACACAGCGGAAGATTGGCTGGGCATTTCTGATGTTATCGTAAAGTTCGTAGCAAGCAAAGGTTTCAGGTATACCTACAGAACGCTTGTAGAGTTTTTGATTGTTGTCGAAAAAGGCATAAAGAACACCTTGCTTGCCATCTTTCAGGCACATTTCTAAAGCATCCCACCAGTCCCTACCGAAATCTTGCGCTTCGTCCACAATGATGGCATCGTACTTGAGAGCGGGTTGATTTGATACTGCTTCGCAAAGCAGTAGAGGGTACTCCGTATCGATCTGGCTTTGGGATACGCTGCCGATTTTTGGTAATTTAAGACCAGCTGCTTGTGCGAATTCATGGCATAATCCGTGAAAAGTTTTAACATCTAGTGATGGTAATTCGCCTAGCCGGTCTTCAAGATGGTCAGCTAGATGTCGATTGTAGCAAAGTAAGAGAGTTCGGAATCCCTCTTCCGCCAATTGGCGTGCTTTCTCAAGGGCGAGAACCGTCTTTCCGGAGCCCGCGCAACCACTTATTGCGAGCCGTGGCACGCGGCGCAATCCGTCGAGAGCCTTAAACTGATTTGAAGTGAGTCTGAGGATCTCTTCGTTCTCTTGAGCAAATTGTGATGAAAGTGGATTCCTTAGCTCAATTTGTGGTGCAAAGAGTCGAATTACTGTATCGATAGTCTTCTTGTCGATATTATGTTTTTGCCCTGCATTCCAATAATGAAAAATTGAAGTCACTTTTGCCGAAATGTTCGCAAGATCATCGAAACCGATGACGATTTCGCTCGGCGCGTCGAGTCGTAGTTGCCCCGAGCCAACTCGAACGTCTGGAAAGGCAACTGAATCAAAAATTGGAAACTTGGTTGCTGCCAGGCTTGGTATTGATGAGAGCTTGTTTTTGAGAGCGTATTTGCTTCTTTGCACCTGGGTGAATGGATCTTTAATAATATGGGCGGTTCCGCCCGCGTCAGTAGAGGTCCATTGTCCAGTGGTTGCGCTATAGGAAATCTGACCACCCTTTAGCTCAACCAGCAGTATGCCAAAGTGCGGATGGATAAGAATAAAATCTGTTTGTCCGTCTTCTGGTACCAAATTGCGAACGCGAGCAAGCCATGCAACGTCGTAGAATACTGTCCAGTCCGACCCTAGGTTGTTTCGAAACGCATCATATAGAACCAGCTCAGCTCTGCGGGCTGGTTCGCGACGCCAATCGTTTGGAATGTATTCAGGAAAAATCTTGCACTTTGCCGTCACAAACTACCCTTTCATTGTATTGTGCGAAGGAAGTATCGAATAATTGAATTGCAAAGAAATTTTCTTCCGGTCTGGAAGCTCATGATACTATAGAGGTTGTTGAGGGTTTCCTCGTTTAGCTCAAGTCTGTTTAGTACATCATCTACTTTAGGGCTTTGGTTCTTAAGCCAGTTTTCGTCCACAGTCATATCCTTAGAGCAGTCTTTGATGATCTTCTGCTCGAAACCAGCAAAATCTTTGTCAGTGAACTTGTTGTCGTTTCCAACAAATTGGCTAGCAATCGCGTGAATGAGAGCCTTTTTGTTTAGCTGTATGTCGGCAAGAACGCTATGCTGGAAATAGGCACGTAGGTATTTGGCCATAAGAATAGGTGATGAACCACTGATCAAGAGCGCAGCTTTAGCTATTCTCTCTTCAATTATAGTGTCTACCATTCCATTCGTCAGATGCTTGGTGATATCGTCTAGGCATTTTGATGTGGGAGACCAAGACTCGAAGACTTCTCTGGCTATATCATCCCAACCGTCAGTTGCTGGATTGCATCCAAATTTAAGACCATATTCTAGTCCTTCTCCCTTTAACCATGCGGCTAGCACGGCTCCGGGATATTTGAAGGCGAATTGTCGAATTGCTGGTAGGCTCTCTTTTGACAATACAGGCCATTTCATCCATCTAATTAGAGCTGCTGCTTCCTTCGGCTCCATGCGCTCGACTACGCTTCTTAGAAATGCTCGCTGGTTTTCGGGCCAAGCCGCTCCTTGATAGAGTCCATCGTAACTAAGAGCAACTGCCAGATTGGTGCTAGCTGTGCAGGGTACAAAGTCCCAGGCTCGGTCGCTGAATGGGCGCATATGTTCGCTCTTCAACCAGATAGGTGCAGAATCATCTGGCCACACCATGAAGGCGTGAGCTTCAGAGAGGGTGAGCGGCTTTTCGAATTCAATTCGCAACTCAACGGCACTAATCTCTGTGAGATTTGCAATTTCACCGGAGTCAATTACGCCGCCGGCTATGCTCACTGGTGGTGAATCTAATCCTCTGTTGAAGAGCTTGCGAATTTCAATAGGTGCTCCTGTGCCGAGTATTTGCGTAAGCTGCTGTGTGTTGGAAAGACGTTGCCTAAATGTATTGCCTTCAAATATGCCAAAGTCGGACCGAGTAATGTTTTTGCCTGTTGGATCAGAGAGTTGGAATTTTCTTGACCGGCAGTCTTTCACTGTAAGAATGGAGTCTTCTGATAGCGAGGTCCAGGTGCTTCCATTGAGATAGGCACATCCTGCTACCTTAATGTCCAGCTTGTGACGCGTATAAATGATTTTCCCATTGCAGCGAATTTTCGTCAAAATCTGCACCTTCCCTCTGCCGGCATTTGAGCCGAGAGGAACAGGTCCCTTTGTGCGGGTTCTTCCATCGATATTACTGACTTCGACCGAAATTCCATTGACGCGAATTGCTTCAACTTTCACACCATCAGATTCACCCCTAATTGAGATTGTCACAGGCTCGCCCGGCGCCAGGTGGCTCCGCTCTATTGTGGGTTTTATGCGATGCACCGCAGTCGGTATTCTGGCTTCATCTTTGTCGGTTGTGGCCCGCCATAGGACTTCATCGTAGAGGCATATGTGGAAGTCTTCGTTCCAGTTGGCTGGTAGCATGTAAAGCTTCCGCTCTATTTCGTTCAAAGACTTTCTATATTCAGGAAGAGGCACTGGTAGCAGATCGGCGCTGGCAAGGATGGCATAGGCGCGACTTTGGCGAAGATGTGCTTCATCATCGAGAAGGTGCCCGGTTTGAATGTCAAATACCTGAACGTCTCTATCTTCATGCCATATCCTTGCTGTATCTGAAAAGACGATTCCTGAGTCTTTCTCGACTACGGTAACTGTTACCTCGCTAACATCCAAGGCTAGCTTAGGAATTGATGACAATCGCCATTCGTTAAGCCCCCTGTGTAGCGAGTAGGGTCTACCATTGCAGGTCAGTGTGTAACTCTGATCTTCCGAAAGATTCATTAGTTCAAAGTTTAAGTCAAGCACAAAATATGGATCGTCAGGCGGCTCCCAGCAAAGTTTTGGCGATACAGCCGACTTTATTGTCGAAAAGCTGGCTTTGCAGATTCTTGGAACTGGTAGGAAGTACTTCTGACTAGGATCGTGTATGACGCCTATTAATTCATTGTGCCATTCTGGCAGGACCCAGTTGCTTGCCTTTAGTGTCGAGCGTAAGTGCGTCTCTGTTATGCGTCTGCCGTGATAGTTCTGCATGTCCTGCCATAGGTTGGCAAAAGACTGTGAGTAGTTTGGTGAGTTGTCACTTAGTAGTTGCCTGATTGCCTCAGTCCAAGATTGGCTATTCGTGAGCCAAACTGGAACTTGCCGAATGCCGTATCTTGTAAATCCGAATTGCAGAAATGTGGACAAAAGATATTGCGCATGGTCATCGCTGTCTAAGACGTTGCGAAGTGATAATTGATTAAAAGCTGCTTTTAACGCAGCGCGAACCAGATAATCAACCTGGCCTTCATACCTTTTACTTCTTATCACGCTGTCAAGATTCTCGCTGAACATATTTAAGAACAGTGGCCAAATCGCCCCTTCTTGACCGTCTCTACGATTGACCTCAGCACAAAGGATAAGCAATAGAGCCCCTATGGCGCACTTTTTCGTGTACCCTTTGTAGATCGTCTTGCCTGGGTCAGTTACGAGAAAGTCTCGTGCTGTCGTTAGATTCAGCGTTGTGCACCATTCAGCCAGCCAAAGGTAGTCGTCTGCACTAATTTCCAAGTCGCATAGAGACCTTCTTGCGGGTAGTCCATCTAGTTTGTCAGCTATGCGTGTGAACGCTTGTTCAATCCTACTGAATTGGTCGGTTTCACTAATGCCCGCTAGCAGGCTACCAGAGTCGCTCGGCGGCGTGTTCCTGGAGGTTTCAGTCTGTTTGAGATATGAAGCTTGCTCGTATGATGCCTCTAGTTGAGAAATTAGAAGTCCATTTAGCTCCTGACTGGGGTTTTCTTTAAAAGTAGTATCGTTGCCTATGCTGGCCTCAATCACAACTGGCGGACGTTCTATCGTCGTCGCTACCGGCGCTAGCTCTTCATTGCGATTTGTCTCCGTTTTGAAGGCGCTTTGATGGTGCTCTGCATCCTTGGCAATCTCCGCACTGCTCTCTCTCTCCGCTCGCGGTCTCTGAGAAGTCCCGCTAGAGTGATTCAGAAAGCCTCCGATGTAAAATGACAGCTTGTTTGTTATTGGATTGCGCTTAAAGAGATATCGTGCGAATTCGTTGCAGACCCATGCGATTAGTGTCACCCTGTGTTGGATTAAGTATGAACGCCATTTTGCATTTAAGGTTATTGAGCCATTCTGTCGATTAATGCGATAGAGAACCTTGCGCTCAATGAAGAATTGGGCTGAGAGCTCAGCAATCTTATGATGCAGCGCCTCTGCACTCAAATCTCTGGGAATCCTATCGTTCACAAAGGGGCGAATCAGTAAGAACGGAACATACCGAAAGAGGTCATTGGCGCCCGGAGCGTTATGGGTTTCCGCCTTGTTTCGTAGAGGTTCTTCGTGCGATTGGTTCCAGGGTACTGCAAATTTCTGGCCCTTTATGTCGAGCTGGGCAAGCGTCTCAATGATGCGATCGCCGCTGCCTAGACTTACGTGCGCGTTGAGCCTGACGATGCCGGCTGCGAAAACTAACATCTCTATTAGTATTGCTTGGAAATTAATCTCGCATTGATCGCTAGCGCTATCGTCCGCAAGCCTAAGGAGGGCTATAAAGAAGAGATACTTATACGAAGCCGTGGTATGCTCGAATAGCTTTGCGAGCTTTGTTACATCGACCGTTGAATCTGCCGGTAACTCAGCGCAGTTGCTGGCGTTTTGACGTTCGATGGTGAGGATTTCGTCCTTTACCAATAGGTCATACTCAATATGTTCATCTGTTGATTGCAGAGAGCGAACTGAGTGTGTATCTATGCACCGCACATCAGGGGCTTTTGTCTCTATGTTTCTCAATCGTCCTTGAATGGGTTCAGGTTGCGTTTCTTCCTTGGGCGTTTCCTTCTCGTCAGCCTCTGCTTTAGTCGAGTTTGGACTGATAGGGGTATTCGTAAAGTTCATTGCCGCCTGTTTAAGTTGAGGCTCAATTGCATATAGCCGGTTTAACGCTTCCTCGGTATTGCTCTCGCCATCTTTTGCAAGACTGAAAAATATTTTCGCGGCAATCCAGCTCTGAAGATAGTCATTTTGGATGCTTAAGAAGTTGAACCAATCCCTGTTATCCACTGAGAGAGAGGATTGAGATATTCGAAAAACACTTCTTGGGGGGTGGTAGTCGACAAGTGATCTAATTGCCGCAACCAATTTATCCTCCAGTTCTATCGCCAGCATTAATACATCGCCGACTATTTCTGGGGTTAGGCTGTGCGCTACCCCTGGCACTGGTCCTTCCATTGATCCGCAGTGCATGGCTAGTGGTGGTAAGCGCTTAATCAGGTCACAGTTCGCAATCTCAAACTCTCGAGCTACTATCGTTGCAAGCTTTGAGCATGTTAGTTCGCTGATTATGCTTGCCGGCACAAGTGCTTCTTTGTGTCTCTTGATAAATTGCAGGAGTGACAGGATTAGGCAATAGTGTTGAACATTCAATCTGCTTAGGGCTTCAGCTAGGGCTTGTTGAAGTAGAGTGTTTAGGCATGAGTCAAATGATGCTGTTTGTGGTGCGAGTTCCGAGGTGTCTAGTGCTAGTGGCAGTTCTTGCCAGGCTGTCGCCTGGTGCTGCGAGCTAGACCCTGGTGCGGAAGTCGGCTGCTCCTTTGCAGATTCAGAGGTTTTGTCGTCTGATGCACAATTCAGGCTTCTTTCATCAGATGCCGGTAGCTTTTCTGACGGTTTGGTTTCAGCTGGCTGATCTTCCAATCCTATCGACAGCGGGATTTCGTAGTTCTCAACTTTTTGGGTGGTTGTAATTTCATTTTCCGTCTGCGCAATATGGCTTTTGGATTCGAGAGCCGCGAGCAGATGGTTTCGGTCAAAAAAGAAGCACTTTTGAATCGCAGAGACAAGGCTGTCATTAAGGTTACACAGCCTAATGACTCTTTCAGCAAGTAGTTTAGTTAGCGGAGATGCTTGACTCTCAAAATAAAGAATCCATTCGGGATGAACCTGGAAAAGAAGCTCTGAATCTAGAAGCCGAAAAGGTATTAGACCCTCTTCGAACCGGTCTCTTGCTTCAGACCAGATGTTCGCCGATGAACGGTCGCTCAATTCATAGGGACTTGTCAGAGTGAGGGCTAGGCAGTCTTTGATCTGTTTGGACTTTGTACTTCTTCTGCAAAGTTCGTGTACCTGCGTTAGTAATTTGTCCTTTGGCATAGAGAAGTCGAGGCCGCGCTGCCGAAGTTCTGAAAGAGCGTCGGAGAGAAGTGGATCATGATCGAACGAAACACCGTGGCTCTTTGCAACAATTGCGTTGGCTCTAATACGTGAGTCAGTTCTAGCGATACTTGGATAGTCGACGGACGACGGACCGTTTTCCTGTATGTCTGCAATTAGAGAGAGCAGCAGATAACAAGGGTAGAGCATTCCTGATTCATGAAGTATCTGGTCGATTAATTTAGTCTGCGGGAGGAGGAAAAAGTTCGTGTTTGAGTCTGTTTTGCAACGACCTAGAATGAAGCTCGTGGGTTTTTGCACATCTGGGTAATCAGAAACTGTGCTGTGTGATCTGTACTCAAACTGGCCTTCGCAAATAAACGCAGCGTTTGGATGCTGTCTTTTGGTTTTTCGATAGAATAGAACGATTTCAAGACCTAAGGATTCGTGGTTGATAATCAGGTCATCAGTTCGGTGCGTGAGCTGACCTTGCCAGTGCAGAGTGTCGCCCTCGAGCTTGTCCACAAAGGGCGTCATTTCCGCTTCCTTCTCTTCTGTCACGAAGAGCCAGATAGAGGCATAGCGAGTACGATCTGGTTGGAATACTCCTGTATTGATCGCGCCCTCAGCCGGGACTCCAAAGAACTTCGCCAAGGCCGCGCGGCTGTATAGCTCGCCACGAACCAGCTTGCCTGATGTCTTTTCTCGCATCTCAGGCATTGATAGCCATCCGATTTGCGATTCTACCCTGTCCAAAGGGGAAGTTGTCCGGCATAAATCAAACCCCGGTCGCTGATATTTGGGACGGGATACCTAATTTAAGCAATGTTGAGATTATACCTCGTGATCTTTGAAAAATGTGACCGAAGTTTTTGCCGAGCATTCTTCAATGTCCCCCGGAAGGGGGAATAGCGTGTGATGAATACTGAACACCGGCGAACGATAAGCATTCGCCAGCGCTTTGGATTCGATCCCAATAGTCTTTCGGGCGGCTTGTACTACCGATCGATGCGGAGCATTTTTGAGTTTTACCATCATAGACTGCAGTATGTATGCAGTGAGAAAGTTCCTGCGAAAGCGATCCGATTGTGCCTTGTGTGCAGGGTACTTTTGGTCGCGGACTTGTTGTGGGCATGGTCTTCTTGCAATTTTGTTTGGTCTTAAGTGCGTAGCCGGGCACAGCCCCGCCGCCCGTTCTTTATTGATCCAAGATTACCGCACCTGGTTCGATGGCAAAAATCGTAGGATCGCGCCAGAGCGATGTTTGTCTTCACTCTGCTAGGTTTTGAAGGTGGTTTTCGTGCTAGGTTGCTTTGTGCGGTGATGATAGTTTTGCGAGCTCGCTTTGCTAAGGTGGTTAATTTCACGTCTCCCTCAATCGCCGCCAACTTGCCGCCAATTTACCGCCTAGAGTCATCCCTGCCACCAGCGGGCTCCCGAGGCCTACCGCCCCAGCCTCTCCGACAGCCCCCTCATTGCCCAAAGCGTCAATGGGCACGGCGGCAATGGCCAGGCGAATCTGGCGCCCTGGTCCGTCGAGGTGCCCCAGGGTCAGGTCGCGCCCACGTTTAGCTAGGTGCCGCCATGTCTCTGCCCTCACCGGATAAACCAGCACCGACGTTATCCGCTCGGTCTGGTACATAGAGGCACAAGCTAGCACCTGGTGTAGGTCCTGACGGTGCTCCTCTCGAAATCTACTTTGCGCCTCCAGCGACTGGTGCCAGTGCCAGGCATCGGTCTCTTCCAGAAAGCCCTTGTAATTCGCGTCAAAAATGAAAGTCTCGTCACTACTATCTACTAAAATGTCGGGCACCAGGCTCGACAAGCTATTATGAGCCGCCCGTTCCCAAGAAATTGTCTCCAGCGAATCGAATTGTCGTGCGCAGGTGACCCGCCCTCCGAAGTCTCTTGCCCACTGCAGAACCAGATGGTCAGTTCATGAAGGGCATGAGGTGGGTATAGTGCAAAGTGGCCAAGCTGCAACAATACAAGCTCCACAAATGCTTGCTCAATCGCTTCAAATCGATACGCAACGCCTTAGTTTGAAGGGACCGTGCTGCTTGATGGCGCCGCAGGTTATTTGCATGCAGGGTCGGTATGCTTGTGTCTGGGTATCAATCTGTTGCCTTTGGCCTGAATCGTGGTAAGGATAATATGGTTCTCGTCCATGGCAACTCTTTTGGGTTTTGGGCATGCCTGGGTATCTAATCAATTAGTGTCACCCAGCTGACCGAATGCTAGATAGGCAATTGGAGAATGTTGAAATGGCTGAACAAGACGCCGCAAGATTAGTTGTTCGTAGCAATACCGAGTCAGGCAGCAGACCAGAATGGTGGATCTTCCAAGCGAATCCTGAACATTATGCGATTGAAGATGCTCTGAAAGGGCTAAGTGTATTGAAGTGGACTGTAAATAGATATGCTGACAAGATAAAACCGGGAGATAGAGCTTACATTTGGAAATCCGGACCTACTGGTGGAATTTTGGCCGAGGCAACGATATTGGACAAGCCTCGTGAAATGTCAGAAGCTCCTCAAGAGCTTAGCTTTTACTTGAAGCAAAACAGCATTGTTCAGATTGCTTGTCGGGCTACTCTTAGAATTGACAAAGTGTTCGACAAGCCAGCGGTAACCCGATCGCAGATGAAAGCTCACAAAATCCTGAAGGAGATGCTCATAATTCGTCAGCCTAATGGTACCAACTTTCCTGTGACTGAGGACGAGCAGCTTGCCATAGCTGAAGTGATCAATGGGGCATCCTCAGGCAGTGGGCAGTCAGATCGAGGAGATGAAGGCTTAGCGAGTCGCGATTTGCGCGCTTATAGAGCCTGGGCTGCTTTGACCAGAGCTGCTACTGAAAGGCAGGTCATTACATATGGGCAATTGGCAGATGCAATTGGAATTTATCATCGAGCCGTGAGATTTACCCTTGGTGTTATCCAAGATCATTGCTTGAATGAGAAGCTACCGCCTCTTACCATTTTGGTGGTTAATCAGCAGACTGGCCTTCCGGGCGTAGGATTTATCGCCTGGGATGCTGATGACATTGAATCAGGAGTGCGCTCCGTCTATGGATTCAACTGGACGAAGTTAGAGAATCCGTTCGTCTTTGCCGCCGACGGTACTAGCGAAGACGACATAGTCAATGAACTAGTGGAAAATCCTACTCAGGCGGAACATGTCTATGCCCGTGTTAAGGTGAGGGGTGTTGCACAATCCATATTCAGAAGAGTCATGCTTCAGATTTACGAGCAGCGTTGCGCATTCTGCGGATTGAATTACGCTGAAGCATTGGAGGCTGCTCATATCGTGCCTTGGCGTCATGCGGAGCCAAAACAACGACTTGATCCAACAAATGGCTTACTGCTCTGCTCGACTCACCATCGACTGTTCGATTCTGGACGAATGGGAATTTCCATCGATTTCAAGATTATCTGGAATTCGCGGAAAGACGAGGAGAACTCTAGCTCCGCCGTTCTAGCCATAAGTATTGCGCTTAATGGAAATATGGCTTTATTGCCAGCGCACTCGAAACATAGGCCTTTGGCAGAGTGGATTCGGCAAAGAAACGATATTCTTAGCAAAAAATGAAATATTGACGTGTCCGTCCCACTATGGAAGTTTTATACATTGAGAACAGACCTCGTTTCAGTTATTGCTGAGTAGAGCGCTCAGCATCCTCATATTCGCGTTCTATCAGTCTCTCAAAGAGGCGGTTGGCGGGTTGGCGGAAGCGAATTCGCGTATACAGAAAGGTCAATGAGGCTGATTACCATTTCTCATATCCGGCTGTGGAGTCGACAGCTGAGCTGCTAGTTTGCTATTATTCGTCTCTCAGAAAGTTAGGAAACTCTGTTTTGACCACTCAACTGTGGGTGCTAATTTTTGTGCCCTAGAAAAAGCGTCATATTCAGATTGTGGTATGGGTTTCATATCGGTTGCTGCGACCGTACTTCAAGTCCAAGGGATCATTGAAAGATTAGCTAGGTAACAGCATTTACCATCGATGGTGCTCGGCGGTGATTTGCTATATTCAAGACGTATCCTTGTTCGTTTTTGACCGTACCAGTGGGAGAGATCACGCATGCCAACAAAACGGAGTCCCCTTAGCGAAATTGAAGAAATTAGACGTAGAAATCCGCTGCCTACAGAACGCACATGGAATCTTGGTTGGGCGGCCATGACTCAGCTTGAAGCAGTTGAAGCGTGTATGCTAGACACGTCTGAAGACCATCCCGAACTCTGGAAGTTCTTTGTTATTGGACTTGTTACTTCCATGGAGAATGCGTTTCGGTTATCCATACAATTTCTTATCGATTCAGGTGATCCCTACTCAAAACGTGCGTCTAAGCTGACGGATTTTAAATTTAGAATTGAGGACATTCTCGATATGAAAGGGAAGAGGGTCTCTGTAGGCGCTCTGATCGGACATTTGGTTTCGATTAATTCGATCGAAGATATCGATCACCACATGAGTGTCCTACTGAGTGGCGGTGATGATGAGTTTTTGCGGATTCTTGAGAAGGCTCGAAAGCCTGATGATGAAGTTAGCGATATTGAAGGGTGGTGCGGACCTCTACTTGAGAACCCTGAGTCTGTGCGGCGCTTCGTCTCGCAGGCTTTTAAGCAGCGGCACATCTACGTCCATGAATTGTGTCCTTCTGACCGCGTTATTCCTGCGGATGTTCGGGAAATGTTTTCTTACGGCAAGGCGTTTGTTCGAGCTACTCTTTCTTTAATTGATCAGATTCTCTTTCCGGGAATGACCGCCAGGACGCAGGCTGCGATGAATGATGGTGCATATCGCACCTTGTCCGAAGCTAAGCAGAGAATGGATACGGCGTATGCTGCACTTTCAACAAAGAATATAGACAAGAAGAGGCTTGAGGCTGCACAAAAGGCTTGGGAACGGTATTTTGAAGCTCACATGAAGTTTTCTCCGAATCCATACTCCGGTGGTTCTGCTTCACCCTTGTTTGATGCTCCTGCCCGTGCGTCCCTTTACGAGCAACGAGCGCTGACTCTCGAGCATGATATGTCTACTGTCGAATGGATGGAGACACTGTGAACTGGTGATGGTGCGGCGGTTCGTAGTGCGT
>Ga0268298_10001557_pt1 | contig 26748 bp, 24 predicted proteins | sample WWTPWeurt_MetaG_FD_194462 | JGI IMG/M metagenome (GOLD analysis project Ga0268298, IMG submission 194462) | Activated sludge microbial communities from WWTP in Nijmegen, Gelderland, Netherland - WWTP Weurt | ecosystem: Engineered > WWTP > Aerobic digester > Activated sludge | place...
GTTGGCGAAACCGGTTTCCATTTGCTATGTTCCGCGCGTCACAACGGCGGGACGAAGAGTCCCTGGGCAGAAACGCTCACAACCAGAAAGGAATGGCGATGGAAAACAAAGTCGGCGACAAGGTGCCTTCGAGTGCGGAGTTCGACAAACGGCTCAAGCAATTGCAAGACGTGCTGGGATGGATGAAGACGTTTTGCGTCAACCTGTCGGCAGAGGAGCGCGCGAAGCTGACGCGCGGGCGACGGGGGGCCGAGCCGTACCTGCTTCAGATTGCCGAGGTGGCCAAGAAATACAACTGGTCTGTTCCGGGGGTCTCGGCGGACGACGTACTGGCGGATTGCAAGTTGGTCTCGTCGATGCAGCCCTTGGCGGATGTGGCGCGGCAGATTTTGGAGCTTGCGGACGACACGTTGGCAGAAGGCAGCAGCGAGGCCAACGAAGGGGGGTACCTGTTTTACGGCATCGGGCAAAGCGTGGCGTCGCGCATACCCGAGGTGGAATCGGTGGTGCGCCCCTTTGCCGAGTTTCTGTCCGCGACCCGCAAAAAACGCAAACCCCCCACACCAACCCCCTAAAGCTCTCGCCGAAACGCCTGACATCTTCTGTCGCATCCCATTGCTGCAGGGAGGGGACGATGGACGAAACGCAAGTCAGGGTCGCCAGTAGTCCGATTGTATGTATAGTTCCGCAATGAGCCTTCGCCAATCACAGACCACGCAAGGAAATGTCCACGCCTTTGGCGGCGACTGGACATCCACCAAGCTAAAGATAATTGAACGTTATTTGGCTGCCTACACCAAGGCGTTGCAACATAAGCCGACGGCGGAAAGACCTTTTCGGAAAGTGTATATGGATGCCTTTGCGGGAACCGGATACCGCACGGCGCGACGAGACGACGAACTGAATCAGCCAGACCAAACCTTGCTACTACCGGACCTTGCGGGGGACGAACCGCAAGGTCTACGGGATGGGTCTGCTCGGCTTGCCCTGAAGTGTGATCCCCCATTCGAGCACTATGTTTTCATCGAGCGCAGCCCCGAACGATGCGAACAACTTGCAGCACTTCGGTCGGAGTTTCCGATGCTGTCAAATGCGATTGATGTGCGCCAGGGGGACGCAAATACCGAGATCCAAAAGCTGTGCGGCGACAAACAACGGTGGCGCGATGAGCGCGCAGTCCTGTTTCTTGATCCCTACGGCATGCAGGTCGAATGGGACACCATCGCCGCAGTTGCTGCGACCAAAGCCATCGACATGTGGCTGCTCTTTCCTCTCGGTATTGGCGTCGTGCGCTTGCTCAAAAACACCGGTGATATTCCAGCGGCATGGCGTCATCGGCTGGATCTGCTGCTCGGCAGAAAAGATTGGTATGACGAGTTCTATCGAGTTGAGACGAGCAGACAGAGTTCTCTGTTTGAACCACCCCAGCAGCAGATCGTAAAAGCAACGACGGAGACGATCGGGTGCTATTTCAATGATCGGTTGAGGTCGGTGTTTGCCGGTGTCGCTAGCAAGCCGAGGGTTCTGCACAATTCGTCGAACTGTCCTCTGTACCTTCTTTGTTTTGCGGCTGCAAACGAAACCGGCGCTCCCATTGCGCTTCGGATTGCAGATCATCTCCTTCGCAAGGTAGAGCAATAATGGCACTTGGATCTGGAATTGAGTGGACTCAATCGACGTGGAACCCAGTGACGGGTTGCACCAAGATAAGCCCAGGTTGCAAGCACTGCTACGCCGAGCGTATGGCGGAGCGCCTTCAAGGGATGGGACAGGACAATTATCGTGACGGGTTTCAACTCACCCTACAGCCTCATATGCTGGAGCTTCCGCTCCGATGGAAAAAGCCGCAAACCATCTTCGTCAATTCAATGAGCGACTTATTCCATCAGGATGTACCCGTCACATACATCCAGCGCGTGTTCGATGTGATGAGGCGCGCTTCTTGGCACACTTTCCAAGTGCTGACGAAACGGTCGGGACGACTGGCAGAAGTCGATGCCAAGCTGTCGTGGGCACCCAACATCTGGATGGGTGTCAGTGTAGAGAGTGACCTGTACCGAACACGCATCGACGACCTTCGTTTCACCGGCGCGAAAACCAAGTTTCTATCTCTGGAGCCGCTGCTTGGACCCTTGCCCGGCCTGGACTTGCTCAAGATAGATTGGGTCATCGTTGGTGGGGAGTCCGGTCCGAAGGCTCGCCCGATGGATGCAGCATGGGCGAAAGACCTACGCGATCAATGTCGTCGAGCAGGAGTGCCGTTCTTTTTCAAACAATGGGGCGGGACGAACAAGAAGCAAGCAGGTCGCCTTCTTGATGGACGAACGTGGGACCAAATGCCGCACAATCGGGTGCAACGACCCTTGGTACAGCCTCGAAGGCAGTTCTACTTGGAGGTGGTTTCTTAACTCATGTCCATCAAAAACGGAGCCAAGATGTTCGCAGCACAAAAGGTGGGTTTGGCGGAAGACAGGGGGACCCCCAGGGGTGATTCGGGGGTTTAGGGTTTTTGTTGGGGGGATAGGGTGATGAGGGTGATTTCGCTTTGGGAGCCGAGGCGCATGGGGGGGCCCCAATAGCCGGTTCCTGCGCTGACGTAGATTTGGGTGGAACGGAGGCGGTGAAGCCCGAAAACATAGGGCTGTTGCAGGCGGACCAAATACCCCCAGGGCCAAATCTGCCCGGCATGGGTGTGTCCAGAGAGCTGCAAATCAATCCCGCGTTCGGCGGCTTCGAGGACAGCAGCGGGTTGGTGCGCCAAAAGGACGGCGGGCCGGCGGTCATCGCGACCGGCGAGGGCTTTTGTCAAATCCGCGCCGTGGCCGGGGAACATGTGGGCGTGAAAATCGTCCACACCGACCAGGTCGAAGCCGGTGGGCTCGGGGCCTGGCTGGGTGCCGCTTGGTGCGGAGAGGGTAACGTGTTCGTTGCGCAGCACGCGAATGCCCAGACGCGTGACCTCGGCCAACCAGGCATCGACGCCGGAATAGTATTCGTGGTTGCCGGTGACGAAAAACACGCCGTGAGGGGCGCGCAAATCGGCCAGGGGAGCGACGTGGTGGCGAAGCTGTTGGACGCTGCCGTCCACCAGGTCTCCGGTGATCACGATGAGGTCAGGAGACAGGGCCAAGACCCGTTTCACGATGTCGGCGAGCCAGTCTTTTCTCAACATGGGTCCGATGTGAACGTCGGTAAGCTGGACGATGCGGAAGCCTAAGAGGGATTGGGGCCATTTGTCGAGCGTGACCTGGACGTTGCGGACGATGGGCTTGCGCACCCCCTGAAACAGCGAAAAACCAGAAAGGGAGGTGCCAACGCCAAGCGCCGCGACATCGGCAACGCGAAAGAGCCAGGTTCTCCGGTCGTTGTCCACGGGCAGGGCAGGGGACACGCCATGCAACAGCAACCGGAACAGGTCCGAGCCCACATACGCAGAAACCAGCAAAATCAGCGAGCCGAGCCACGAATAGCTGATCCACAAAAGCGGGGTGCTGACGGACGTTGGCACCAGCCGCTCGAGGGGAAAGCTCAGCCACAGCAGGGCAAACAAGCAGGAAAAGACAACCTTGAGGGTTTTGGGATCGGCGAAGGGCAAGGTTCGCGTCACGCGCAAGTACACATACAGGTGCAGCCCGGCGAGACCCAAGGTCATGACCGTGACAAACAAAATCGTGCGACCAATCGGCATGGGGAGTTTTTCTCGCCCACTACCGTAAACCAGAAACCGGGGAGTGCGTCTCTCGTGTTGTGCGCGGCGCGAAAATGCGCCACAAAAGCGTGCAGCCAAAACGTGCGGCCAACCAGGACGAAACCCAAACGTGTCAAACCCAAAGGCACCAGTCGGATGAAGGAGAACGGTGGATGATTTCCAAAGCGCGAGGTCTTTTGTTGTCGGGGCTGTCGCTCGTGTGGGGAGGCTCTTTGCTGGGCAGTTTTGCGGTCCTGCCGCTGCCCGGGCCGGGGGCGAGCCGAATCCCGTTTCCGTTGAAATTGCTGTCATCGGCGGCGCTCGCGGTGGCGGGGCTTTTGATCCGGGGCGGCAAACGCAAAGGTGCGGCGGCGCACTACAGCGATCAGATCGCGAAAGGAATGGCGTGGGGGTTTGTGGGGGACGTGTGCATGCGCTTTTCGGTGCCGCTCGGGATGCTGACGTTCGGGCTTGGGCACATCGCGTACTCGCGGGGGATGTGGAGGCTTGGGGGTTCGTTTGGGGCGCGGGGGCGGGCGATCCAACTGGCAGCGTGGGCGACGTGGCTTTCCGTGGGTGCCGCAAGTTTCTATTGGGTGGTTCACAAAGGCCCGAAAGGGGGGACACCGCTGGCGTGGGCGGCGCTGCCGTATACGTTGCTGCTTTCGACGACGGCGGGGCTGGCGACGGGTCTTGCGCTGCAAAAGGCGCGCTTTGTACCGCTGGCGGTTGGGGCGGCGGCGTTTTTGGCGTCGGATTTGCTGATCGCGATGCGGATGTTTCAGCCCGAATGGTTCGCGAAGATTCCGGATTCGGTGCGCGGTGACTTGGTATGGCTCTTGTACGGCCCAGGCCAAGCACTGATTGTTTCGAGCGCACTTTTTGTAGACGAGGAATAGGCATCCCTTGGGGGCCAGAAGATCGTGACAGAACACAAAAAAGGAGAAGGTTCATCCATGTACGACCTGCATTTTGGTGAGGAACAAGAGCAACTGAGGAAAGCGGCGCGGGACTTTGCACGGAGCAAAATCGCGCCGGTGGCGGGGCAACTCGACGAAGAGGGGCACTTTCCCACAGAGCTTCTGAAAGAGGCGTTTCACCTGGGGCTCATGAATTGCGAAATCCCAGAGGAGTTTGGGGGCCTGGGTCTGTCGTGTCTGTCTCAGTGCCTGATCATGGAAGAAGTCGCGTGGGCGTGCGCAGGGGTGAACACGTCGATGGCGGCGAATGCGCTGGCGTCTTTGCCGATTCTGATTGCGGGGAACGCGGAGCAGAAACAGAAGTACTTGGGGTGGCTGACGCGGGAGCCGATTTTTGCGGCGTATTGCTGTTCAGAGCCAGACGCGGGTTCGGACGTGGCGGGGATGCGGACGCAGTTTGTGAAGGATGGCGATGGTTATGTGCTGAACGGGCAAAAACGGTGGATCACAAACGGGGGCTACGCGAGCTTTTATACGGTGCTGGCGACGAGCGATCCGAAGCCGGAACGGGATTTGAAAGCGCGGAATCGCAAGATCGCGGCGTTCGTGGTGGACCGGGATTTGCCTGGGGTAAAGGTGGGCAAAAAAGAAAACAAGCTGGGCCAGCGGGCGAGCAACACGACCGACGTGATTTTCGATGAAGTGCGACTGCCGAAAGAGGCGCTGCTTGGGGCGGAAGGGGAGGGTTTCAAGATTGCGATGAAGACGTTTGACCGGTCGCGTCCGTGGATCGCAGCCGGGGCGGCAGGAATCATCGGGCGGGCGCTTCACGAGTCGCGGGCGTATTCGCTGGAACGCAAGACGTTCGGGGTGCCGATTGCGTCGCACCAAGCTGTGCAAATCATGCTGGCGGACATGGCGGTGGCGCTGGAAGCGACGCGGGCGCTGTGCCATCGGGCGGCGTGGATGGTGGACCAGGGGAAAATCGACTCGATTGTGTCGTCGATGGCCAAGCTGTACGGGGCGGATGCGGCGATGAAGGCGGCCACCGATGCGGTGCAGATTTTCGGGGGGTACGGCTATACGAAGGAGTATCCGGTCGAAAAACTCATGCGGGACGCGAAACTTCTGCAAATTTACGAAGGCACATCGCAGATTCAGCGGATGGTGATCGCGAAACACGTCCTCACTTCTTGACCTCGGAAATGTGCGCGCCCAGGGCCCGGAGCCGGGCGACGATTCGCTCGTAACCACGTTCAATCTGCCCGACATTCAAGATGGTGCTGCGGCCTTGAGCGCACAGGGCGGCGATGAGCATGGCCATGCCGGCGCGGATGTCGGGGGACTCGACGGTTCCGGCGCGCAGGACAGACGGTCCGTAGACGAGGGCGCGGTGGGGGTCGCACAAAATGATGCGGGCACCCATCGCGACGAGCTTGTCCACAAAGAACAGGCGGGACTCGAACATTTTTTCAAACATGAGGATGACGCCCTCGCACTGGGTGGCGGTGACGAGGGCGATGGACAGAAGGTCGGCGGGGAAAGCGGGCCAGGGTTGGTCCTCGAGTTTGGGAATGTGGCCGCCCAAGTCTGTGCGGATGCGCATGCTCTGGTCTGCGGGGACGATGAGGTCTTCGCCTTCGATGCGACAGGAAATGCCGAGGCGCTCGAATCCAAACAGAATCATGCGGAGGTGGCGGACGCCGGCCTGCGCGATCCGCAGCTCCGAGCGCGTGACGGCAGCGAGGCCAATGAAGGAACCGACTTCGATGTGATCGGGACCAATCGAGAACTCGCCGCCGTGGAGCGGTTTTCCGCCGTGGATGGTGAGCTGATTTGACCCGATGCCCTCCATTTCTGCGCCCAGCCCGACCAAAAAATGGCACAGGTCTTGGACGTGGGGCTCGCAGGCGGCGTTGCGCAAGACAGTGATGCCCTGGGCAGCGACGGCGGCGGTGATGGCGTTTTCGGTGCCGGTGACGCTGGGTTCGTCCAAAAACACGTCCGCGCCGCGCAGGCCGGTCGTGGTCAAATGAAACTGCTCGTCAAGACGGCAGGACGCACCGAGTTCACCCAGCGCGAGAAAGTGGGTGTCTACGCGACGGCGTCCGATGACATCGCCACCGGGCGGCGGCAAATGGACTTCGCCACAGCGGGCCAAAAGCGGTGCGGCGAGCAGGATCGAGGCGCGGATTTTCTTGCAAAGCTCGGGGTCCAGGGACGCAGCCTGTACGGTTTTGGCGCACAGGTGAAGCGTATGTGGGTCATGTTCGTCCCATGTGGTTTCTGCACCGACGGAACGAATCAAATCGACGAGCGTCTCGACATCGCGAATGCGCGGGACGTTGTGCAGCGTGACTTTGCCTGGACTCAACAGCGCCGCCGCCACGATGGGCAGGGCCGCGTTCTTGTTTCCTGCCGGCCTGACGGTGCCGTGCAGTTTGTGTCCTCCCTCGACGATGTACTGGGTCGTTGCCAAATGGGCCTCCAAAGGTTTGCCCGCATGAGCGTTTTGCGTTTTTGCGGCCCACCACCTTTTGTCCGACTCGGAAATGAAGTCAACCCACCGCAGAAAGAAAAAACGCGTGCGTCGGGCAAGGACGCTGTTGCGTGAAAAATCGCCAGTTTCTGCGCACTTGGACCACGCGAACCTACCCAGGACGGCGGGCCGATAATTCCTGGTAGCCACTTCAATGCAAAGCGCGTCTTGGCACCTTCGCGTATGGGCGCTGGGGCGCTTGGGGGGATTCGATGTTTGATTTTCTTCAGCCGAAAGCACAGCCTCAAAAAGCCGCACCGCCACCGCCTCCAAAACAAGCTGCGCCGCAACCCGCAGCAACGGCAGCACATGGCGTCGCGGCCAATCACCTGCTCAACAAATCCGCGACCATGGGCGATAGCGGCAGCCTCGAGGACCATGCCAAGCTGCAACAGGCCCCCAAGTCGGATGGGGGTGTGGTCAAACATGCGCTGGGGGATTTGTTTTCGGGCTTTGCTTCGACGGCGAAAAACATCGCGGGCAGCTTCAAACAAGCGGGCACATCCATCAAAAACGCTCTGTTCGGAGACAAAGAAAGCGCCGAAGCGGCAGGTGGGGCGAGCGGTTTTGATTCTGCAAAGACAAAGGAGGGCGTTGCGACCGCGCAAGCGACTGCACCTGGGGAAACAGGTGGAGGCGGTTTGTTTGGGAAGATTGGGGCGGGCCTAAAAGGGGCGTTTGGGGGGCTGCTTGGGGGGGCAAGCAACGTGCTCGGGGGAATTGGGGGTTTGTTTGGGGGGAAGAAAGAGGAAGCCAAAGACAGCGGCCCTGTTCGGCAATTCGGCGCGGCCCAAGAGTATGACTTGCCCGCTCTTCCCAAGAAGATGGAAGTACTGGACCCCTCTGTTCCATCCCAAGCGGCGAGTGCGGATGAAAAAAACACCCAACAGTACACCCAAACCGGCCTGCCCATGACGCCGGAAGCCTGGAAAATGCAAAACACGATCGACGGAGGGAAACTCTACGACGTGTACAAACAGATGGAAGCGCAGGTCAAAGCTGGCAAGCTCCCGAAGGAACAGCTCGAGCAAGCGGCGATCGACAACTACATCAAGATGGCGAATGAAACCAAAGGGTCATCGTTCATTTTGGAAGTCATGCCCACCGAGATGCAGTGGTCCACAGGGGGAGCAGTAGACAAAGCAGGGGGGAATACCGGAATTGGTGACTATCGCGTCGGTGGCGATGTGGCTCAAACGCGGCGGATTGCAGAGTCTGTTTCCGATACGCTCGCGAAAAAGAGCGGACAGAATCCCGATAGCGCCGACCCAGAACAGATCAAGAAGGCGAAAGCGCAGGTGTTTGCCCTGATGGTTCCGTACAACAACGGAGCGGAAAACATCGCGGCACACGATGCCAAGCCGATGGATGCCGTTGAAAATCTTCACAACATGCTTGGGAAGCTCGATAAGAACGTGAACACCGTCGCAACCGGCTACTCACAGGGGGGCGGCGCGGTGTTGGAATACGCGCACAAATATGGTGGGCAGGACGGCCTCGACAAGATCATCGCGCTCGCACCGATGGGAGGAGCGGATCGGTTCGGTGCAGATGGTGTTTATTCGGGAAATATCAAAGGTCAAGACAACCGATCGTGGTGGGACAAGCTCAACCCCTTTTCCAAAAAACAGGACGATCCGGGGGTCGATACCCTGTCCATCATGAATGCCGCTGACCCTGCCAAGAACATTTACGATCCGCTCAAAGACAATCCAATGGCGCGAGGGGCCCGGAATGGTCTAGTGAACCAGATTCCCAACATGGTTTCGGGCGGGATTGACGCAGTTGGCAAGGTCGGATCGATGATTCCCGGAATTGGTCCCCTGATCGGTGCGGGGGCGAATCTGGCTGGGGGTCTGTGGGACGGCGCGACCAAGTTGCTTGGGAACGAAAAAGTACAAGATGGGCTCGCGCAGTTGGGCAGCAATTGGATGGGGGGCAAGGCGAACCAAGAAATGGCTGCGGCTCAGCAGATGCCACAAAACACGCCCGAACAGATAAAGGCGCGCGAGGAGGCCATCGAGAAAGCGCAGAACAACCAACAGATGGCGGCAGGGCTTCCGGCCATGATGGACATGCTCCAACGGGACGGAACGCAAGCTGGGGACGTTCTTGCTCTGGCTCCTGCCATGGCGAATTTCATCGGAGGCGGATCGCTCAACAACCAAGTCAAGAACGGTCTGGGCTGGGTGGGAGAAAAGGCCAGCCAGATTGCACCGTGGGCCGGGGCCATTGGCGGTGCCATCAATCCGCTTTTGGGCTTGGGTCTTGGGACGGGGCTTGGATCGTTTGGAAACTGGGCCCAAAATACCGCCGACGGAATGCACGTACAGAACCAACGTCCAGACGGATGCTTTGCGGATGTTCACGGAGCGCCCGCAGATGGCCGTTATGACTTGGGAACATACGGGTACGGAATGAGCCACGCGCTGCCTCTGCTGGATACCTTTTTGGGCGGGCCAAGTGTCACTCCTCAAAATGCAGAGGTCGCCGGTTTGCAACAACAGATCGCTGCCAATCAAGGTCAGGAGTACGGCAGAAGGGGGGATTGGGAATTCATCCGACAGCCCGATTCTGCCAAAGACCCGCAAACGCAGGTTTGCACGGCCCCCTGAACCAAAACACCTACACCCACGTACCCATTCGACCAACCCCCGAAGCACTTGCGCGGAGGGTTTTGGGAAGTCAAATGGGCCGTTCGTTGATCACGGCGCGGACAATCGAGGTCAACCCGTCGAGCCCCAGGCTTTTTTGGACTACTGCACGAACGCCGAATTGCCGCAAAAGCGCCCGGTCTCCTCGGGTGGAGCGAGTGGACAGCACGACAACCGGCAAATTCTGTGTCGCCGGCATTCCGCGCAGCGTTGCGCATACCTCGACCGCGTTCAGGCGGGGCAGTGACAAATCCATAATCAGCAGCCCAACCGAGAGTTTTTCGGCTTCTTGGATGACTTGTTCTCCGTCGCTGACCATGACAACCTCCGCGTCCGGCGCAGCGGCTTCGACACAACTCCGAAGCTGGTCGAGCACCAGCGGATCTTCGTCTGCAACCAACACCCGTTGAGGCGCTTTGCGCAGCGTTTGGCGGTGTGCGCCCAAAAGTGCGGCCATCAGCTCGTCGCACGTCTGAAAACGATGCGCTGGATCGCGTGAGATGCCTTTCAAAATGGTTCGGTCCAGCACATCGGGTAGATCCGGGCGAAACACCGACGGAGGCATCGGATCTTCTTCCTGATGCTTTCGCAAAACGTCCGCCACTTCACCGCTTGGAAACGGCAATTTTCCTGCGATCAATTCATAAATGCTCATGCCCAGCGCGTACACATCGCACCGACGTGCTTCCTCGGGCGTGCGTGGCCGTTGCCGAATTTGTTCGGGGGCCAGATAGTCCGGCGTTCCGATGATGTGCGTCCCGGAGCCTCGCGAGTCCGTGCTTTTCGCCAGACCAAAATCCATCAAAATCGCGCGCGGCCCCGGCGCGACCATCACGTTGGCCGGTTTGATGTCGCGGTGGATGATTCCCGCCGCGTGGACCACTTGCACGGCTCGGCACAACTGAAGGGCCAAACTGATCGCCAGGTCTAGCGGGATGGCATCGTGGACACGCACCGCCTGCACCAAGTAGTACGCGAGCGTCGGCCCAACGATGTATTCCATCACCATGTAGGGAATGTTTCGGTGTTCCCCCAATGTGTGGACGTGAACGACGTTTTCATGCCGCACAGCCGCTAGGAGGCGCGCCTCTCGACGGAAAAGAGCCGCTTGTCCGGGGTGTACCGCGTGCTCTGGGAGTAGCACTTTCACCGCAACTTGCCGTTCTAGCGCCAGATCCTCTGCCAAGTACACAGCGCCCATGGCACCCCGTCCGATTTCGCGCACCAGACGGTAGTTGTCGGCAAGCACCTCACCAATCCGGGGCGCTCGATCCTGCGCTTTGCCTGCGGCACCGTCCGCCGTTTTTGCCGGCGGTTGCTTGGGATTCGAGGGCGGCATGGTCTGTTTCCGAGCGGCTGAGCAAGTCGCCACGGCGACGGGCCCCATCAGTCTAGCCAAGCAGGCCGTTTTGATACAACAAAAACATGTCAAGCCAGATTACATATAAATATCGATAAATTAAGAAATTCAAACCAATTCAGTTCGGAAACTTTGACTTTCCATCGAAAACCTGACCTGACCTTTCCAGGTTTCATGATTATTTTGTGTATTTAAAATCACAAAAAATTCACATCATGGAAGCCTTTCGAGCACACGCGGTTCAGATCAGAAGAGGCGACGAGAGGAGCGTTTTTGGGGGTCGTTCTAATCGCTTGACAAGCTGAGACGAGGCAGACAGACTGCGGGGCCTCACGGCGTTTTTGTCGCAAAGCCGTACTTTCATACCAACGGGAGTCCTCCTCATGTCGAATACCACCAGCACTGAAGCGCGCCGCAAACGAACCCACAAAAAGGCCGGTCAGCGTCGGAAAAAGATCGAGAGCAAACGCTCGACCCTTTCCGCTGCGGCTTTGTTCGCCGGTTTTGGCGAACCCGGTCAGCCTGCCCCCAAAAAGTAGTCCTGTTGCCCTCCTTTCCCCTGTTCAAAACCCGCATCATTGGAATCGGAAATCCTCTTCGTTGCGATGACGGAGTTGGATGTGTCGTCGCAGAACGCCTGCGGACGCTCCTTCCCAACCCGTTTCCTATCCTGACGCTTCATTCCGATCTCAGCCGTCTGGTGGAACAGATGACCGGCTTTGATCGAGTCATTCTAATCGATGCCGCAATCGGAATTTCAGTCGGGCAATTTCAGCGGATCAATGCGCTTGAACAGACACTCCCACAGCTTCCCAACACGTCCTCCCATTCGATCACATTGCCAGAGGTACTCGCGCTCTGCAAAACGCTGGGGGTTCTTCCCCAAAGCGTGATTCTGTACGCGATCGGCGCATCGGATTTTGCTTTCGGAGAGGGGATTTCGTCGTCGCTGGCCCCCGTTCTCGAACAGGTCGTCGCCCTGATTGCTGAGGAAGTCTCCTCGTTCTGTCCCCTTTCGATGACAAATTCCTAATTGAGCCACTCTGGATAGTCAAACGGTTCACAATCGAGCGGGGCGTGGATGGTTTCCCACATTCTCGGGCGTTCCTCTTTGGAAAGAGCGGCTTGTTTCCACGGCAGTGGGCGTGCGGGAACGGTATTCGGAGGCGTCACTTTGCCATCCCCATCTGCGTCGATCCAGATGGGATTGGTAAAGGCAATCGGCAACGCCTGTCCGCCGTTGACAGCGCCGATCACATCAATGGGAAGAGCTTGATCCCCCAGTGCGAGCACCAACACCCAACCATCTGTGGGCACGTTCAAAGAAAGCTCTGCTTGCAGTGCGGGGTGGGCTCTGTTTGTGATGGGGATTTCCTTCGTCAAGGCTCCGTTTGTGTAGATTTGGAGCCTCGTCAAGTCGATCCAAGCTGGAGCATCGGCCACAATTTTTGCAGTGACTTTTCCGCTCTCTGCTCGGGCGGTTTGTCCCAGGGTTTTTCCGTCGATGGTGAGCTGCACAAAAGGGCCGTTACTTGCGATGGCTCGCTGCGCCAAAATCGCCTCTCTCAAGTCCGAAGGGAGGACTCTTGCGGGGTCTGGTGTGGGAAGTCCCAACCACGTTCGCGGATACCCCGCTCGCAGCCAATCGATTCTGTGTGTGTCGCTGTTTCCTAGACCTGCAATCCGATACCCCTGATTCAGTAGCGTGAACCAATCATGAAGCAAATCTGCAACGTCAAAGGGGCGCATCGCATAACCATTGAGAACCTCAATTCCCTCGAAAAGATGCGCTGTCTTGAGAACCATTCCAGGTTTCCAAGAAATGTTCAGAAAGTATCCCAAATCAGGTGGCAAGCGCGGATGGTTGATCACGATCAGGGGATTCCCATTTTGCACATGGATGAGCGGAAAATACGTTTCTGGGTCGGCCATGTTCGGTTTCGGCCATTCCTGCCATGGGGGCGCTCCTCCCTGGAATCCAGTTGGATCGTAGACGACCGGATAGATGCCTGCATGGCCCCCCTGAAAGTTGTATTCGCTGCCCGGAATCGACACCGCGCGTGAGGAATAGTTCAGGAGTTTCACATACTCACTCAGGTCATTGTGTGAACCATGTTCCGTCGGAACAATCACTTGGATTCCCGAGGTCACTTCCGAAATCACACGGTGCGCAGCAAGCAATTTGGAATCAAAACTCCGCTGGGTATGAATGTGCATGTCTGCGGCCAGCCAATCCCCCGTGTTTACCGTATGTTCAAGAGTCACATCGACTTCTGTGATCTTGTCTTCGGTGACAGAGACGGCTTTCTTCACGATCTCGTATTCTGTTCCCTGCAATATCCACAATTCATATGTACCAACTGGAATCGGAAAAGTGGCTTCCCCAGACATCAGGAGGACTCCTTCAGGGGACCCAATCACTCCGGGAGCATAGACGCTTGCCGTCGCTCCGTCAGATTTGAAATTGGGTTTTGGGGTCCCGGCCAAGGGATACACAATGGCGCGAGCTGGCAAGGGGGAAAGGCTGTCTCCATCTCGGATGATCAAGTGAATCGCAGGAGGGGAGGGTACATACGGCGCAGCAGGAGGCACGACATGCGTTTCGGGTTCCCAGCCGGAACAACCCATCACGCACAAAAGGAGAAAGCCCAGGAAAGCAAGTCCCTTTGCGGGGAACGCAACCTTTCCAATGCGGCAGAGCAACCGAAGCCAGCGACGAACTTTCATGCTGGCAGCATATCAAGAGAGCGTCAAAAAGAGGCAGGGTTTAGGTGCAGACAGAGCCGGAGTTAGGTTTTTGGGGTCTCGGCAGTTTCATGGGTCTTGTCTTCATCGGGAGTCGGCGTCTGTCCAGAAGAAATGATCCCCTCGATTTCGTTCCATTCCGATGTGGCCGTCCGTGCCCAGCCATCCGAAATCTGACTCGGAGACACGGCAGATGCCGTTGGCGCTGCGTTTGAATCGGGGGCCGTGGAATGGGGGTCAGGGCCAGGGTCAGATGCCGTTGTCTCTTCAGCAGTCTGTTTGGCGCTGGTTTCGTGTTCCGCTTGCAATTGCGACAGCAACGCTCCAAGAGGTCTGTTTTCAAACTTTTTGCCGTCAGCACCTTCTGCCGGAATCGTCACATCGCGTCCGGCAGAGAACACTTTGTCGCACGCGGCCCGGAAGCGTTTCCACAGTTCGTCCTGTGCTTTCTTGGGGGCCGGTCCGGTTCGTCTCCACTCCGCCATGAGTTGTTTGAGTTCGGTTTCCGCCGTGTCCTGCGGGATGTCTTCCCGATTGGCCAGCGTTTCGGCTTTTGTGCAGACTTCCTCTTTTTTCTTTTGGTTGGTGAGCCATTCGCCCTCGCGCTTTTCATACATGGCTTTCCGACGGGCAAAGAAGGCGTCACCGGCTTTGCGGAACCGTTGCCAAATCTCTCGGTCCTGTTCTTTTGGGGCGGGGCCGATGAGTTTCCAGTCGGCCTGGCATCTTCTGAGTATTTCCGTCGCTGCCTGCATGTCCGACGAATTCGCAAGACGCTCGAGGCGACTGCAAAGTTCCTCTTTTTTTCGCAGGTTGTCCTCGGGAGACTGACCGATGGACGCCAGATAGGCTTTGCGTTTCTCGTAAAAAGCGTCGCAAGCCGTGTGAAAACGGCTCCTGACAGTTTCGATCAAATCCCTGGAAGCGCGTGGAATCGGAGGCAGTTGTTTCCACTCTGTTTGCCAACCGCGAACCGTTTGAAAAGCGGCCTGAAAATCCACCGTTTCAGAGGCCACGAGTGCAGAAATTTTTTCGATGAGTGCTTCTCGCGCAGCCATGGCCTGTTCGCGCTCTGCTGCACCGACAGAACGCAAGTGTTCAAACACCAAATCGGCACCCGTTTTGAACCGCTGCCACAGCGTCTCGGATTTTTCCTTCGGAGCGGGCCCAACCGATTTCCATTCGCTTTGCAGTTTCTTCAAATGGTCCGCCGCCGCTTGAAAATCAATGTCAGCGTCGGTTTTGACGACCTGCAAGAGTTCTTCGACTTGTGCACACAACGCCTCAAGCCTGGGAAGATTCGACCACCGTTCCCAATCGAGCTGCTCGCGCAACGCTTGCACGCGAATCACCAGCTTGCTGCGCGCCTCATCGTATTCCCGACGAGCATCTCGCCTCTTTTCCGTCGGGAGCGAAGTCCACTGCGAAACGGCCTGCTGCGCGTCTTTCAGTGCTTGCTCTGCTTGCTTGAGCGTCAGGTTTTCGCGTCCCGCCATCTCGAGCAGTTTTTCGGACAGCGCATTGAGTTTGGTTAGGTTTTTCTCTTGGTCCTCGGTGCGCTTTTGTTCCCGCGCATTCCGCTTTTCTGTTTCCTGCAAAAGCTCTGCGTCTCGCTCAGCCTGACGGGCTTGCCGTTGCTGTTCTCGCTCGGAACGCATTTTTTCTTCGTACGCTGACCGTCGCTCAGCCTCTTTTTGCTGCTCTTCAGCCTCGCGTGCCAGCCGCTCTTTTCGCTTTTCCTCCGCGTGCTGCTTGGCGAGTGCTTCCTCTTTTTCCAGGCGCTCCATTCGCTCGGCCAAGGCCAACGCCGCCGCCGACTGGGTTGCTTCCCTATGACCTGCGTTGCGAGCGGCCAGTTTCTTTTGAAACACCTCTTTGCGTTCGTTGTATCGCGTCGCTGCGCGTTCAAAACGCTTCGCCAAAGCGTGTCCATTTGGCAGGGTTCCCAATTCACCCCAACGCTTGCGGAGTCCGGCCAAAAATTCGTCCGCAGCCTCGAAATCTTCCGTTTTGGTCGCGGCTTCGAGTTTGCGACACAAATCCTCGCGCTCAACGAGGACAGGATCGACGACTTGAACCACGGCAGGCCGAGGCGTTTTGTCGCTTTTTGCCACGGCGGTTTTCGTCGGCACTTCCGACGCAGGCAAACGCTGGATGGCCGCTTGGCGCACCGGTTTTGATTTCGCGCGCTGAACGATGTGATGCAGCAGTTCTGGGTCTGTGATTTTTTCGAGCGACTGGAGCAACAGATCTTTGTTTCCGTCGCTGCATGCCAAATCCAACAGGGCTTCATCGTTGTCTGCGATGGCCTCGAGCGCCTGTTTTCGGATTTGCGCGTCTTTGGATTTTTTGATGACTTCTACCAACGATGGCCCGTCTGTAAGCCGTTCAAGGCCTGCTTGTCGCACCGATGGAAACGTGGCTCGACACACGGCTTCGACCAGCAGACGACGAGGAGAAAGCTGGGCCACTGCGTCGAGACTCGTCGATTCGTCCTCATCAGAAACCGCAGAAGAGAGGAGCAGAGCGCCTCGCTTCTCGGCGGCTTCCTTTCGGAGCGATTCATCTCCGTCGTTTTCCGCCATTTCGGACAACAGCGACAGATCGCTGATTTTTTTGAGCGCCAACCGACGCACACGAACGTCTTTGTCGCGCTTTGCCACTTGGCCGAGCTCAACAATGTCGTCGGGCGTCAGGTCTTTGACGGCCTCCATGCGAACAGCCGCGTCACTGTGTTTCCAGCGAGGTCGAAAAAGGTCAAGCAATCCCATCGTTTGGTACTCCGATTCGTGCGGCGCACTATACACGATTCGGAACGCTCGCTGCGTCAGGCGCGCGAGTGTCGGAAAAGGCGGTCTGCTCGGCGCAGAGATTGGTATATGATGGGGCCACTTCTCAACGCGCACAGAATGCGCAAAAGAGACTCACAAGGGCCATGCGTTCACTGTTTCTTTCGTCGCTGTTCACACTTTTCTGGTTCCAAATTGGGTGCAAACCCAACTACCCAAATTGCGAAGCGGACACTGATTGTCCGGGTCACGCTGAAAACCGCGAGTGGTGCGTCCTCGGGAAATGTCAGGCTTGTCGCCCAACAGGGAACGACTGCGGACCTGGCAAGGCCTGCAATGCCGGTCGTTGCGAAGCCGTGCCGGGCTACTGCGACAAGCACGCAGATTGTCCCACTGGCTTGTGCGAGCAAAACCGGTGCGTTGCTTGCAAAGACGACAGCGGATGTCCCGCCGGGGGTCGTTGCAACGCCGGAAAATGCGAGGCAGACAAGCGCAAACCTTGCAAAACGAGTGATGAGTGTTCCGAAAGCGAGGACTGCGTGTCGGGGCGCTGCACACCGGCATCAGGCCGACGGGCCGGGGAAGTCTGCACGCCGCAAACTGTGTACTTTGGCATCGACGTGTACGAGCTTTCTCCCGCGAACACGCCCGTCGTCGATGCGAACGCAGATTGCGTAAAGCGCGTGAAGCGTCCTATCAGCATCATCGGGCACACGGATGCTCGGGGAACCGTCGAGTACAACCTGAATTTGTCTGAAAAACGGGCTCAGGCGGTGAAGCGTCGGTTCCGCGATTTGGGCATTTCCGAACAGAGCATCAATACTGTGCCTCGAGGCGAGCTTGATTCGGTCGGCTCCGACGAGGGAAGTTGGGAAAAAGACCGCCGAGTCGAGGTCACGTTCCGATGAAGACACGCGCTCTGCTCTGTGTTTGTATGGTTTCCGCCTGCGTGACGACCGACGAGGGGCGGCGCATGCAGGACCAGATCACCGAACTTCAGCAGCGTTCGCTGAAAGCCGAGGCGTCTTCCGTCGAACTGCGAAATGAGATGCAGAAACAGGCGGATGAACTTCGGCGGCTGCTCGACGAGGCGAAACGCATCACGGTCAGTTTGGCCGATGCGTCGGGAAAAGCGGAGCGCGTACAGCTCGACATCATGCAGGTGCAGGGCAAGTTCGAGGACATCCAGAAGCAAATCGAACAAATCCAGCGCAACTTTGGCGAATACCGCAGCCAGTCGGAAACCAAGCTCGGTCAAATCAGCAACACGCTATCGAAAAATCCGCCGATTCCCGACGGTCCAGAGCCGCTTTTTACCCAGGCGCATCAGCACCATCTCGCTGGAAAATATGCCGACGCACGGTACCTTTTGGCCGCATTTCTGGCTCGGTATCCCCAGGATGCCAAGGCACCCAGGGTGCAGTCGATGATCGGCGATTCGTATTTTGCCGAAGCGAGATATCGCGAGGCTGCGACGGAATACATCCGCGTCTTCGACAAATACCCGACGAGCGAAGAGGTCGAGGTCGCGATTTTCAAAAACGGCCAGTCGTTCCTGCACCTTCGTTATTGCCGGGAAGCCCGCACGTATTTTGAACAGCTTTTGAGTCGCTTTCCCAGAAGCCGCTTTCGCAGTGAAGCGCAGGACCGGCTGAAGGAAATTGCGCGAAAAGTCAAGGAAAAAGACGTTTGCGCGACGAAATAGGCGCTCGCAGCGACAAAACGGGGAAACATGTCTTTAGCCGCCAACGATCAGGGTTCCGATCGCTCATCGGGAAGTGAATTTCCCGTTGCGTTTGGCCGTTACCTTCTGCTCAAGCGGTTGTCTCGTGGCGGCATGGGCGAGATTTTCCTGGCCAAAGTCGGCGAGATCCGGGGCTTTGAGAAGTTCGTCATCATCAAGAAAATTCTTCCGCAGCTTGCCGAAAACGAAGAATTCATCACGCGGTTTATCGACGAGGCGCAGGTCGCAATCAAACTGAATCACGTCAACATCGCGCAGGTGTACGAGGTGGGCCGCGTCGATGGTGAGTACTTTCTGGCGATTGAGTTTATCGACGGTCGAGACGTGCGCCGGATTTTGCGCCGCTGTCGGGAAACGGGCACGCGGCTGCCTGTGGATTTGTGTTTGTTTGTGGCTCGGGATTTGGCGGCGGGTTTGGCGTACGCGCACAGGCGGCAAGTCAAACAGGGCCAGGCGTTGGCTCTGGTTCATTGCGACATTTCGCCGCCGAATGTGATGGTTTCCTACGAGGGTGAGGTCAAAATCATCGACTTTGGAATCGCGCGTTCGGCGCTGCGCACGGCGGATTCCAATCCAAACGTCGGTTTTGGCAAATTCGGATACATGGCCCCCGAACAACTGATTCGGGGAGGGGTGATCGACCGGCGCACCGACATTTACGCAGCGGGTGTGGTGCTGTACGAACTGCTGACGGGCGAACGCTTGTATCAATTTCCCGAGGGCACGGACTATCGCCAAATGGCGCGTGCGGTTTGTCAGGGGAACTATCTTGCGCCGTCGTCGCGGGACAACCGTTTGGATGTTTCGATCGATGCGATTTTGGCGCGGGCGCTGGCGGTCAAACAGGAACATCGTTTCCAACTTGCAGAGGAATTTCGGGACGCTCTCCAGCGCAAGCTGTCGCAGATAAACCCGACCATTTCTGCGGATCGCCTGGCGAGGGTGATGGAAGAACTGTTTGGGACTGAGCGGCTGCTCGAGACCGACGAGTTTGCTCAGATGCGGGCGGTCGATCCGTCGGCCTACAAGGAGGAAATCGTCGGTGGTGTGGGTCACACGGTGACGTTCGCACGCGCGATCGAGGACGGTTTGGTCGAAGAGGGTCCGACGACGGTGACACCGTTGGCCGAAGGTGGGCAGGACAAAGAAGTTCCGCCGCTTCCGAAAGCCGACGAGGCAGCGCGCAGCGCGACGGCTGTGACGCCTGGAACGCTGACGCCGAGTTTTTTGCGTGAGTCGCGTGGCCGTCGAACATGGGTGCTCCCGGCGCTTTTGGGGGTGTTGGGCTTTTTCGGAGTGGTTGCCGGCGGGATGTGGCTTTTGCGGACACAACCTCGGCCTGTGGGGAAAGTGGATGCCGGAGCGTTGCCGAAGCCGGCGGAACAGCCTCGGGATCTTGCAGAAAAGGCCGGCCCGGTGGATTTGGCTGTTGTGGACCTTTCGCCAACGTCTGCGTCGGTGGAAGCGAAGCCTCGACCCGAACAGACTCCCAAAAACCCGAAAAAACGACCGGTCGCTGTGACAAAAAGTGTCAAGGAAAAACGGGACACCAAAGAACCGATTGTTCCCGAACAGGTCGATCGCAAGTTCAAAGAGGTCAAGGCCGAATACTTGGACTTTCGGAGTGTGTTTGGGGCGCGGCTGGAAAGTGAATGGCAGGCAATTTTATCTGACATCGCGCTCGGTCGTCGGGACGAGCGCGTGTCCGATGCGCTGGATGCGTTGCGCAGACAAATGAAAACCGTGCGAGCAGAGAGCAAAAAGTAGATTCGCCTGTTGAGGCAAGCGGCTTGGTGTTTGGGAAAAGGGGCGGTGGGAACGGGGGGAGGGGGCTAGTACATGTTTGCGCCGGGAGGCGGCTGGTTGTTGCTGGGCGGGGCACCGGTCGGGGGAGTCGGCGCATTGGCCGCCGCAGCGGCTTCCCAAGCGCGCTTGGCTTCGTCTACCACATCCTCGGGCTTGATTTCACCCGCGACGATTCGGCGCAGGGTCGGGAAGAAATCGGCGGCGGTTTTTACGGTCAAGCGGAACATTGCCTGGACTTCATTCGGTCGCACGGAACCGCGCGGATAAATCGGCAGGTACAGCCGATATGCGATGAGTCCGTGTTCGTGATTCAGGTCGAAACCGGGAATCGCGAGCGCGTGGTTCAGCCGCGTGAGCGCATCGCTGACCATCGCGAGCTTGTCCGCCGAAACTTCCATCGGAAGCGCCTGGATAAACTGGATCACACCGTCGGAATCCTGCCAGCGCATGAGCAACACGCTGTCCATTTCACCGCGTTGCGTCGGGATTTGGACGGTCTGGTCGGCCATCTCTGTTTTGTGCAGGACGCCGTCTTTTTCAAGCAGCTTCACGAGGTCGGGAAAATTGCCAATCGCATTTGGATCAAGAGCCATAGAGACACTCCTTGCGGGTGGTTTGAGAAGCCGAGCGGGGCCATGTTACACGGTTTTTGCGAAAGTTTGAACGCGGTTTCCTGTTCGAGAGGCCAAAATTCCGACGGGGCTGTCTGAGCAGTAGCGGTTCGTTTCACACCAGCCACCTCGGGGCGGTTTTGGTTAGCATGGGCGGGTGTTTTCTCTTCGCATCGCAACGCTGAACTTGTGGGGCAACCATGCTCCGTGGACCGAGCGGCGGCGGCTGATTTCGGCTGAGATCCAGCGCCTTTCCGCAGACGTGCTTGCGTTTCAAGAGGTCTTGAGACCGCAAGGGCCGGGAACGTCTCAGGCGGATGACTTGGTAAGCGGGCAGCCGTTTCGGGTGTGCTTTGGCCGCGCCTGCAACATTGAAAAACCGTTTGTGTCCGAGTTTGGGAATGCACTTCTGACTCGGTTTCCGGTTCGGGAACAGCGAACGCTGGTTTTGCCCACGCCACCTTCAGCGGAAACGCGGTCGGCGCTGTATGTCGTTTTGTCGGTCAACGTCGGTATTTTGCCGGTGGTAACGACGCACCTGTCGTGGGAACCCGAACTCGCCGAAGTTCGTGCGGCGCAAGTTCGCCACATTCAGCAATTTCTTCACCTCGAGATGTCTCGGCTTCCGTCGAGGGTGCCGCCGCACATTCCAGTGTTGCCGCCGATTCTGCTGGGCGATTTGAATGCGCCGTGGGAAAGCCCGGAACTGGTTTGCTTACAAACGCCGACAGACGCGGGCGGCGAGGTGTTGTTTCGCGATACGTTCGATCTGTGCGGCTCGGGTCCGAAAGAGACGTTTTCGTCGGAAAATCCGTATTGCAAGGCGCGCGACCCGGCGATCGATCAACGGATTGACTACATCTTGGTCGGGCAAGCAGGAGCACTTCAGCGGCTGCGCCCGGTGTCTTCTTTTGTCTGTTTCAGAACCGGCGAGGGGGGCGTGTTTCCGTCCGATCATTTCGGTGTGTGTACGGAATTTGAGTGCGCCGACTCGCCCGTCTTGCCGTCTCAGCCTTTTGGCTCTGGAGGCGAAACGGACACCAAGTCCGGGGCCGCCTGACCGCGCGGGCACGCGCCCGGTTTTTGGTAGGGAATGCCGCGCAACCGTTGCATCGCTTGGTTTGCTCGCCACGCCAGGTAGTTTTTTTGAAAAGGCAGCGCGTGTTTGGGGTCCAGGTAGGGGTTGTCCACGTCCGAAAGCGCGACCACCGCAAGCACTTGTTCCGCGACGCTGACCGGGCAGCCCTGCAAACGCAGGTACGTTGCACTTCCGTTCCACAGCACCTTCATCGAAACGTGCGCCATTTTGGAAAAAATGTCGTCGTGCGAGGCTTCGTGCGGGTCGCGTTTGCGTCCGTCTTTGTAGACGCTGGGAATGTTCACCAGCTCACCCCCAAGTTTTCCCGTCCACGACGCGCAATCCCCGATGAAAACCACTTTTTCGCCGGGACCGACCGGAATGTCACCCGTGTAGGCACCGAACACGACATGCAGGCGGGGCAATTTCGCATCGCACTGTTTGTCGTAAAGACGCAGGACCTCGACGGCTTCTTGCAGCGCGCCGGGGCAACCGCCAAAGCAGTAATCGCTGTGTTCAGGCTCGGGAGGCGGGCCGGCGTAAGCGGTGATGCGGCTGCCCTCGAAGTATTTTTCGATGCGCAGCAGGCCGACTTGAAACCCTTTCGCGCGTTGCTGGGCCTCGGCGAGCGTCACGTCTCCGAGCAGCGTGATGCGGGAGAGATCGGTTGTGCCAAACCCCATGTCTTCCGACAGACGCAAGTGGTCGATGCTGCGCGGAGCAAGCCCGACGATGTGACAACACACGGCATCCAGGGCGAGCTGGCTGTTGGCCATGATCAGCAAGTGGAGCGGGAACGGCTTGGGCGTCAGCATGCGACCTTCCCCGGCGATGATTGCGTCGATGGCGCAAAACTGCGGCTGCACGATGTGTTGCAAATCCGCGATTTTGTCGTTCAGCCGATGGTCGTGGTCGATCAGCCGGTGCCGATCGTCTTGGATGCCGATGTAGTTTTTCAAACAGAACGTGACCGTCGTCCAAGGGTGAGCCTTAAACTTCGGCAGGTTGACGAAAAAGTCGGCTTTTGCGACGGGCTCGGGCGTAAAAACGTAATCGCGCAGCCGGCCTTTGTGCGTGTACGGGATTTCGACTTGTGGCACCTCGTCGAACAGATACCGCGTCGCTCCGGTTCGTTTGAGCATGGCGTCAAAACCGGATTCCGCGAACGCCGCGCGCGAGGGCACCGTGATGCCGCACCGCTCGCCGACCGCGATTTCGGTCACAGTGTCATCGGCCCGTTCTTGCAGCGCCAGAATCAGGCCCTCGGCGACTTCCGGGCGCGTGTGGGCGTGGGGAAACAGCGGTCCCGCAGCGACCAAGTTGGGTTTGATGAGCGTGCGGCCATGCGGTGAAATCCCCAGCGTCGCAAGCCCCTTGCGAAACAGCGCGCGGATGTCTTCGACGTTGTACTGCGGACAGTGAAACAGAAGGACCGTGGGTTTTTGCGGCGTCTGCATCAGCCCAGAATCGCCAAAAACGCGAGGTCAATCAAATTCGATGTGTGTAGGGACAGGGTTTTACAGCCACAGACACCGATGAACCGTGCCCAGGTCCTGTGTGCGCAGGTTTGGGTCCAGCCAGAGCACCATCGGAAGGTCGTCCGTTGCGAATCTGGGCAGGTCGCGCGGCAAAAACGGAGCACCGTGGCTTTCCCACACGTCGATCCTCGGCAGGCCCGCCGAAAACGCACACGCACAGGCTGCGTCGAGCAAGGTCTGAACCGTTGGTTCATCGGTTGTCGGCTCGATCAACAACACCCGCAGCAGGTCGCCATCGGCGTCGCGGTCTTGTGCCCAAAGTGCGACCGCGTTCTGGGCTTTCGCGCCGATCGTTTGAAGCGGGGTTTTGTGCAGGGCTTGCGCATAAAAAAGGCTGCGCGAAAGATGCCAGTACACTTGCTCCACAGACGGCAGCAACACCGTTCGCGCTGCGGACAAAGTTTTTTCGAGCGACGTTTGATCGAAGTCGTTTTGCGTCAGGAATTGACACGACGAAGTCGCACGCCGAGGTGTGGCGGGCAGACGGCAAACCGACCACGGCCACGGCTCGAAACCGAGCGGGCGGTACAGCGGCTCGCCGATTTCGCTGATCAAGTAAAGAAGGCTCGCTCCCTCGGCTTGGCAGTGCGCGATCACTTCCCGCAACAGCACGGTCGCAAAGCCTTTCCCTCGCTGCTGTGCGTCCACAAACACGCTCGCGATGCCGCAGCCGTGCGTCGGCCCCCTGTGTCCCGGTATGCGGACGGGAACCCGATACGTCTCGCAACTCGCGAGGATCGCGCCTCGCGCAGCATCCATTGGGCCCGGTTGGCCCGGTCGGCCTCTGTCCTCGGAATCGACGAGCGCATGCACCGTCATCCCGCGCGAAAACGGCTGCGCTTTCAGCACCCGCTCTCGCTGCAAATACGCTTCGACCGTGAGCGACTTTTTCCACGCCGCCGCAGTACGAAGGTCGATCCGCTCGATCTCTTTTGAAACCGTCGCCTCGCCGTTTTTCACATTCACGTTCGCGCAAGACCAACTCACAAGCTGCATCAGCGCGGCTTACCACAACCTAGAAAGAAATGGCTGGTATCGATGGAGTCCGGCCAAGGAACACGACAGAAAACACCACGGAGAAAACAGCAGAAGAGGAGGGCGGGAGGCGCGGCAGAGTCTTTACGGCACCACAGCCGTGCCATCGCCTGTGGGGACGGCGGGTTGCTCGGCTTCCCATTTGACGTGTACGTGGACTTGGTGTCCGCCTGTCGTTGCCCCATCGGTGCGGAAGGTCGAGGTCGTTTCGACATCGTGATAGATGAGACGCCCTTCCCCGATTCTCAGCCGCAGCTCGCCCTTGACTTCGCCCGACAGTTTCGTGCCTTGGTTTTCGCCCGACACTTTGCCTTCCATGTTGATGTACGCGACCCCCTGGTCTTTTCGCGTGTACACGCAAGTCATGTCCCAATTTTTCGAGCCGCCGTTCGGAATCGGAATGCTTGCGCGGATCGGCCAGCTTTTTCCCGCCTCGATGTGGCCTGGGTCAAATTGCGGACCCCGATCCGCCCCGTACACCCATTGGGCAATCAGCCGGACGTAGCCGAGCTGTTTTTCCATTTGCTTGCCCTCTTTGGAGTCCTTGATTTCGTCCGGGATCTTCACGTCGAAGTTTGTCACGTCTCCCCGAGAGGTCATCGTGTACGCGATTTTCACCGACTGAAGTGCTCGCGCCAACCCCTCGCCCGCTTTCTTTTCTTTCGGCGAATCGCCCAAGGGTTCGACATCGAAAAACGTCGCCGTGTAGCTGACGCTGCCCGCCGGATCGACCGACTGCGCAACGTGTTCTTCCTTAAAGGCGAACGCATAGACCGTCGGTTTCTTGACCCCGAGGTCGCCGTCCTCAAAGCGCACGTCCACTTTGCCGGTCATCTTGTCGTTTTGCTTCGCGACGTAGCGCAGCAAATCGCCCGGCGGGGGCGGCGGGACCTTGATCACAGAGGGCTTGGGGCAGCCTGCGGAAAGCAGCAGAGCAGAAGACAAAAAGAGACCCAAAGAGGGCCGAAACACGCGAGGAGAAAGAGTACGCATCGGCCAAACTTTACCGCGATTAACGAAACAGAGTCAAGCACATGGTCCGCCGTGTGCTGCTCGGCTTGCGAACTGCTTGCGAACTGCTTGCCAACTGCTTGCCAACTGCTTTTTTGGCGGCGGTTAGGGTTTTGGTTTGGGGTTTGAGAGCGCCGACACGATCAAGAGCAGGAGTGCGAACGGGGATAGCGTCATCACCACTCGCTGCAAGAACGCGATCGTGTGTTCTCCGGCTTCCGTCAGTCCGAAAATCATCCACGGGATGAACAACACGCCTGCCACCGCGCCTGCTCGCAAAAGCTGGTATCGAATCCGTCGAAACAGCGCAGACACCACCGCTTCAGTGATCGGGTTGCTCGGGTTGCTCGGGTTGATTGGGGCTGGGGGTTCAGAACTGGTTGTTGCACCGGGCCGTTTGCCCATCGCGTGAAGCGTCAGCGCCGCCAGCCCCATCGACGTTGGCAGCCCCAAACCAATCGACACTGCAATGCCAAATCCCATGCACGCCAAAAACACCCCTCCTGATTGATGCGTCGGGTCCAGAAGGAACATCAGCGGGAACGCCCCAGCTCCCATCACAAAGCCTGCAAGCCCCAAAAAGTAGACCGCATTGAGCACACCAAACCCCATGTATCCAAAGACAGTCACCTGCTTCGCCAGCGCCTCGAGTTGCTGCTTCTCTTCATCTGTGTAGCCGAACCCCGGATATCGAATCCCCAGGTTGTGAAGCTGGGTCATGTTGTACGCCCAATAGGACACCAGGGTAAAAACTGCGCTCGGTTTGGCAGGGGCCATGTGTCACACCTTGATCGAGTATTTGACGAATGCCTGACGAATGCCTGACGAATACCTGACGAACACCCGACTCTATCCCTTTTTCCCTCGATTTTGCCTCCCGATTGCGTGGGGCAAAAACCAACCACGAAACCAAGCCGCCCAAACACCCCACCGCCTCGAGCTGAGTTACCTGGCCATCCCAGACGACCAAGACCGCTACTTCTGTCCCATCCCTCTCCTTCGAGAGGCCATCTTACGCGAGCAATCCCTGCGCGACGGCCTGGCCGAAGACCTCGAAGACTACCGCCACGAACTCCAAGCCAAACGCCCATCGCCCTAAGCCCCACGCCGATTGCCCTAAGCCCCACGCCAATTGCCCGCGCCCCCACGCCAATTGCCCGCGCCCCCACGCCAATTGCCCGCGCCCCCACGCCAATTGCCCGCGCCCCCACGCCAATTGCCCCCGCCCCC
>Ga0268298_10001559_pt1 | contig 26727 bp, 22 predicted proteins | sample WWTPWeurt_MetaG_FD_194462 | JGI IMG/M metagenome (GOLD analysis project Ga0268298, IMG submission 194462) | Activated sludge microbial communities from WWTP in Nijmegen, Gelderland, Netherland - WWTP Weurt | ecosystem: Engineered > WWTP > Aerobic digester > Activated sludge | place...
GCAGCGCGACGCACCAGGCGCACCCCGAGTGGATGGTCGAGGGAGCGAGCTACAAGCACGGCAAGCACGGCAAGATGTTCGTGCTCGACGTGACGCACCCCGAAGCCGCCCAGCATTTGACCTCGGTGATCCAGAGCCTCGTCGGCGCAGGGCTCGGCTTGCTCAAGATCGATTTCCTGTTCGCGGGAGCGCTCGAAGGAAAGCGCTACGAGCCGGTCACCCCCATGCAGGCCTACGCGCGGGCTCTCGGCTTGATCCGGAACGCGGCGGGGGAGCAGACGCTGCTCGTGGCGGTGGGAGCTCCTGGTCTCGCCAGCTTGCCTTTCGTCGACGGCTATCGCGTGGGAGGGGACATCGCTCTCGAGACGTCCGACGTCGCCTGGGCCTTCTTGCCCAACCAGGCTCGCAGCATCGCGTCGCGCTGGGCGCTCTGCCGCGCGACGGCGTGCGATGCCGATCCGGTGCTGCTCCGCAAGTTGGAGGAGCACGAAGTGGATGCGGGCGGCTATATCGCTGCGTTTGGCGGCGGCGCGCTCTTTCTGTCGGACGACTTGCGGACCCTTCCGGCGGAGCGTCGAGCTTTCGGTCTCGACGAGCGCCGTGCGGTGTGGGCGTTGTCCAAGCACCCCGGGGTTCCGGAAGACCCGTATCCGCAAGAGCCACCCGAGCGGCTCGTGAACACTTTGGTCGATCTGGTGAAGCACCAGACGACCCACGTCGTGCCCGCGGTGTGGCAGGCCGACGACGGAACGCGCGTGCTGCTCAACGTGTCCGACGAGCCGCGCACCATCCGCGGTGTGGAGGTCCCCGCGCACTCGGCGCGCGTTCCCTGAGGCGATTCTCACGGCGAAGGACGTCGCGAGCGCACGGCGTCGGCCGCGTCAGCCCGCACGATGGTGAGATCCTCCAGCACCTCGAGCAGCACGCTTTCGAGCCCGTGGTTGCCGATGCGTGCGAGGGCGGTGCCCAGGGGCATGTCGTGCAGGCGGCTGGCGCGCTGGACGCAGCGCACGGCGAGTACAGGAATGGCTCCTACCAAGGACTCGAGCGTGCTCGTGCCCACCAACGGATCATCGAGCGCGCGCAACAGCACCAGGAGGTCGGTCGTGTGTTTCAGGTGCTCGGGACCAACGCGCGCGGGATCAGCGGCCATCCGAACCGGACGAGAATGCGAAAACCGTTCCCAAGCTGACCCCGCGCGAAACCAGCGGTTCTCCAGGCGAGCGTCAGGTGACTGACGCGGACCCGGGCGCGGTTGGCGGGCGCCCTCGGAAGGAGTCGATCCCAGCGGAGAGTTCGCTAGAGTGGTCAGGTGATCGCGCCGACGCTCGACGAGTGGCTCCGCGAGGCGCCATTCACGCTGGCGATGTCCAGCGGGTTCTTCGGGTTCTTCGCGCACTCCGGCATGCTGGCTGCGCTGGAAGAAGCCACGCTCTTCCCAGCGGCCGTCAGCGGTTCGAGCGCGGGCGCCCTGGTCGGGGGGCTTTGGGCGGCCGGGCTCGATTCGGACCGTTTGGTGCGCGAGCTAGTGGCGTTGCGCCGCTCGGACTTCTGGGATCCTGCGCCCGGGTTCGGGCTGCTACGCGGCCGCCGTTTCCGCGCACACCTCGAGGAGCTTCTGCCCGTCGAGAGCTTCGCCGAATGCCGCGTGCCGCTTCAGCTCTCGGTGTTCGATCTCTGGTCCCGCTCGACCCGAGTTCTCTCGCAGGGGGCGCTCGCCCCTGCGATTCAAGCGAGCTGCACGCTGCCCTTCTTGTTCCAGCCGACCTGGCACGAAGGTCGACCGTTTCTCGACGGCGGGATCCTGGATCGGCCTGGGCTCGAGGGCGTGCCGGAGGGGCATCGCGTACTGCACCACCATCTCGCCTCACGGTCGCCTTGGCGGCGCAAGTCGAGTCCAAGCCTTCGGCCACCCCAGCGCGCGGGTCTCGTCGCGATGGTGATCCACGGCTTGCCCCGCTCGGGGCCGTTTCGCCTGCGCGACGGCGTACGCGCCATGCAGGCCGCGCGAGCAGGCGCCGCGCGCGCCCTGACACAGCCGGTGACCGACGGGGCCGTCCACGTCGAGGCGCCGGCTTGAGCGACTATCGCGACCCGCGGGCTGCCACCCGAGCGCGAGCCGATGCTCTCGACGAGCGCGTGCGCGAGCTCGAAGCGGAGAACGAGAAGCTGAAAGCCGAGCTCGCCACTGGCGACGACTCCCGAATCAGGAGGGAGTCGAAGAAGTCCAAGGCTGAGGCGTCCGGCGCCACGGCGGAGACGTGGGTCGGTCCGAGCGCGAAGCAGGCGCTCGTCCTCATCGGTGTCGGCGGATTGACCTTCGTCGTGTTCGGCGTTGCAGTGCCCCTAACGCTCGCGTGGCTTCGCCACCCGCCGGACATCGCGTCGTTGCGTGGGGGAGTGGGTCTCGCACTGGTGCTCTTGACCGGATCCTGGCCCCTCGCTGCGTCCGTGCCGCGGCTCATCGACCCCTTCATCCCTTCGGGTGGGAAGGACATCAACGGGATGCCCGACTATCGGGTCCGCGCGCGGAGCTACTGGTGGAAGCTCGCGGCCTTCGGTGCCGTGAGCTGGGCGCTCGGCATGGCGTTGATCTTCCACTGAGCGTGAATCACTTCTTGCCGGTCAGATGGACGCGTCGCGCTCGGAACGCGAGAAACGCCGAGTATGCGTCCAAGTTGCCGTCGGTGTCCGCGCTCGGGATCTTGTTGCGCGCGCCTTGGTTCGAAAGCGCGGTGAGCTTGCCGTTGGGCTTCGCCACGTCGGGCTGCGTCGGGTTGATGGCGGTCAGCGCGCAGGTGAGACCCTTGCAGCCGCCCACGAGTGCGTCGAGCAGCGAGTTGCAGGAATCGCCCACGGGCTGATCCTTCCCGCAATAGGTGTATTCGAGCGAGCCGGGGCACGGTTGGCATTTGGCGATGCCGGTCGTCAGCGCTTCCGGGACGGGGATCTTCGCCAGGCTCGCCACGGTCACGTTGCCGCAGAGTCCTTGGTTGCCCTGGTTCGCCGTGAGCTCACGGAACACCGAAAGGCCGGGCGCGATCGCCGCAGGCGGAGGCGCCGGCACGTCTGGGGTGCCGGCCGCTGCGGCGCGGACCTTGGCGTCGCGCATGCCGAGCACCGCCGGACTGCCACCGAGCGAGAGGCTGAGGTCGACGGTACTCGGCCCGGCGGTCAGGAGCTTCGCGCCGATTTTCGCGACGCCGACCTTCCCGACGGGAAGTCCATTCGCGTCCACGCTGCCCGGGTCGGCGAGGAACCACCAGTCGATGGGGTTCGACCCGTCCGTCGGGTAGGTGCCCTTGGCCGGGTCGAGCGTGGCCGAGAGCACACCGAGCTCGAGCTCCGGGTCCAGCGTTCCGGTCAGCTCGTCGAGCCCGAGCAGCTCCACGAGCACGTTGGTGGAGCCCTTGTCGATGCCCTTCTGCAGATCGCCGTTCAGTGAGTTCCGCGCCGTCGGTGTCAGCGCCACGTTTCCGAGCTGATTCTTGCTGACGCTGCAGAAGCTCGGCGCCGCGCCGCCCATGATGTCGAGGTCGACCATGCGGAGCACGGCGTCGTAACCACACTTTGCGTTGCAGCCGTCGAGGTTCTGCGTGTTGGCGTCGTCGCACTGCTCGGGGGCCTCGATGACGCCATTCCCACACTCGGGCTTCACGATCTTCTTGCACACTTGCGAGCACGTGCCTACCGCGGGCGGGTCGCACTCTTCCCCAGAATCGACGCTCTGGTTGCCGCAGGTCTTCGGCACGCAGAGGCCGCTCGTACACTTGCCGGCGCCAGCTTTGCAGTCGGCGCCTTCCGCCAGCGGAGCGCCTCCCGTGCAGGTGTGCTTCGCGTCGTCGCATTTGGCGCTCACGCCGCAGGGGTCACCGGTCTGAGTACAATCGCGCGCGGGGTCGCTGGACACGCAGGAGAGCTTGCAGAAGTCGCAACCGTCTCCGTTCGTCGCGTTGCCGTCGTCGCACTCTTCGCCGGTCTGCTTCTGGCCGTCGCCGCACTGGGGTGAGACGCAGTTGCCGTACACGCACACGAGATCGGTCCCGCAGCTGGCCCCGTCGGCGAGGGGTGTGCCCGTGACGCAGGCGTGATCGGCCCCACAGCTCTCCACCCCCGTGCACGGGTCGCCATCGTCGCAGTCACTCGCGGCTTCGCAGCTGAAGTCGCACGAGCTCTCGCAGCCGTCGGCCCCGACGGCGTTCCCGTCGTCGCATTCCTCCTTGCCTTCGACTTTGCCGTTGCCGCAGGACGGGCCCGTGCTGCCGCCGCCGCCAGCCTGTCCCGCGCTGCCGGCTGCGCCGCCGTCCCCCGTGCCGCCTGCCCCTCCGCCGCTCGAGCTCGCGCCGGAGCCGCCGGCCTCCTCGCCGTCGCCGCACGAGACCACGGACAAGAGGAGCGCGACGAGAGCGCTCCCCAGCAACGAAACCCCCACGCCTCCGGCCCGCATGCGCCGATTAGAGCACTTTTCCCCGGGCTCGGATGGGCAGAATCCCCACGCTCCGGCTCAGGCGACCGAGCTTCGGGAGTGTGGGAGAATGCGGCGCCCGGCGCGCGCGTTTTTCGGTGAGGAACGGATGCGGTTCACTGTCTTGGTCGGCCTGCTCGCGCTCACGGCGGCGGGCTGTCGGGCTCGCGCGAACCCCGTCGTGACCACCGCGGCCCCCACCGCGAGCGTCGGCAGTAGCAACTCGATGCCAGCCCGTGATTTGGAGCGGGAGGCCTGTCAGGCGCGCATCGCGAGCCTCGAGGCCGAGCCCACGCTCTCCGGGGCGCCAGCCTTCGACCGCACGCGGGCCGAGGTGCTCGGGCGCGCACGCGGTGAACCCATGCTCTTCGTACGCGAACCCGCGCGAGCGACGGGCGCCGACGCTGGTTCCGCTCCGCCGCGAGGAGCAGGAGCCATTCGAGCCGCGTTGAAGCTTCGCGCCAAAGACCGAGCCGCGCTTCGCGCGCTCCTGCTGCGCGAGGGCTACGTCTACGCGAGCGATCCAGCCGAGGCCCTGGCGCTGGTCGGCGCCCTGGAGCTCACGGCCCTGTTCGATGAACCGACGATCCATCTCGCTCGCGGCGCAGACGTGCTCACGCTCGCGCGGAAAGACGGTCGCTTCCCCAGCTACCGCTACGCAGATGGGCGGACCGCCGAGCTGCTCTTCGGCGACCGGGTCGCGACCACGCGCGAGGCGCTGAGCGCTCCGTTGCACCGTGACCTCCGCGGTCTCCAGCGGCGTGCTGGATTCGAGCGCGCGCGCATCCTCGCCTACCGCGAAAAGGGCCTCGTCGCCGAGCTCAGGTTCGACGGCGCATGGGTCAAGGGCCTGCTCGTGGCCCGCGGGGCCGAGCTGGACGTCGGCTGTTTCGATGCCGACGAGCCCACTCGCCGCCGCGTGGCAGCGTTCGTGACGAAGGATGCACCCCGCCGCAACGCGCTGAAGAAGCTCCGGGAGGCCGTCGATGCCCAAGTGCTCGAGGCGGTGCCGTTCGACCGCCCGCGCGACGAAAAGACCGCGGAGCGCGATGGGGAACTGCGGCCTTCGTGGCGCTTCGCGTATTTGCACGGCGGAGCGTTCTTCAGCCACGACGAGCAGAGCTACCCCGTGTTCGACGCCCAGGGGCGCCCATTGCCACCCCAGATGTGCGTCGACTTCGTGCTCGACAGCTTCGAGCGTGGCGCCGGCACCTGGTTCCGCCCGCGGGGCTCCGACCTCGGCCGCACCGTGGGCAGCCTCGACTTCGACGCGCTCGGGATCAAGAACCGGAGGAGCGTGCTCGCCTTCGAGAAGTTCGCCGAAGAGCACTCCGACCTGTTCGAACACGCTCGCATGAAACCCGAAGAGAGAATTCCGTTTGGTGAGCGCAGCCGGTTCTTCTCGTTCTTGTTGGAGCACGCCGACCGCTTTCGCCCTGGCGACATAGTGGCGATCCAAGGACGAAAGGCGGATGGTCTGATTCATCAACACGCGATCTTGATCGAAGACACCGATCCGCTGACGGGATTCCCGGAAGCCCTGGCCGATCAGATGAAGCGCCCGCGCCGCCGCACCTGGGAGGGCATCATGGCGGAGGCTCCGCTGAGGAGCCTCTTGTTCCACGTTCGCCCCAAGGATCGCGTGCTGCTCGCGCTGGGCGAAGAAGCGGGTGCCGTGCGCGAGACGGTCGCCTCTTCGGAGCGCTCGCCTTGAACGTGGCGTTGCCCGCATCCCCCGAGCTGCCGCGAACGCTGCTCGTCGACCGCTTCTTCGACGGAGAGCGCTTCGTCACTGGCGACCACGAGATCCGCATCGAGCGCGGGAAAATCCACTCCATCTTGCCAGCCGAAGGTCGGCGCAACGAAGCGGTGACGGACTTGCGCGGCAAGACCGTGCTGCCGGGGCTGATCGACGCCCACTGTCACATCGCGCGGGTCGGGCTGTTCGAGCCGCACGAAGCGCCGAGCACGGCGTCCGTCGCTGCCAATCTGCATTCTGCACTGCGCGCCGGCGTCACCACCGCCGGCGACATGGGCTGCCCCATCCCCATGATCGCGAGTCTCGGCGAGCTGACTCGGAACGACCTCGCCGCGGGACCTGCGTTGCGTGCGGCCGGGCCCCTGGTCACCGTCCCGCTCGGCTACCCGCTCGACTGGATGAGTCCGCTCCACCGTGCGCTTGGTGCGGCCATCCCCTGCGCCGATCGAGCTGGCGCGAGACGGGCCGTCGCGCGCGTGGCGCGCGCAGGCATGGATCACGTGAAGATCTGCATCATGCATCGCGCCTATGATCTCCACGCGCTGCCGACGTTTTCGCAGAAGGTCGCGCGCGCCGTGGTCGACGAGGCCCATGCGTCGGGGCTCCGCGTGTTCGCGCACGCCCACTGGAATGCGGACTATCGCGTGGCGCTTGCAGCCGGAGTCGACGCCCTGATGCACTCCGCCTTCGATCCGCTCGACGCAGAGACCGTGGCGCGAGTGGCGGACGCCGGCATCCCGGTCTGCCCCACGCTCTGGGTGTTCCACTCCGGGTGCCTCGGCGCCGAACAGCGCTGGGATCGGGACCCAGCGCGAGTCGCGGGGCTCACTGCGCCCGTGCGGCGATCGTGGCGCCGTTTCGCGGAGGCCTATCAGTTCAGTGGAGAAGTCCTGCCCGAAGGCATCGCCGGTGGCCTGCCCAAGGCGGCTGCTCGTTTGGGCGTCACGAATGCGCTGGCGAACCTGCTGCTCCTGCGTGAAAAGAAGGTGCCGTTCGCCTACGGCAGTGATGGCCCCTACGGTTTTTCCACGGTGTTCAGGCCGTTCGAGGAGCTCTCGCTGTTCTCAGGTGTGGGTTTCGGCGTGGAAGAGTGCCTGCGCACGGCGACGCTCGGGGCTGCAGAGCTGCTCGGGCTCCGCGATCGCGGTGCCGTTCGGCTGGGCGCCGTTGCCGATCTGATCTGGCTCGACGGGGACCTCACGCGCGACCTGTCGGCGCTTCGCCGCGTGTCGGGCGTTCTGCGAAGTGGTGTGCTCGTACCGCTTCACGTGGCGCCATCGGACCGAGCGCGCGCCGCCGTGCGCCGGGGGATCGGGCGAACCCTGCTCGGCGCTCTACGTGGCCGCAGCGCGTGAGACCGCTTTGGGCCGCGGTCGTTCAGCGCGCCACCAGGGTCGGGCGCCGATCCAGCGGACCGTCCAACGGAATGCGCTGCATGCGCCCGAGCGGCACGACGCGCGCCGACGGAGCAACTTTGCGCGCCAACCCCTCGAGCTCGGAGCCGAACGCGACGCCGATGGTCACGACCTCCGCAGCGCGTGCTTCGAGCCAGTCGAGGTCGGGCCTCGACGGAACGACGATCAGGTTTCGGCCGACGGGTGCAGGCGTCAGGCGCTCGCCCATGGGATCCAGGGCCACGAAACTCGAGCCGGTCTCGAAGAGTTCTCCTGCGAAGGTCCAGGTCGAGCGCGCGCGAGCCATTTCAGCCAGCTCGTCCGCGCTCAGGCGCCCCAGCGGAATGCGGCGGTTCGCCCGCGCGAGCTCCGCGCTCACGTGCTGGGCGAACTCCCGCGCGCTCTCCACGCTGCCGAGGACGATGGCGGCTCGTGGGCTCGAGCAGCCGCGTTGATCGAAGGGCACGAGGTCGCGTGCCAGCTCCTCGGCGGCGCGTCGGGAAGCTTCGCCCACGAGAGCGACTCCGAAGCCGGCGCCGTGCGCCCGAAGCACGACGCTCTCGGGCAGAGTTCCGCGAAGCTCGGCCAGGGTCGCGTCCGACCCGTAGGCGTGCACTTCGTCGCCGGGTTCGGGGCAGAGCTCGGCCGCGAACTCGAAAAGGCCCGACGCCCGCCGGAGCAGCTCCGGGAAAACCGGCTCCCGGCGCGAAGCGCGAACCGTCACCCGAGGGCTCGACGCCAAGGCACAAGCGATGGCTCGATGTGCCGCCACGAACACGTTGGACGAGAGCAGCACGTGGACGTGGGCTGCGGCGACTGCGCCGGTCATGAGCTCCTCGAGCTCACTCGCCGAGGGGCGGGTCTCCAAGATCTCCGTCAGGGCGAGCTCGATGTTTTCGGCCGAGAGCCCAGTGCTGTCGGGCAAACGCGCGCGGGCCTCGCGTCCGAGCGGATCCTCGCCGTCGGCCAAACGCTCAGCGGCGGCGACGAGCTTCGAGATGCGGGCGCGGGCGTCCACGGTCAGCCCCCGAGCAGCGCTTCGACCGCCAGCGAGCAGCCTCGCGGCAGCGCGCCAGGCGCGCGCCCCAAGAGCTCGACGCCGCTGCCGGTGGCCCGCACTCGGTCCATGGTCAGGATGGCCACGGCCGAGTCGACGTTGCCGAGATCGACGAACCGCGCGAGTCCCTCGACACCCTCGGGCAGCGGCTCGAGCGCGACCGGGTCGACGGCCGTCACCGACAGCCAAGGGGGTGGCACGTAGATCCCCGGTGGGGTGGCCAGTGCGGCGCCGGGCAACGTTCCCTCGTAGAGCTGGCTCGTGAGCTCGGTCATGCCGTATTCGCCGACGATGGCCGATTTCGGAATCGTGAAGGTCTTCGCAACCTCGCTCCCGAGTTGGTTCGGCTCCACCTCGCGAACGCGACCCTTGAAGCCACCCGTTTGCATCACGACACTCGCCGGCGGCAGCGGCAGCCTGCGGCCCTGGAGCTCGTCGAGGAGGAGCACCAACGCGAAGCTCGTGGCGCACAGGAGCACTCTCTCTCCGCTCTGCCGTGCACTGTCGAGCTCGCGCTCGAGGGCATCGAGTTTCAGCGCGCCGTCTTCGATGAGCCAGGTCGCTCGCTCACGGCCGTCGAAATGCCGATGGAACAGCTGCAGCATGAAGCCCAGCGAAGACTCGGGCGGGCTCTCGGGGCGAGGCGCGAGCGCCAGTACGACCCGCGGCGCGCCCGGCGGCGCGAGCAGGGCACGTTCGGCCCAGCGAAGGGCGATGGCCGAATAGGTTTCCAGCGTGCGAAAAGCGTGGATCCCGCGCTCGGAGCCCGTGGTGCCGCTGGTCGCGAAGCGCGCGACGTCGGCCTCGGGCGGGTGAACGGCGACGCGCGTCAGGCGAAAGGCGTCGACCGGGAGCGCAGGCACGTCTCCTGCACATCGGAACGCGTCTCGCTCGGCGTAGAGACGCCCGAATCCAGGGGACCAGCGCGCCTGGTAGCGGGCGATGTCCAGGGCGAGGCCATCGAAGTCGTCCTGCCCCTCACCCGCCACGAACGAGCGAACGCGGCGGTGGAGCTCGTCCGATTCCTCGAGCCAGCTCACGACTTGCTCCTGCCGAGGAGCAGGTCGACCTCCATGCTGAACTGCGAGAGGAGCCCGGCCGAGATCGTGAGTGGTGGTGTGAGCACCAACACCTCGCGCTCGCCACCACCCGTGGAAGTGATGAAGCCAACTCCGAGGAGTCTCTTCACCAGGTCGACCGCAGCGTGGGGAGAGCCATCGAGATCGATGCCGAGCATGAGTCCTTCGCCCCGCGCCCGGGCGCCGGTCGCCCGAAGCTCGTCCCGAAAGGCGGCGCCCACTACCCGCGAGCGCGTCACGAGGTCCTCACGCCGGAGGGTGTCGAGCGTGGCGATGGCGGTCGCGCACGCCAAAGGCGCCCCGGTGAACGTCGAGGTGTGGACCACCTCGGGCTCACGCGCCCAGGCTTGCATCACTTCCCGCCGACCGATGCAGGCGCTCAGGGGCAAGCCGCCGCCGAGGCCTTTTCCCAGACAGATGAGGTCGGGCACCACGCCATGGAGCGTGGAGCGGAGCCAGTGACCGGAGCGACCGAGTCCCGTCCAGATCTCGTCGGCCACCAGCAACGCGCCGCTACGCGCCGCCAGCCGCGCGAGCTCCGGCAAGAAGGCGTCCGGCGGCACGATGACGCCGCCTCGCCCGAGAATCGGCTCGACCAGTACTGCCCCGACCTTCTCGTTCGAGAGCACCAGCCGCACCCGTTCGATGGTCTCGTCGAGCGAGTCTTCGTCGCTCGGGTACGGGGCGAATTCGACGTGCGGGTTCAGCTGCGCGGCGAACGGCACGCGGTAGCCGGGGCGGAGGCCCAGGGCCGCCAGAGGACCGTACGAGAGGCCGTGGTACGCGCCCGAGAACGCCAGGACGCCTGCGCGGCCCGTGGCGAGCACCGCCGTCTTGAGCGCGATCGAGACCGCATCTGCGCCCGACTGCCCGAGTACCACTTGGGCGTCTTTGTCCGGGTGGAGCTCCGCCGCGCGCTCCGTCAAGGCGATGCGCGCGTCCGAGGGGTGAACGTCGCCCATGGCTTGCAGGAGCCGCGCGCTCTGCAGCTCGAGTGCCCGGCGCACTGCCGGCGCGTCGTGACCGAGAAGCAGCGATCCGAAGCCGGCAGCCAGGTCGACGTAGCGGTTGCCGTCGACGTCGATCACGTTCACGCCCTTGGCGGTCTGAAACACGATGGCCGCACCCGGCACGTTGCGCACGACGCGGCTTCCGCTCGGTGGCGCCTTCGGGCCCATGGGCGCGGCTCGATGCGCGTAGCGCACGAGCCACGACAAGGACTCGGGGCCCGGCGGTGGCACCGCGACGTGCGGAGGGTCCTGGCCGGGCTCGAGCGCAGGTGGCGGAGGGATCTCGCTCTTGCCCATCATGCCGCTCCGCGTCCGAATCAGGTCAGTTGCTACCGGGGCCCGCGGGGAGGCGGGGCATCAATAGCAGACCCGGTTGCGGCCGCCGCGCTTCGCTTCGTAGAGCTTCTCGTCCGCCCGCTGCACGAGATCCGTGGCGGTCTTGTCATTGGGATTCAAGACCGCCGCTCCGATGCTCACGGTGACCGGGATTCGCTCGTTCTGGAACACGAACGTGTGCTCCGCGACGCGAGCCCGCAGGTTCTGAGCCAAAGAAACCGCCCCGTCGAGCGCGGTCTCCGGCAAGGCGATGACGAACTCTTCACCTCCGTAGCGCGCGAAGACTTCGTCTCGGCGAATCCGCCCCTGCACCACGCGCGCCAGCTCGCGAAGCACGTAGTCCCCCGCGAGGTGTCCGTATTGGTCGTTGATGCGTTTGAAGAAGTCGATGTCGAACATCAAGATGCTGAGCGGCCGGTCGTGCCGGCGCGCTCGCAAGACCTCTCGCTCGAGCGCCTCGTAGAGGTAGCGCTTGTTGTGGATCTGGGTGAGCCCGTCCACGATGGTCATCCGGTAGATTTCCTCGTGGTACTTCGCTTCGGCATCGGCGCCGGACAAGAACTTCAGGATCGTCGGGCCCACCTTGAGGCGGTCGCTGTTGTTGAGCGGGGCCTCCCGCACGATCTGTTCTTCGTTCAGGTAGGTGCCGTTGGTGGACCCGTCGTCGACGATGTACCAGCGGTTGCTCCGGCGCTCGATGTGCGCGTGGCGACGGGAAACCGAATCGCCTTCGAGCACGATGACGTTGTCGGCGCCCCGGCCGATCCCGATGCGGTTCTTGTCGAGCACGAAGCGTTTGCCCAAGAGACCGGGCTCCTTCGTGTAGATCACGACCACGCAGTCGTTGCTGGAGCTCTCCTCCGGCATCGGCCGCTGCACCACTTGGGTGACTCTGGTCTTCTCGTCGAACTCGCTCACGGTGGAGCTAACTGCTTCAAATCACAGCATACGCGAGGATGGCCTGCCACCGCGAGCACTGGAGCCCCGGTCGCCAGACGATTTTTTTGCAGGAGTCCGCGGCCTTGGCCGCCGAGCCAGTCTCTTACGCTCTGCGCCATTCATGGTTAGACCGCTGCAATCACTGGGACTCGGGCCCGAGAAACCCGAGGGCGAGCGAGAAACCATGCGGCCAGTCAGCGGACGCGTCGAGGTGTTGACCTTCAAGCAGGGCCTCCTTTCCAAGGTGGCCCACGACCTCCTGCTTCAGGTCGAGAGATTCGAGGTCCTGACCGACGGGACCCGAGTCGAGGCCCGCTTCGAGCTCGGCTCCCTCGGCGTCGAGGGCGTCATGCGAGACGGCGTCTTCGATCCCCACGGCCTCTCGGAGGGAGATCGGCGCGACATCGTCGGGAACATCCAGAACAAGATCCTCCACACCAAAGAGCATCCGACGGCGCGCTTGGTGGCGCGCGCGGAACGCACCGGCAGCGGGTTCCGCCTGAAAGGGGACTTGTCACTCGCGGGTCAGACTCGGGACATCGAGATCGACGTCAGGGCCGAAGCGGGGCGTTGGCGCGGGCAAGTGGAGCTCGTCCCGACGCGTTGGGGCATCGAGCCCTTCAAGGCGCTGCTCGGTGCCATCAAGCTTCAGGATCGCGTCGTCGTGCGCTTCGATCTCGAAGCCTTCGAGCCGTGACGCTCAGAAGGTGCCCGTGACGCCGACGGGCGTGACGAGCAGACGTGTCTTGGCCCGCGTTCGCGCTCGCGCCGGCGCCCAGCCGCTCTTGACCGGCTCGGCCTCGAAGTGCGGCCAGTCCGTGAAACCCCAATACCAGACGGCGGTGGCAGCCGAGATCGACAGGTACATCGCCGACGCGCCGTAGTAGAAGCCCCGCCTGTCACTTTCGTCAGCCGTGGCGCCGAGGATCAGCGTGACCACGCCGCCGATGCCCGCCGGCACGCCGAGCCCGTAGAACGTGATGGCCGCGAACAGCGGAGAACCGCGTTCGGGCGTGTACTTGGCGACGGCGCTGGAGCCGGGGACGTTGCCCAACCGATCCGGGAGCTCGACCTCGGCAGCGTCGGTCTGTCGGCGCAGCTTGTAGCCGCTCGCGCGCGGCACCGCCCGCGTGCACGGGATTTCGCACAGAACCTTGCCGCCCTCGTCGAAGAGCGCCCAAGGCTCGCCCTCGCGCTCGGGAAACGTGATGTTGACCGAGTCGGCTCGCGGCGGTTCGTTGGTCGGCCCCGCCGCCGCTCCGGCGGTCTCACGCACCGGCGTCAAGAACACCTGGATGGGAGACGCGCATTGGGCGTGGGGAGCGCTCTCGGTGGACTCGCTGCAACGTGCCGGATCGCCGGCTTCGCGCACCGTGGTCTCCTCGCGCCGCGTCTCGCCGCCACCACCGATGGGACCCACGGACACCCCACCGCCTGCCGAAGCCGAGCCGCCCGCGAGCAGGCGGAACGAACCCACGCTGATGGCGCGGACGACGTGGGTCACCCGCGCGCACGCGGGTTGGCTCGCGACGTCGAGTTTCGTCGGCTCAGCGAGCTCGAGCTGTCCTGCGACCGTCGTCTTCACCGCGAGTCGCCCCGAGCGTGCGAGCTGACCCTCTAGGCCAGCGGCGCCGAGCGGCAGCTTGGCGAAGAGCTCGTCAGCGCTCGCGATCTCGACGGTGTCGGTCGCGAGAGTGGTCTGCTTGAACGCGTACTTTCCGCTCAGTTGGCAGCCGTCGACGATCTTCATTTCGCAGCCGGAGTACTCGACGGCCACCAGCTGTTTGGCCGCCAGAGCTTCGAGCCGAGCCTTCTCGGAGGCGGGCCACTCGGTGACGAGCGGGCTCTCTTGGCTCGCAGCGACCTTGCACTTGGCCTGGCCGCTGGGGGCACTCGGCGCGAGCGATCCCGCAGGAGGCAAGCTCGACCCGCCGCCGCACCCGAGCGCGAAGAGCGGCAGCCAAACCACCAGCCCCCCCATCGCGACCCTCGATGCCCGCACGACTCCCGAGTCTACATGACGATGTGGGCACCGGCGACTGATCTGGCCTCTGGGGAGAACACCGCACGCGCGGACGTATGCTGGGTCACCGTGTTGAAACGCATCGTGGCTGGGGTGTTGCTCACCCTCACATTCGGGCAGGCCTGTTCGAGCGGCACCGGGGGGGGAGGCTCCGGTGGCACGACCTACAGCCCGAACCCCGCGCTCTGCGAGGCTACTTGTGGCGGCATGCTCAAGTCGGGATGCGTCAACAGCACGCCGAGCGAGTGTCAGTCCGACTGTGAGGCGACCCGCGAGAAGTACGCTCAATGCTTGGGAGAGGTCGATGCGCTCCTCGGCTGCGGCGAAAAGAGCGGCTACACCTGCACCGGTTCGGGTCTCACCTTCGCAGGCTGCGATGCCGAACAGAAAGCGCTCTCGCTGTGTGGAGCGTGCATTCCCGTGGGGTCCAACGGTCCGTGCACCATCTGCGCGAAGAAGGCCTGCTGCGAGGAGTACCGGGCATTCGGCGAGGCACCGGACTTCGACAGCTACATGGAATGCACCAAGGGCTGCTCGGACCTGGGATGCCTCGATGCCTGCGCATCGGCGAACCCGGTGGCGGCTCAAGCATTCGAAGCAGTCGACGGCTGTCGGTCCACGAACTGCCCGAGCTCGTGTGACGGAAAACCAAGCGATCTGCCCACGGACCCCGTCGGCCGATTCTGTTCGGCGGCCGCCAAGGCCGGATGCCCGTTGGCCGATTGCGAGGCGAATTTCGGCTACACCAGCGACCCCACGGGCTGCGGCCCCGAGCAATTCGACGCCATCACGTGCGCCGCGGGCAAGCCGGTCAAGTGTACGAATGGCGCTCCGGTCTTCGACGAGTCGTGCACGAAGGCCTTGATGGACTGCTACGGGCCCATCACGGGAGTCGGTGGAGCGGCGGGCTCGGGCGGCGCCGAAGTCGGCGGAGCGGGTGGTGGCGGTGGCGTCATCGTCGGCGGAGCTGGCGGCGGCGGTGGAACCCTCGTGGGTGGCGCGGGCGGTGGTGGCGGCAGTGGCGGCAGCTTGGTGGGCGGCGCCGGAGGCGCCATCATCGGTGGCAGCGGCGGGCTCGACGGCGGCTGAGCGCTGCCCGTTCACTCGAGCGGCACGTCGAGTCCGACGAGCTTCATGAGGCGGAGGGCGTTGCCGGCGCTCACGGGGCCCTCTCGGAGCTTGAAATCGAAGCTCATGGCGCCGTCCTTCACGCTCTCTTGGAAGTGCACTTGTTGCACCCGAGTCATGAGCTCGTCGGGCAGGCGGCAGAGCTCCATGTCGTGGGTCGAGACGGCGCCGATGGCCTGACGCGCGATGAGCTCGCCGAGCACCCAGCGCGCGCCGATCTGACGCTCGCGGGAGTTGGTTCCGTGGAGCACCTCGTCGAGCAGGAAGAAGACCGGCAGCTCGCCCGTCGTCGAATCGAGCACCACCTTGAGCTTGCGCACCTCCGCGTAGAAGTGACTCACTCCCTGATCGAGGGAGTCACTGATGCGCATGCTGCTGCGTACGGCGAGACGGCTCGTACGAAGGCGGCGCGCCGCCACTGGCGCTCCCGCCATGGCGAGCACAGCCGCGAGGCCCATGGAGCGCAAGAGAGTGCTCTTGCCGCTCATGTTGGAGCCCGTGACCAGCAGTGCCTGGCCTGGACCCGAAAGCGTCACGTCGTTGTTCACGCGGGTTTCGGGACCGAGCAACGGGTGAGCCAGGCCTTCGGCTTCGAACAGCGTTCCGGCGTCGACGATCTCGGGGAACGACAGGCCTTCGTCGTCGTGGGCGAAGCCAGCGAACGAAGACAGCGCTTCCAGCTCACCGAGCGCGCGGAACCAGTCGCGTGCAGCTTTCCCGGATCCGAGCTGCCAGGCTTCGAGTTTCAATGTGCAGTGAACGTCCCAGAGCAGCACTGCGTTCACGAACGGGTGTACGAGGCCGTTGTGTCGGAGGTCGAACCAACTGACCGCGCGGCGGAACTCGGCCATGGCGCGGGAGGGGACGCTGCCGCCGCGGGCGATGCGAGCCTTCATGTCGCGGATGAGCTGCGCTTCGAGGGAGAGGCCTTCGAGCACGGAGAGCATGGCGCCGTAGCGGAGAAAGGCGCCCTCGGTGCTGGACACGGCCGTGAAGACGCGCCCGGTCTCGTTGCGCGTGGTCAGGTTCACGAGCAGGGAGAGCATGAGCGGGAGCGCCCACGACACTTGAGGGGCTCCGAGCCACAGCGCGGCCGCGAGGCCACCCACGTTGAAGAACGGGAGGAGCCGAGCGAGCCAAACCAACGGTGTCTTTTCGCTGAGCACCGGCTTGCTCTCGGCCCAGGCCAAGAGCGGCTCGGGGTCGGGCGCGGGCCGCGAAGATCGCTCCTTGCCGTCCGGCTCGCTGGCGGCGAGCGCCAGGGCTTCGAGCTTCTGACGCGTCTCGAGCTCGGGCAGCAGCGCGCGCGCGGCCTCCTGGCGCGCGAGGATCGAATCGCGACTCGCGGGTTCGCGCAGGAAGCCCGCCAGCGCTTCCTCTCCGTAGCGCGTGTGGGCCACGGACAACCGCTGGAAGACCGACCCGGGACCGAAGACGTCGAGGTCCGCCGCGTAAGGGTGCGTAGCGTCCAAGAAGCGTGCCCCGTTTTCGCTGAAGCTCCGCCACTTTCCGTCGACCCGGGCCTCGGCGTTGCGGTTCACGCGTGCCCAGCGCTTCTTGTCGTCTTCCGCTTCGATCACCCGCGCGTGGATCACGAGCAACGTCACGAACGCGAGGAAGCCGGCGACCGAGAGCGCCGTCGCGAGCGCCACCGAACGGCCGCTCAGGGCGACGATGGCGCTCACCAATGCCACGCCGAACGAAACGCCTCGAAGGTTGCTGACCAGTCGCGAACGCTGAGAGAGCCCGGTGGCTTCTTCTTCGAAGCGAGCGGCACGGGTTCGGTAGTCTTGGCTGACGTCGCGGGGGGTCACGAGCTCACGAGGCGGCTCACGCTCTGTCCGATTTGGTCGAGAGGCAAGACCTCGTCGACCACGCCCATTTCCACCGCTGCTTTCGGCATCCCGTACACGGTGGAGGTGGCCTTGTCCTGGGCCAGCGTGCGCCCGCCGGCCGCCTTCACTGCGGCGAGTCCCAAGGCGCCGTCCCGACCCATCCCCGTCAGCACCACGCCGATGGTGCGAGCGCCGAAGACCAACGCTGCACTCTTCAAGGTGACGTCGGCGGCGGGTCGGACACCGTGGACGGGAGCGGCGTCGCTCAGCGACACGTTGCCGTTGCGCTCCAGCACCAGGTGCGACCCGCCGGGCGCCACCAGAGCCGTGCCGGCGGACACGGCGTCCCCGGCTTCGGCTTCGCGCACACGGAAGCCCGCGCTCTCCGCCAGCTGGTCGGCCAGCGCCGAGGTGAAGCCGGCGGACATGTGCTGCACGACGACGAGCGCTGCCTTGTCGGCGAGGGTGAGGCTCTTGAGCACACGCACCAGCGCGGCGGGACCTCCCGTGGAGCTGGCGATGACGATCACGCGGAGCCCGGCGGGCATGGGCCGCGGAGCGGCGCGGGGCGCGCGGCGCGAGACCGGGGGTGCATCGAGGACGTCGTCACGCGGGAAAGCGCCTTTCAGGTTGGCGCCAGCCGCGGAAAGCAGCTTCTCCACCAACTGATCGCGCACGCTGTTCAAGTTCGCACTGACCTCGCCGTCGGGCTTCTCGACGAAGTCGACGGCCCCGGCGGCTAGGGCTTGCACGGTGGCGGTGGCGCCCTCACGGGTGTGAGCGCTCAGCATGACGATGGGGATGGCGTGCTTCTCGACGATCCTGCGCGTGGCCTCGGCGCCATTCAGCCCCGGCATGTTGAAGTCCATGCTGATGACGTGCGGCGAGAGCTCGCCGGCGAGTTTCACCGCCTCCTCGCCATCCTTGGCCTGGCCGACCACCTCGAAGCGGGTGTCTTGGCCCAGAACCCGGCTGATGGCACCCCGCATGAAGGCCGAGTCGTCGACCACGAGCACGCGCAGGCGTTCGGTCACTCGGTCACCTTACTGAAGAATCGGCGGGGCGTCTGTCCCGGGAATCGTGAGCCTATTTCTTGAGCTTCCCGAAGCGGAACAGGGCCGTCGCGCCCACCATCGGGGCTTCTGGCGAACCCACGGGGCGCCGGTCCACGACGTGGGCGATGCACTCGGCGGCGGCGCTGCCCACAGCGACGCGTTTGTGCACGGAGACGCCTTCGGCGCGTCCGCGCGCGCTCACCAAGAACCGCACCGCGACTTCCCCTTCGTTCTTCTCGAGCCCACCGTGCTTCGCCAAACACTCGAACATCTTGTCTTTGGCCTGCGCGAGCTTCTTTTCGGCGATGCCCAGCTTGCCCTGATCGGCCGTGACGCTCACGCTCTTCAGCGTGAAGAGCTTGGCGGGATCTTCCTCGGGAGCGCTCTGGGGCTCCGAGCTTGCCGAAGGGCTCGCGCTCGGCGCGCTCGAGGCACTCGGCGCGGGTTTCGTCGGCCGCCCGGGACCTGCCACCGCGAGACCCGTGGCCTCTTCCTGGGTGATGCACCGCACCAGCATGCCCTTGCCGTTCGAGAGCCGCCCCCATGGGCAGACCGGATCGTAGGGGTAGCGGCTCGATTCTTGGGCAGCCGACGGGCTTGCACCGAGCGCGACGCCCAGAAGGCCGACGCTCGCCACGGCGAGGAGGGGGAGTAGCTTCTTCATGACCTGAATCCCTTGAGTACGTACGCGCTCTGCGGCTCGTCGATGCCTTTGAAGGTGAGTCCCGTCATCTCTTCGACCACGACGCGGTCCCGAATTCGCTCGTACACCGTGGCCGACAAGAGGACCCCGCCGAGCGGCGCCTTGCCCTCGTGTCGCTGCGCGCGATTCACCACGTCGCCGATGCACGTGTAGTCCCGGCGGACGTACTTCGAGCCGATGTCGCCACGCACGATTTTTCCGCAGTTGAGCCCGATGCGCATGCTGAGCTTCTGGCCTCTGCCTTCGTTGAATCGCATGAGCGCCTCCTGCATTCCCCAAGCAGCTCGCGCCGCTCGTAGGGCGTGCTGCTCGTCGAGCTCGGGCCGGTCCTCGAACACGGCCATGATGGCGTCGCCGATGAACTTGTCGATGTCGCCGCCCTGATCCCGGATCACGATGCAGAGAGCGTCGAAAGACTCGTTCAAGATCGACACCACCTCGGCGGCGGACATCTTGGAGCTCATGCTGGTGAAGCCGGAGATGTCACTGAAGAGCAGCGTCGCGTCGACCTCGCGCGCGCGCACCTCGCCGAAGCCGCCGCTCTTCTGGCTCATGTCTTCGGCGGCCTTGAGGGCGCCCTCGCTGATGTAGAGCCGCGAGGCCTCTTTGTAGCGAGCGAGGCGCGCCTCGGCGAGCACGCGTTCGACGATGGCGATGCACTTGTCCGTCCCGAACGGTTTCACCAGGTAGCTCGTGAGCCCGGCAGCGCGCATCTGTGCTTGGTCGCGTTTGCTGTCGCGAGCCGTGAGCATCACGATGGGTACGTCGCGCGTGTTCGGATCGTGGCGCAGGGCATGGACCAACTGAAAGCCCGTCATGCGCGGCATGTCGTAGTCGGTGAGCACCAGATCCGGCGGGGCGCTGGCGGCCTTCTCCTTGCCGTCTTGGCCGTCCACCGCGGTCTCGACGCGGAATCCCTGCCGCCGCAGACAGTCCGCGACGAGATGGCGAATCGCTGCCGAGTCGTCCACCACGAGTACGCTCTCGCGCGCGCTCACCATGCGTGTCGCGAGCAGCGCGTGCAGCCGGCTCACGAGCTCCTCGGGTACGACGGGCTTCACCAGGTAGTCGTCGGCACCGGCGTCGAAGCCCCGCTCGAGATCTGCGGCCTCCCCCAGACTCGAGCAGATGACGACGGGCACGTCGGTGAGGGTGTCGTCGGTCTTGACGCTGCGGCAGAGCGTGTACCCATCCATCTTGGGCATCTCGACGTCGGTGAGCAGGAGGTCGGGCTTCCGCTCGCGTAGCATCCCCAGGGCCTGCTCTCCGTCCCATGCTTCTCGCACGTCGTAGCCGGCGCTGGTCAAAATCGGCACGGTGTGCCGATGGATCAGATCGCTGTCGTCGGCGAGGAGCACCACCAGCCGGCCGCGCGCGCTGTCTTCGATGGTGGCGAGCAGCTCCTGGGTCTGGAACGGGATGGTGAGCGCACGAAAGAAGCCAGCCCTCTGCGCGGCCACGCACGAAGCGGCGTCGAGCCCGAGGTACACGCTACGACCGGGCGCGAGCCCCGCGCTCTCGGCGCGGCGCAGCGCTTCGTTCGCCGCGACGCCAGCGACGACCGGCGCAAACAGCACCACGTCGAACGGCGAGTCGGTCCGTTCGAGCAGGGCGTCGAGGTCCGGCGCCACGGTGAGCGCGTGTCCGGCCGGAGCAATGGCCTGCGAAACGAACTGGCCGAGCACGCCAGGCGGGGTCACGAGGCCGACCTGCATGGGCCGGTAGGTATTCACCGACACGCCATCGACGGCAAGCCCGCGCCGGCCCCCGCGTGCTAGTCAGTCCTCCTCCCATGCCCGCCGACACGTTGCGCCCTCCCGACGTCGCCCCGACGCCGGCGCTGCCGCAGGCAGCGGAAGCGGTGCTCACGTTCCTCGAGAGCGTGGGGCGTCGTTCGGAGGCCGAGCTCTACCTCGGCTTGTTCCAGCGGCTCCCCAAGGAGAGCTTCGCCATCATTGCGCCTGGGGCGCCGGTGATCCGCCAAGGGCAAGGAGCGTTCGCGGAGCAGCTCCGCTTCCTCGGCGACCTCGGCCTCTCGGCACCCATCGTGCTCGGGCTCTTCGATCCCGGACAGGCCAGCGCAGCTCGCGAACGCCTCGTGCGCCGCCTCGCCGCCGCCGAGCTGGGACACAGCGTTCATGCTCCGGACGAGCCGGACCTCGAGACCGCGCTGCGGGAGGAGCTCCGCGCCGGGCTCTGGCCCATCGTCGAGTTGTCGGGCCCGCCCGAAGCCACCGCCCAGCGCCTCGGTCTATTGGGACGGCTCGCGGAGCAGCTCGACACTCGGAAGCTCGTGCTGCTCCGGCGGCGCGGCCCCCTGCACGTGACCAGCGAACGCAGCTTGAGCATCGCCGAGAAGAACTCGCTGGTGCTCGACAGTCGAGGCTTCTCGCTGATCAACCTGCGCACGGACGCGGAGCTCATCGCTCGCTCCAAGCTCTTGCGAAAGGAAGACGCCCAGCTCTTTCAGCACGTGCAGGAGCTCCTCGCTTCGTGCGCGGACGAGCAGCTGCTCGTGAGCATCACTTCGCCGCTGGACCTCCTGCGTGAGCTCTTCACCGTTCGCGGCGCCGGGACGCTGGTCAAGCGAGGCACGGCCATTCGGCGCTTCGGCTCCTATGCCGAGCTCGACATGGCGCGCCTCGAGGTGCTCATCGAGTCGAGCTTCGGCCACGAGCTTCGCGACGAGTTCTTCGCGCGGCTGCCCCTCGCGATCTACGTGGAAGAGAACTATCGAGGCGCCGCCATCGTGCTCGAGACCGACGTCGCCCCATATCTCGCGAAGTTCTCGGTGGAGCCGTTGGCGCAGGGTGAAGGCATGGGGCGCGACCTCTGGCAAGCGCTGACTCGGGACTTCCCTCGGCTGTTCTGGCGAACGCGCGCCGACAATCCCATCGCGAGTTGGTACGCGAGCGTGTGCGACGGCCTGATTCGATTGCCGCGCTGGCACGTCTTCTGGCGCGGCCTGGAGCCCACGCTCGTGCCACGCGTCGTCGAGCATTCTCTGTCCCAAGGAGACGACTTCGTGCGTTGAACGTGATGACCACCGTCGTGATCTCTCTCAGCATCGCCTCGGCGTTGACAGCGATTTTCGCGTTCCGTTTCCGGACCTACAAGACGCCCCGGGTGCTCGCTTTGTACTTCGCGGGGTTCTTCTTGCTCGAGCTCTTGGCGGAGAAGCTCGTGATCCCGCCCGGTCTCTTGGGTCTCGAAATCGCATGGGTGTGCTTCGCCATCGCGCTGCTCTTCGTGGTCGCCACCCTCGCCACGCGGAAGCTCGAACCCGACGCCGAAGACGACCGAGATGGGTGAGCGCAGCGGTTTCGAGTGGCGAACGGAAATGACGTAGCGTAACGTACGGCGGATGTCGTTTCGTCTTCGTTCGCTCTTCCTGGTTGGTCTTGGACTCACGGCGCTCCCGCTCGCTTGCGGCTCCGACGACTCGTCGGGTGGCAGCGGTGGCTCGAGCACGGGTGGAAGTTCGACCGGTGGTTCGAGCGGCAGCGGCGGAACGGGTGGCTCGACGGGCGGAACGGGTGGCTCGACCGGCGGGACGGGCGGCGCTACGGGCGGTAGCTCCGGCACGGGCGCCACGGGCGGGAGCGCGGGCAGCGGCGGCGCCGGTGCCACGGGCGGCGCGGCGGGTAGCGATGCCGGCACGGACGCCGACGACGGCAGCACGGATGCCGGCTCGGACGCTTCCGATGCGGGCGACGGCGGCTTTCAAGCGTGTGATCGCTTCGTGAACGCGACCTCGGGTGTCGACACCAACGCCGGGACCCAGACCGCTCCCTACAAGACGGTGCTGAAGGCCTCGCAGAACGTCGGCGCGGGTTGCACCATTTGGCTCTTCGACGGGACCCACACCATCACCCAGGCCACCATGCCGGCCAACGTGTCGTTGCGCGCGCTGAATCCCGGCGCCGCGACGTTGGACCGGCCCGGTGGGGCGAGCCCCGGCATCATCTTCCCGGCGGGTGGCGCCATCGACGGCGTGAAGAGCGCAGTGGCGGGCGCCCTCGGCGGCATCGCGGTCCAGGGTGGCACGGTCACCATCACGAATACCCAGTTCCAAGGCGCGGTGAACAACGGATACGCCTTCCTCACCGTGGAGCAGACCGGCAAGGTGGTGCTGAACGCGCCCACGGTCTCGACCTCGTGGTGCTCGGGCACGTGCACCGGCGTCGTGGCCCACGTGAACGACACCGCCGAGCTCGAGGTGAACGGTGGGTTGTTCTCGGGTTGGCTCAACACCTACGCGCTGTTCTCCAGCAACAAGGGCGGCAAGCTCACGCTCAAGAACGTGACCATCAAGGACAACCCAGCGAAGCCCGTCGCCATCGCGCTGGGGAACTCTGGCATCAATCTGAACACCAGTACCTTGAAGATCAGCGGATCCGTCATCTCCGCGTCGGGCACCACCAACGTCATCGACATCGGTTGGGGTACGCCGGTCGTCGAGATCTCCGACACCACCATCGAGAAGGGTGGGAGCGCCCTCTACTTCGACGGTGCGAACTACGCCGGGGTGGGCGACCAGAAAGTCACGCTCACCAACGTGAAGATCGACCAAAACCAGCGAGGCGTGCAGTGCGCGGTCGGGGGTTCCGCCCGACCGATGCTGATGCTCACCAACTCCAGCATCACGGCCAGCGTTTCGTCCGGCGTGAACATCGTGTACGCCGCCTACTCGAGCTTCAGCATGACCGGCGGCTCGCTCTCGAACAACGGCGAAGAAGGCTTCACCAGCCAGAACTCTCCGACGGCGGTGAACGCCCTCAAACTCCGCGGCGTGACCATCAGCGGCAATCAGCGCAACGGCGTGTTCGTGGCCGGCGGCGCGGGCTCGACCGCCGATCTCGGCGCGAGCACGGGGGATCCGGGCAACAACACCATCACCGACAACGCCAAGGCGGGCTCCAGCTACTCGGGTCTCCGCACGGCCATGCCCGCGACCGTGACCACCAACGCCATCGGCAACACGTGGATTGCCAACAGTCAGGGCGCGGACGCCGCCGGCAAGTACGCGAACGGCACGCAGGCCACCGGACCGGTCACGACCGGAGCCAACTACCGCATCGTGACTTCGGGCGCCGTGCTCAAGCTCTGAAGGTGTGTCGGAAAATCGAGTGCGCACGCCGGCGAAGCCGGCCCGCGTAGGGTGGGGCCCCAACGAATTCACTTCGTTGGGGCGGGGAGGCGCGTGCCCCCCGACTGACAAAGTGAAAGAGCTGTCGACTTTTCGACAGCTCTTGAGCGCTCGGGCGCGGTTCAAATCTCGTCGGGGTCGAAAGTCTGCTCGTCCGCCGAAGAGCCGTCGCCTTGTCCGGATGTCGGCTCTTCGCGCTCCGCCTCGCCCGGGTCACGACCCTTGCTGTCGGCGTAGCGCGGAGCTTCTCCCGGACCCGAGTAGTCGACCCAGTAGGTGCTGGACTCGCGTACGTCCATGTGGACGAAGCTCGAGTTCGGGTAGTAGCCGCAACCCACGTTGCGGAGTGACCGGCAATAGTCCCGGAGCACCGTGTTGGACACGCCAGGGATGCTGAAGTCCACGGCGTGCCCCGAGTTGTGCCGGGAGTGGGGCGTGTATTGGGTCGGTGAATAGGGCCGGAAACCGCTCACCACTCGGATGGGCTTGTTCCCGAAGTGTTCACTGACCTTCACGAGCATGCGGATCAGTCGATCGTTGATGGGTTGGTGTTGGCCCGTGCGCCAGGCGGCCAAGACCTTCTCGATCCCGGTCCGCGCGGAATCCGTGATCTTGCCCTTCTTGTAGACCGCGCCCCGGTACGACCCCGTGTAGCTCTGGAGCGCGAGGTAGCCGCCCTTCTTCTTGCCCTTTTCGCTGCGCTCACTGCGCTCGCTTCGCTCGTCTTCCGCCTTGTCGCGCTTCGTCTTCTCGGCCTTGTTGCCCTTTTCGGCGCGATCGTCGTCCGCGTCGCCGCTCTCGAGAGAGGCTGGCACGACTTCTCCGTCCTTGGGAGGCACTCGCAGGCGCTGCTTCGGTCGAATCGGGCTCCGCTTCGTGATGCCGTTCGCTTTGCAGAGCGCCTCGATGGAGACGTTGTAGCGCTTGGCGATCATGGCCAAAGTCTGGCCGGGGTACACGACGTGTACGCGGGGGGCACCCGTGACCCGATGGGTGGGCAGGCCGAGCGCCGTCGAAGCGGTGAGGCTCGACAGCGCGAGGCAGACGAGGGCAGTGGCCGACCGGGTCATGCGGGGCATCTACCCGTTAACCCTTACCGCCTCCCGACGAAAGACGAAAAAAAAGGGAGAGAGCCGCCCACATGGGGGCACGTGCGTTCCGGCGGCGAAAGTCGCGGGGATCTGCTGCGTCCTGCCCGATCCGGCCCCGCGCGCCCACTTCGTGAAGTGGCGCGCTCGCGCGGGCGCTCCGGGCGACCTCCCCGTTTCTTGGCGCTCTTGGTTCAGAGGTGCAACCATTTGCGCCGAGGTTTCCCCTCTCCGTCGAGGCTTCATGGGCGAAGGCAAGAATCTGGTCGGGGTCGACATCGGGACGAGCTCGATCAAGGTCGTGCAAATCAAGGAAAGTCGGAGGGGTCTCGGCCTCGTGCGGCTCGGCTACGCGCCGCTCGCTCCGCAGACCATCGTGGACGGCCAGGTGATGGACGCTTCCGCGGTGGTCGAAGGGCTCATGCGGGTGTTCCACGACGCCAAGATCAAGCAGAAGGAGTGCGCCATCAGCGTCTCCGGCCAGAGCGTCATCATCCGCAAGATCACCGTGCCGATGATGACCCGCGAAGAGCTGAACGAGCAGATCCACTGGGAGGCCGAGCAGCACATTCCCTTCGACATCAAGGACGTGCAGGTCGACTACCAGGTTCTGCGGAAGCGGCCCGAAACCAGCCAAATGGAGCTCTTGCTCGTGGCCGCGAAGCGCGACCAGATCAACGACTATGCGCAGCTGGCTCGCGACGCCAAGCTGAAGCCCGTGGTCTGCGACATCGACGCTTTCACCGTCCAGAACATCTTCGAATATTCGCGGGGGCTGCCCCAGGATCAGACCATCGGGCTCATCAACGTGGGGGCGAGCCTGTGCTCGCTGAACATCATCGCCAACGGTGTCAGCGCGTTCACCCGGGAAATCGCCAACGGCGGAAACGTGGTGACGGACGAAATCCAGAAGGCGCTGGGCGTCCAGTACGATCAGGCCGAGGCCTACAAGTGCGGCGGCTCCGCCGACCCCAACGACCCCTACCGCGCGGGCATGGTGCCGCAGCAGGTCGTACAGGTGGTCGAAGCGGTCACCGACGCCATCGCCGCCGAAATCCAGCGCAGCCTGGACTTCTATCTGGCGACGAGCGGGGAAGGTGAGATCGCCCGCATCTACGTGACGGGCGGCACGAGCAGCTTGCTCCAGCTGGCCCAAGCCGTGGAGCGTCGTGCCCGGGTGCCCACCGAGGTGTGGTCCGCCGCCGAGCGTCTCCAGATCGAAGCCAAGGAAGTCGAAGCCCCCGTGCTGCAGATGCGCGCGCAGCAGCTCTCGGTCGCCACCGGTCTCGCGCTCCGCCACGAAAAGGAGGCGCGCACGTGATCAAAATCAACCTACTGCCGCAGAAGCGGCGAGCGGAGCGCAGCGAAGGCAGTCAGCTCTGGCTCATCGGGTTGCTCGTGGCGTTCCTGCTCGAGGTGGTGGCGCTGTTCGTGTTCCACAGCATCAAGAACGAAGAGCGCAAAGACCAGGATCGCAAGAACGCCGAGCTCCAAACCCAGATCGATCGGGCGCGCCAGGCCGTCGCGAACCACAAGGACGTCAAGGACAAGCTCGAGCAGCTACGAGCCCGCGAAGATGCCATCGCGAAGCTCCAGAGCGCCCGCACGGGGCCGACGTCGGTCATGTTGGAACTCGCGCGCATGCTGACGCCCGGACGCGGCCCCAGCGTCGATCCCGACCGCCTCCAGCAGCTTCGGAAGGACAAC
>Ga0268298_10001560_pt1 | contig 26725 bp, 37 predicted proteins | sample WWTPWeurt_MetaG_FD_194462 | JGI IMG/M metagenome (GOLD analysis project Ga0268298, IMG submission 194462) | Activated sludge microbial communities from WWTP in Nijmegen, Gelderland, Netherland - WWTP Weurt | ecosystem: Engineered > WWTP > Aerobic digester > Activated sludge | place...
TCCGCAGCGGAGCCAAATCCTCCACGGAGAGTTCCTTCCTGGGTTGGGCCATGGGTGTTCTCCAGCGACCCATGAGCCTACCGGCCCTCAGCCTACTGGTTCACGCACGCCTGCCGAAAGGACACTAACATTGAGGAGTCGGCCCCGGAGGTTCACATACAACCTTGGCAACAATGTGCACCTCCTTTAGCAGGAATGCATTTGATGTATCGCCCTAGACCAGTCCACAATAGGTGACTTAATGAGGTGGATATGATGAAGATTCTCCGGACAGGTATTGTCCTGGGCGTCCTTGTGACCGGTTGGGCCCTTCTGGGGATCCTCCTGGGTTGGCATAGGGATTTCAGCCCGGGCTACTTGTGGTTAATCATCCCCTTAGAGATCGGGATCTTGATCTGGGGACTTCGTAGCTTGGCCTCCACCTCAGGCTACGGGCGTCAAATTGTGAACGCCGTATTCATCTCCCTAGTCGCCGTGATCGTCATCTTCCCCGGCAGTTTGATTCTCACGAGGGTGGCATTCCCCGGTTACCTTCACGAGGTTGATGTAGCTATGGACCAGATGATGACCAAGCGGGGCCTGAGTGAGACACAAAAAGTCGGGGTCAAACTCAAACTCTATGAGGCGCGTGGCCTGACCAAGGAACAAGCCAAGGTGGCCCACGCTTTCGACGAACCAGTCGGCAGCTCCTTTCAAGTTGCTTTCGGACAATGCATCGGTACAGTTCTTACCTGCCTCTTGGCGTCCCTCGTCGCCGCCATATGGTTTCGGAAGCGTTAAGGATGTAGGTTTTCACGCCGGACTTCGCCGATTTCGCGGAGCTTCGGGACAGTGGCATTCCCACGGATTCCCGCCGACCCCGCCTACACAACTAAGAAACTCGCGCTGTCTTGAAGGTCGATAGCACCAGGCTCATGCCCCAAAGGCCTGCGGTTCGGGTCTCGCCCTCTTCCTGGTCCACGATTCGGGGATCCAGGGCAGCATCATCCAGGCGAGCGAGGATCTGTCTGCGGAAGGCCTCGACCCGCTCCGGGTATGAGTCTAGGGCCAGGACAGAGGCCTCGGGCCAGAAATGGGTGAGCAGCTGTACGGCATCGGCCATAACGCGGTGGGCCACCCAGGCTGTGCCCCCCTCGTTGTGTCCCTGGGCATTCTGGCGGAGATCGGACTGTAGACGGTAAATGGCCGCCAGTGTGAATTGTTTCCACTGCTCCAGGGCAGCAATGCGAGCCACGGCCTCTGCGTAAGTGGCCTGAAGTTCTTCAGGGGTGCATTGCATCTACTTGACCTCAGATTTGCGTGGAGCGATGGCCGCGGCAAGATCGACCATGTTGCGGTCCTCACCAAAGAAGGTGGCGGTGCTGCCACCCAGGTTCTCGATCAGTTTGTCGGAGGCCTCCACGGGTAGGCCGGTGGCCTGGACCCAGAGCCCCCTTTTCACCAGCTCCTCGGCCTCAAGCACGGCCACGCGGGCTGCTGCCGGCCGGTCTTCGGTCAGGCGCTTGCAGGTCTGGATCGCAGTCCACTCGCCGTCGGTGGACCAGACATCGACGAGGAGGTTGAGCCGCTTCAGGTCAGGGATCAGGGTGGGGGGTTGCATGGACTTCTCGCTTGAGGGGTGAAGACTCACATTCGAGCTTCTGGGCAAAAGCATACGGTACGGATTGCGCGGAAACGCAAAGCCCCCGCGAATGGGGGGCTTCTCAAGGCGGGGAATAGGGGCGGTATGGATCACGAGGGCTCCTTTTTGAGGGGAACCCAGAGGCCCCCTCGCCACGAGTAGATGTCGATGGCCCCGCGGGCGCTGGTAGCCGATTCCTCGATCTCCGCCGGGGTGGCCGGACGGAATCCGCGAACCTTCGCCTTCTCGACGAGCTCGGAATATCGGGCGTCGGACCGGTAGGCGTGGGAGCACTCGGCCCGTTCCCTGCGCGCGTAATCCTCGAAGGTGTGGCAGGCGGCCGTGCTCATTGGAGCCTCGCCGCTTCTTCTGGGGTGTAGTAGCTGGGGTCTGTCCCCGGGGTGTTCCAGCCATAGGTGGCCCCGAGCCTCATGCAGTGCGCCTGAAGTGGGGTGATCTCCCCCAGTGCGTTCATCGCATGGGCGAGCAGGCGGACCTCCTCGAAGTTCGCGCACGGAGTGGGGACCGGGATGACGGTGAACCCGGCTTCGCCCTGGCGAGCGACCGCCAGGGACTCCAGGACCTTCCGGCCAGGGATGAAGATATAGCACTCGTCCGGCAGGCCGGGGAGGACCTGGGTCTTGGGGATGGTGCAAGTGCTCACTGCTTTTGCTCCTGGGCCGGTTGGCCCTTGGTGAATTCTTCGTGGATTCGGTCCTTGAGGTCTGCCTGCTTGGTGATGGCGCCTCGGTATTCCTCGACCAACGCGAGGACAGCCTCTTCGCCCGCGGGGAGCCACTTTCGGATCTGGCTGGCGCACTCCTCGGCAGCTTCGGTCGCCTGGGGGCGGTCGTCGGCGTTGGCCCGGCCACTTTCCTGGATACAGATGTTGTTCCCCAGGAGGAGCGCCGTCCGGAAGCCGTCGATCATGGCCTGCTTCTTCTCCCGCTCGGCGACTGCCGAGATGGTCTTGATGAAAGCATTCAGCCGGGTGACCTCCTCCTGAAGGAGCCGGTGGTCGATGTGGGCAGAGTGGAGGGCCTGAGCCTTGTCCACCAGGCGGAGGGCGAGGGCATCCTCTGCGGGAAGGTTCGAGTGGAGACGCTGGATCTTGCCCTCCATGAAGGCCTCAACCTCCAGGGCCGCCCGAAGGGTCTCGGCGTCAACCAGGGCGGTGTCCCAGACGAAGATCCCGCCACCCACCTCATCAGAGAGGTAGGTTCGCCCACCGACCTGGTTGGGGTGCCAGTAGAGGGCGCAGCCGTTGTGCAGCTCGCGGCTGCCGGTCTGCTCGTGGCGGTTGAGTTCGCACATCGGGTAGTTCTCCAGTCCTACTGAGGGTGTGCGCGAGGGTTTTATAGCACTCCTCGGCGAGGGATCCACCCGCCTGGCTCTCAGGCGGCGTGCGTCTGGTCTTCTTGGACGGAAGGCTTGCGAGTGTTCAGCTCGGCATTCTGCCAAGGCCGGATGTCCCAGCCCTCCGCCCTCGACCCGTCCAGGAGGGCCCAGAAATCCGCTTCAGGAACCGCTTCCTCGAAGATCGGATCTTCCGCGATGGGAACCCCATTCGGCTCGACCACCTGGATGACTAGGCGGAGGTGGTTCTCGGGCATGGGTTCATGGAGGGGCTTGTAGCCCAAGAGTCGAAGATGGACCCTCCCCTGGCGGGCCGAGAACGATTCGCCGACAGCCATCAGTCCCTCCCTTCAGGTGCAGTCAACTGCGTCATGTGAGCCTCCTCCTGGATTTTATTGGCTATTACGGGCGTTATTGCGCGGGGCGACGATTACGCGCACCCCTCAGGCCGCGTCCTCGTCAGCCTCGCCAGCCTTGTACTTCAGTTGGGCGGTGGTGCAGTCCTGGACCAGCACATCGTCTCGGAGGCCGATGAAAAAGGGCTGGTACACCTTGCCGCCCTTGAAGCAGTACAAATACCTGATCTCAATGAGGGCGTTTTCGGCAGGAACCTCCTTGTTGGGAGGGATCGTGCAGCTGCCCATTTCCACGAGGGGCTTCTCCCATGGCTGGCCGATCAGGCCCAGCTTCACGCTGCGCTTTCCCGTGGAACCTAGGCAAAGGAATGTCGCAGTGGCAGTGTGCTTGAACTTGAGCATATCGCCGCCGCTGTTGGGGCGGCCCGGGGTGTACGGAGCATTGCGCTTCTTGAAAACCACGCCCTCGCCCTTCCGGGCCTTGATCTCGGCGTAGGCCGCGACCTTGGCATCGGTCCACTCCCATGTCTCCGTCAGGCGAAGGCAGGGCGTGGGGGCGGCGTTCAGGAACCGGCCCAGGAGGGACACCCGCTGGGTGTAGCCCATCGGACGAAGGTCGGCAGTTCCGATCTGGAGGAGGTCATAGGCCGCAAAGCCCCACCCCATCAGCTCGCCGTCCAGGAGAAGGTCAAGAGCCTTGGCCTTGGGGAACACGAGTTCCACGGCCTCGGCCACCTTCTCGTCCAGCGGCACGATGAAGCCGAGCTTGTTGATGCCCACGAGCCCATGCTTGTCCCGGCGGATGCTGAGGTGGCGTCCGTCGTGCTTCTCCTGCATACACCAGGAATCGTCGTAAAGCAGGAGGAGGGCCGCCTCCTCGTCGATGGCGTTGAGTAACTGGGCTTGGAAGCCAGAATGGACCTTCTCGGGTTCTGGGGTCGGGGCAGGCTTCGCCGGTCGGGTCTTGGCAGAAGTGGGTTCGGGAGGAGCGGAGGCGGCGGCCTCGGCAGATTTGTCGATGGTGGACATCACCCGGTAGCCTTTCGCCACCTTGCTCTTGGCGATCTTCTCCGCTTCTTTCATGGTCTGAAAGAGCGTGCCTTTCTTCTTCATGCCCTGGTACACCCAACCGGCCCCGATGGGACGGCTGTGGGCCTCCAGAGTCGTGTTGCCCGGGGAAGCTGCGTCAGGAAGGATGATGAGCCGGTACTCCTTGTTGGAGCCTCCAGTCGTGCAGCGGAGCAACTGTTCATAGAGCAAGTCAGCCACAGAACCTCCAGATGTCGGAGATCCAGTGTCGTATTGGGTTTCTTTGCGTTCCCCTCGGCGAGGGATTCTGTCTGGTCGGTCTTGAGACTGGCTTTGGAGGCCATGGACTCGAAGGTGTTCGCAGGGCGCATCCGAGCGACAGCCGGGAGGCCAGTGGGCTCTGGTGCAGGGGCCGGTGGCACCTCGGCGGCTGCCGCGGTCATTAGGCTCAGGATCACCGACAAGGACCTGACATCGAATGAGCGCATGGCGACTCCTGGAATGGAACGGGGCCCGTGATTGGGCCCCGCTGATCAGTTCGTCTGGGTCTAGTTCTTGATGTTGAAGGCGGTGGCAAGTTTCTGGCCGCACTTGCTCGTGGAGGAACCGAACATGGCGGAGACGGCACAGTGGCGGCCAGCCAGAACAGGCTTTCCGTCCTTGAGCAGGATGAACTCAGCCGTTGTGGAGTTCGTCGCCACGGGGCTGAAGTAGCTGCCCGCGTTTACGCCCGACTCCATGAGGTAGAGGACGAGCGAAAATCCGGGCTGGTCCTCGGGATTGGCAGATGCAGGCTTGGTCTTGGCGATCTTCGCCTCCAGTTCAGAGACCTGGGCCTGGATCTTGGCGTTGCGCTCGGTCTTGCGGGCGTTGGAGTTCTTCACGGCTTCGCTGACGCCGAGTTTGGTCTTGTCCTCATCAAACAGAGCCTTCTCCATCTCCAGGTCCATGCCTGCGAGATCGGCGTCCAACTTGGCTTTGAGGGAGGCCAGCTTGGCCTGGTCAGCTCGGGTTGGATCATCGCCAGCCTTGGGGGCATTGGGACGGGTGACCTGGATGCCCAGGGACATGACCTGGCTCTCAAAGGCCGCGGCCAGGCCGTTTCCATAGAATGAGCCCATCAAGGCGAAGTCGAGGTAGGGATTGCCGTTGGTGCCGGTGGAAAGGCCACCCGCATAGTAGGTGACGCCTGCCTTCCGGATCTCCGCGAGGTTGAAGTCGGCGGACTTGAACGCCCAGTCAACATCCGTGCCCTTCGGCTCGGCAAACATCTGAGCGTAGGTGTCGTATCGAAGGTTCAGATAGCCCTTGAGCTCGGAATCCTTGCGGTAGTCTGAGGTTTCCTTGAAGACTTTAGGGCCTGCGACGGCAGGGACGGTGAAGGCCAGCGAGGCGAACACGGCGAGGAGGGCGAAGGCTTTACGCATTGAGGGGTCTCCAGAGAAATGCGTTGGGGGTTAGGGGTGAAGCGTCAGCGAGACTCTGCATCCGGTGAATGCAGGGAGGGGTAATCATCGCCCCTCGGATTACGCGGGGTCGCGTAATCGGCTGTCCCACAGCGACAAGGTTTCCGCCCTTCAGATCCCCAGCTGCTGGGGGCCTGGCGGGCGGATCTTGTTCTGGATCTCGCGGCCGGAGCCGTCGGATGTGGTGAAGCTGTCGTTAGGCCGCCGCGCTGGGAGCAGCCACGGGCACCGTCGTCCCCGCGCAGATCGAACCCGCGAAGGGGCATAAACCGCACCCCAGGCCGAAGGCATTGGCCCCGGAACGGGGGAATACCCCGGCCTCGATCATGTCGAGCGCGGCGTCAACAGACTCCTTGCCGAGCCGCACCAGCGTCGCCATGTCGAAGCCCGAATCGGCCATGGTGTAGCCCTTGTAGTCGAACCGGGGGTCCTTCTTGTTGTTGGCTCGGGCATAACTCAGCATGTCGAGCCGGATGTCGAGAACGGGCTTCTCAATCATCAGAAGGAACCACGAATAACGGCTCATCTGACTGAGGTAGCTATCCGGCCAGCCGGATTTAGGGAGATACATTCCTGAAAATTTGTGGTCCCGGAGGCACGCGGCCCCGTCGATCAGATCGACTGTGCCGTTCATCTCGTACCCTCTGTATGAAAATTCAATTCGCTCCTCCACGCCCATCGGCTCACCTGCACCGATGATGCCGGGCAGGATCTCGGTGAAGTAGTGGTCGAGCGCCCGCAGCACCAGACCGCCAGAGGTGGCCGTCGCGGTGTCCACGGTCTCACCGGGCTCCAGGCCCAGGGTGGTGGGATCGGCGAGCGCGAAGCCCACCTTGATCTTCTCCACGGCCTCCGCCTTGGCCTCCAGGAGATCCACGCGATCACCGAGCATGATCGAGCGGTAGATGTTCTCCACCCCACGGTGGAAGCTCGTGCCGACAATCTGCTTCTTGGTGGAAGGCCGAGGGTAGTTCTCCACCTTCGAGAGATAGAGCTTCCGGCCACAGGAGAGCATGGTGCCGATGTCAGACTGGCGGAGCGACTTGAGTTCTTCAGGGACTACATAGGCCATGACATCTCCTTGAATCAGTTCTGATGGTCGGTCGCTCAATTCCCGGATTCCCCTCGGCGAGGGATTTTTGGGCTTCTTAACCAGGCCAAGATCGGCCTGGTTGCTGGACAAAACCTGTCCTGTGCTGGTGGGATGGATGGATGCCAAGCCCGCACCAGATGAGATTCAGCCTCGAGCAACTGCCAGACGGGCGGTTCGTGCTCGTGGACTGGGCCTACGGATTCGTGAGCGGTTCAGGCTCAGGCCAGCGGGTGCAGCAGGAGCGTTTACGCCTCCAGGCCCTCCACGCCTGCCAAATCCATGGGGACGCCAACATCCTGGCGCTGGGAAGGAAGGGGACCGCTCCCAAATGGCCTACGGGCCAAGCGCCAGTGGAGCGCGATGGGTGGTTGGATGAACAACAAGCAATCTCCAAGGCCTACGCCCGAATTGGGGAGATCCTGCGCCGCCGCAAGATCCCGGCGCCTATGGTTTCCATGGACCCGGATGTGGTTCTGGCCGTGCGCCATGCCGAGAGGCTACGAGTCGCGGCCCTAAGCAAAGTTGGGCTTGAGGTTTCTCTTATGCCGTCGATAGGTGAGACCTAAGATTGAATTAGGGGAGGCGGTGATGAACAGGCACCAATGGGCGGCGCGGTGGATGCGCGGAATCACCACCGCCGTCGTTGTGCAGGCCGGGCCGTACGGTTTCAGCCAGGCCCTAAGTACCTCAGCGATTGCGAAGCAGGCGGGACCCGCCGTGGTCCTTATCAAGGGCACCGGGCCCAAAGGCCCGTCCTTTGGGTCTGGTTTCCTTATCTCCTCCGATGGGAAGATCATCACCGCTCTTCATGTCGTCGAAAACCTCAAGACGATCAGCATTCGTCTGCCCAACAACGAGACATATGACTCCTGCACGGTCTTGGCCTACGACCAGAGGCGGGACCTGGCGATTATCAAGGTTGCCGGATTCGACCTCCCCTACCTTGAACTGGGGAACTCGAACAAGACCGACCAAGGGGAGCAGGTTGTCCTGCTCGGTAGCCCTGAAGGTCTTCAGGGGACGGTTACGACAGGGATCATCAGTGCGATTCGGGATTCGCAGGACGGAACCTTCAAGGTGCTGCAGACCGATGCGGCGGCTAACCCTGGGAATAGCGGGGGCCCCCTACTAAACCGCCGTGGGCAGGTGGTTGGCGTACTCGATTACAAGCTCAAAGGTGCTGAAAACCTCAATTTTGCTGTTCCGATCAACTACGCCCGCGGCCTCTTGGCCGATACCAAGACCACGATCACACTTGCGGAGCTACAACGCCGGCTTGGCCCCGAACCCTCGTCGTCCCCGACCACGAAGAAGGATGAGACCACAGTCCGGCGGGTGTCAGCCAATGAGGTCATCACGAAGCTTTCGATGGAAAAGCTAGGCCAACTCGTCAGCAAGGTGGTGAAGAGCCCGATTCTGGAAGACCAGACGACGAGCGAATACACCACCGTGAGAATGCGGAACCTAAGGGTTCGGATCTATAACAACGGTAAGGACCTAAGCTTCCGACTCAGCCTCAAGGACAAGCTCTCCTACCAGCGATGCAATGGCTGGAACCTGGCGACGAGCCACACCTATGCTGCGGTCGAACCAGAATCGGGTGGATGTCGGCTCGACATGGACCTGCATATTGGCGGAGGCGTCACAGAGAACACCCTTGAGAGGTATGTCGCCTACTTTGATGAACAGGTCGAAAAGTTCACCAACTGGGTTCTGGACGCGGATAAATAGGGCGAACCGGCCCGTGATTCGGATTGAATGCGGGCGGACCCTGGAGCACAGGGTCCGTCCCATCTGGTTTTGGTTTAGGCGACCACGCCCAGGCCCTTGAAGGCGGTTTCCGCGCTCTTGAGGAGCTGGTCGGAGATCCAGGTCGAAGCCTGCTTCTTCGTCCAGGGCTTGAGCAGGGTTTCCAGCTTCTTGCTGTCCACTCCCGCGACCCTGGCCGCGTGCTTGAGGATCATTCCCCGCTGGCTCGGCGTGATCAGATCGGCCGTGGCGGTGGTGGGAGCAGGGGCAGGAGCCGGCGCCGGAGCCTCGGGCTGGTCTAGGGTGGAAGCCTGGGCCTCGGGGGCCTTGGCCTCGCCATCAATAGACGCGGCGGACGCACCAACGGTGGTGCTGGCGGGTTCGTCGGAGGAAGGGGTCGGCCCGGCCTCCGCCGCGTTGTTCTCGTCCACGACCTCCTGGGCCGGATCTGCGGCTGGGATGGTGGTGGGAACACCGGGGAAGAACTCGGCGGCGATTGCCAGTTCCTCCGCGCTGGTGAGATCGCCTGTGAGCAGGTCGCTTTCCTGCGTGCGGAGCCGGTCTTCCAGGGTGGGAATGGAGAGGGCCTTCATGTCGGCCTTGAGCTTGTTGGCCTTCGAGACAGCTGCGATCAGGTCTTCCTCAGAGCCATCGAAGCTGACGCCCAGCGTCCAGAATGAAGAACCGGTCCTCTTGCCATTGGCGACAATCTGACGGCGCTGCTCGTGCATGAACAAGCGAAGAGGCATCCGGGCCAGCACTCCGCCGGTCATGGCGCTGAGGTTCTGCATGGCACCCAGGAGATCCTGGGCCGTGTTCCAACTCGTTGTACGGAACTGATAGATCGCCCCCATGTCGGTGTGACCCGGGATGCGGAAGCGAAGCGTGGACGCCAGCTTGCACGCGGCCTGTTTGAAGAACGGGCACTTCTCCCCGCACTCGCCTTCTGCCACGGGCACGAAGGGAGCCTCGGAGACCATGGCCCCACGGTCGTTGAGGCGGCGTTCCGCGCTGACCCCGTTCCCGCGGCACAGGATTGCGCCCCTGCCAGCCATGGCGTACACCACTTCAAGGTTGACTGATGGGTCATCGGCAACCAGTTCGATGGTGAGCTCACGCTTCTTGGCGTCGTTGAAATCCTTGAAGGAGGGGTGATTCGGGTAGGTACCCGAATTGGTGGGGCTGGGACCGCAGATCCGCATGTAGTCGAGTTTCTTGGGCCTGGCCGAGCCAGAACCCCCCTCGACATCGCCGATCTTGAGATTCCCGACCACGGGAATGCGGGCCTTGAACTTGGATGGGAGCGATGAGTCGCCGTGCTGCATGGGTGTTGCCTCCGTAGGAGCAAGCCTGCGGCCACGGAAGGTAAGGGAATCCTCGGCGAGGGATACCGGTCGGCGGCGGCGCCGACACTGGTGAAGTCACTCAGAGGCCAGTGGGTCGGGGCCTCTCCGTGTAAGTAAGGGAGATCAGTTGAACGCTCTTGGAGCGATACAAGGTGATCAGCTGATCCTCGGTCAGCCAGCGAACCACATCACTGTATTCGGACGACTCCGAGGTGTCCCCCAGTCCGTATTTGCTGGTCATAGCCGCCCTGAGATCGCCGTATTGACCCGGGTTTTTCAGCTTCAATCGAACCGCCCTGAGCGTGGTTCCGCCCTTGTCGGCGCGAAAGTCGGCTTCAAAGGCGAAGGGCCCACTCGTATAGTCGCCTCGCGCCAAGGCCGTGTGGCGCTCGCCCGAAGCGAGGCGCAATTCCTCACCGGAGAGGATTCGGACGGTCCCGCCAGATGCAGCAACGATTTCCTCGGAGGTCATGCCCCATGTGGTGTATTGCCAACCCGATTTCGCAGCCTCCTGAGGTTTGGTGGGGGCAGGGGCTATGGCTTTCTTCGACTGAGCGTATCCGAGGGAGCAAAGAGCCAGAGCGAGGGGAAGTATCAGAGTCTTCATGGCATCTCCCGAGGAGGATCCGTTCTGGCGATAGGTTAATCGGCCTGCGCCGCCTCTGGCGAGGTGCCGATCACCCATGAGGCCTAGGTTCGCGTAATCCCCGCCCCGCGTAATCGGCCCTGGACCGGACTCCAGAATGAACCTCATGGAACGGCGAATGGAGGTTTGGTATGCCAGGGGAGAGGGCCGACAGTGGGAGGTCCTGCGTCTGCATGGGCAACGCCCAGCGTCCTTGGATGACAAGGAATTCCCTGGGAAATTCCTTGTCTCGCTCCAACCCGTCGTCGATGGGATCGTCCAGGCGTGGAAGCCTCTCTCCCGCGGCTGGATGACCGAATCTGAGATCCGGGCCTTGAAGGACCGATTAGAAGCAGACGGTTGGACCTCCAGCCAGCACCGACCCCTCCGGGGTTCCGAGCACTCCAGGCACATCAAGTCACCCGAGAGGATTGAATTGGCACGAGCGAAAGACAGGCAGCGGAAGAAACTGATGCGCCTAAGATCCGATCTGCTGAGGGTGGGCTGATGGTCAAAGACAGGCTCGATCCAACTTCTCTTCACCCGACCATCCATGGGCTGGGCATAGTCTTGGCAGTCGAACCCGGTGGTATCGGCCTGGTGCTTGTGGCCTACAGCCGTAGCACCGGGGTCTTGGGTGGCGTCCTCCAGACCTACTACAGCTCCCAGGACAGCCTGGTCGAGAGCCTGCGATCCATGCTCCTCGAGGGCGACTGGATCCTGGCCCACGGAGCCCGTGTCGCCCGGGAGGGCATTGTCCCCCTCATCCCCGAGGTGGAGCGTCGTCCTTGGGTCTGTAGCCAAGGGATCCTCGAAGCGTCCAGCCAGATCCAGGAACTCGGCTCTGTTCTTTGGAACGAAGGCTTCAGCAAGGACCCATTAGTCCCTGGGGCCCTCGGCTTGGCCCTTGGCCTGGTCCAGGTCCTCGGCAAAGGCGATCCCACGCGACTCGCCCTCGCCCTCCGCCGCGCAGGGATTCTGCGGACCCCCCAACAGGACACCGTTCAGTGAACACCAGCACCACGACCCCTCATTCCACCCAGGTCGGCGAAGCAGCGGTCCAGGTTTGGCTCCGAAGCCAAGCCGCGAACCTCGGCGTCGAGGCCAACGAGTTGACCCTGGATGCCGTCCGGGTCGGCGAAGTCATCCAGGTGGTCCTCCTCGACAACCAGAGCGGCACCATCCGGCGGCTAGAGCCTTCCAACGAAGCCAGCCTCTTCACCCGGTTTCGGGACCTCCTAAAGGGGGGTGCCAAGGCCGTCACCATCACCTCCAGCCGTATCCGCTACCTGCAAGCTCCTGCTGAGCCCTGATGTCATCCAATGCCGTCATCACCACACTGGTGCCCTCCGTGTATTCCATGAACACCACCGCTCGCCAAGGATTCCGCCCCATTCGGGTGTGGGGCTCGCTGGCCCGACAGAATGGGGTTTCGGTCCAGCCTGCCGAAGTCGTCCGCATCCTGCGCTCGGCTTTCATGGCCGTGCTGCGCTTTGGGTCCATCGTGCCGGTCAGTGCCCTTTGGATGGACCGGCAGGGCGAAATGGAAATCGTCGGCCCTGACCAGGGGGGCGGTTTCACGAGCCCCGCATGGTTCATGGAAGGGCTCGGCCTGATGGCCTGCGAACTGCTCTCCGGAGCGCCCCTTCAGGATTCGATGACTCCGCAGGTCGCCCTCCACTTCGCCAAGATGGGGTCCGAGTTCAACCCCTGCGGCTGGGACCCGGCCCTCGGGTTCATCCTCGAACGAATGCTGGGGCTGGTCGCGCCCTACCAGTCCGTAGGAGACGCCTTGTTGGAAGTGAACGAGTTCTACCTCTCCACCCCCCGCCCGACCCTCGCCCTTAATGCTCCGGTCTTGGTCGGTGAAGTTCCTTCCTTCCGGCCCTACGATGCACCCCAGCGGGCCTGGGCCTTCCCGGCCATCCTGGGTGGCGCAGCCGCGAGCCTCCTGTTCCTGGTCGCTGGTGGCGCCTTCTGGCTGGGCTCACGGCGCAGCGCCGAAGCCCCGCGTCCGGTGATCGTCCAGGCCCCAGCAACTCCCGCGGCTCCCACCGAGGTCACCCTCGATCCGGCCGTCTTTCAGGCCATCAAACAGGTGGCCCAGGCAAACAGGCGGCCCGCGGAGGCCCAGCCAAGGACGACAGCTCCCGTAAGCCGGGCGAGGCTGCAGGAACCGAGGAGCCCAGCCATCCAGCAGGCAGTCCAGTTCCAGGACGAAGACGGCCCCGTGTATGCAGAGCCCATCTCCAACCGCGGCCAAGCGCCCCGTGAGGACTCAGGGCGGGTGAAGACGGGGGATTTCGTCGCCCGTCGGCGGTAGTTGGGCTGCTCTGCGGCATAAACTGATGGCCCTGGAGGACACCTGGACGATCTGTTGGTGCCATGGGCTCTAACGCCCGAAGGTGGGGTCATTGGCCCTGAGCAGGCGTCCAGGGGCATCGACTTCCTCTGTCCCCAGTGCAGGGAAAAGCTTCTTCTGAGAGGAGGCACCCCACGGGTCCGCCGGCACTTCTATCACAGGCCCGGGAGCAGCTGCAGCTACGAGACGATCCTCCACTTGGCGGCGAAAGAAGCTCTCCGCAACATCCTGTCCCTGTGGTTGAAGGGTGAGGTTAAGGCTCCACGGGTGCTAACCATCTGCTCAGGATCCGACCTCTGGCGATGCGACTGCCTCAAGGAGAGCCCCCTGAAGCGAGAGCGAGTGGACCAAGTAGCGGTTGAATACACCCTGGAGTGCGGCCTTCGGCCCGATCTGGTCCTTATGAGCTGCGGTCAACCAGTCCTTGCCCTCGAAGTGAAGGTCACGCACGCGGTAGGCCCTCAGAAGGGCGCTGTCATGGGAGTTCCATGGTTGGAGATGGAGGCGGAGGCGGTGGTCCGAGCGCCGGGTTGGTGGTGCCCCATTAACCAGAACCTCCCCGCAAGAAGAACTGAATGGCGGTGTGGGTTCTGCCATTCGGCCGGGCCCCGGCATGTCGAACAGGTGCTCAGAGGAGTGCTCGAGGACCCACATGCGGTCCGGAGCGCGCGCGACGCCGAGCGGCTTTTTAAGAAGGCCTTTCAACAGAGGCTTGATGAACTGCGGGCCAAGTGGGCCGCAAAACATACCGCCAGGCCGCCTTGGGTCGTTTTGAGGGAGCCTGATTACCGGCAAATGGCCGATCTCTGCCAGGCGGCGACAACCCAGCGTTGGACCGTGGAACAGCGGGCCCAATGGAGAAAGGCCCTTGAAATTCTCCCCATCGGCGAGGGGTCTGGTGGTTCTTCAGGGTTGAAATGAGGGGCGAGGACTCCATGCGACCCATCTCGAACTTCCAGCAGGTGCTTGAGGCCGCCCGGGACTGGGCGGCGCGTGAGCACAGCAAGGCGGGCCAGACCTGGGATGGTGGGCGACCCTATGCCGATCACTTGAATGCTGTTGAAGCGGTGCTGCGCCGCTTTGGATTCTCGGATGAAACAAATGCCGTGCATCAGACGCTCCTGATCGCGGCTCATGCCCACGACCTCCTCGAGGACACTTCTGTCCAGCCCGCTACTGTCCGCATCCTGCTCGGCCCGGAGGTCCTGGAGCTGGTCGCTGCTGTGACGAACTCGCCCGGGAAGAACCGGGCCGAGCGCCATGCGGCCACCTACCCGCGGATCGCGGCCACGCCATGGGCCACCACGCTGAAGTTGGCAGACCGGCTGAGCAATCTAGAGGCCAGCCGTGATTCCGGTGGCGCGCACCTTGAAATGTACTCAAAGGAGTACCCGGGATTTCGGGCTGCCCTCCACCGCCCTGATGGGCCAAATATGGGTCTGTGGGCACACATGGAAGGGCTCTTCGTCGCGGTAGGACCTTCGTTGCTGCTCAAAGAACCGATCGCCCTTCGGCAGCCCTCCACTGCGATTTCTGTAGAACCCTGGTTTTGAGGGATTACGACTGGGAATCGCAACCTTCCTTTTGCACAATGACGAGTGATCGCTTTGTTTCCTCACTGGTCGTAAAACAAGGACTCCGCTTCTGGACCCTGATCCATAAGCGGTAGTCGTATCCACGGGTGCACATTGAAAGCAGTAGACCACTACCAGGTTCTCCAGGTTTCACAGACGGCCACGCAGGATGAGATTCGGCGTTCCTATCTGACGCTCCTAAAAATGTTTCACCCGGACAAGTTCGATCCGGTCAGAGAAAGCGCCGAGCATACAAAGGCGACAGGAATGACACGAGAGTTGCTGGCCGCGTATTCGGTCCTGTCAGATCCGGTTGCCCGCAGGAATTATGATTTGGAGCGCATGAACCAAGGGGTCGCACCCCCTAGAGCGCCAGTTCCAACTCCAGCACCTAGCCCTGAACCGCAGGCAGCAAGGCCGCAACCGCCGCCCGGGAAAACCTGGCTTCAGCGATTGAGGGGCCATGATACAGAAGCATATTCAATGAGTTGGTTTGCCGATAAGGCTGCCAAGGGCTTTGCATATCTCATGGTAGGGTTCGCGGTATTCGTTGTGTGGTTGGTGATCGGCGAGGTCTGGAATAGGATCACGAAACCCGCTGGCCCACCTGCGCCAAAGGTCTTGACGCGAGAAGAGGCGGAGCAGATCGAGAGTGAGCGGGTTCTCCGTGAAGCGAAGGCCGTGGTGGCTGCCTACGAGAAGGCCGCGAAGACAGAAAGCATTCAACCTGGCCCCGAAGTCCCGTTCCCGGCCCACGGTGCAGTCAATTTCATCACCGGAGAAGAACGAATTGCTCGATTGAAAATCGAGACTCCCGATGATGGAACCCTCTACTACATCAGCCTTAAAGACGCGCAATCTGGAAGAAAGGTTGCTTCGATCTATCTAAAGGGCGGAAAGTCATTTCAAACCAAGGTGCCCGTCGGCAGTTACACCATGGCCTATGCGGCTGGAACGAAGTGGTACGGGAGCAAGCACAAATTCGGGCCAGGCATGGTCAGCAAGAGGTTCGACACAACCATGGACTTCATGATTCAGGGTGATTCGATTGTGGGTAAGGTTGTGTCGCTCACTCGAGTCCGAAACGGGAACCTTCAGTCCACAGCCATCAACCCAAACGAACTTGATTAAGGGAACCCTCGGCGAAGAATCCTTCAAGGTCTAGTGCCTGAACCTTGGGGCATGGCTATCAAACCGAAGCCCCTCCCCTATGCAGGTCGAACCTTCGCGGCGTTCATGGAGCGCCAGATGGACTCCAGCCTCGCCATGCGTTATTCCCGATGGGAACTCTGGCGGGAATTCATTGCGTGGATGCTGGCGGGTCTCCAGGACGATGCAGCGACCGCCGCCGCCATCGAGGCCCGCAAGCCCGATGCAGTGGAGCACTGGAAGCTCTGGGCCGAGGCCCTGCGAGCTGCGTTCAAGGACGAACCCTTGAACGACCATCTGGGCCAGGCCTACATGACCATTGGCACGGCCAACAAGGCTTTCTCCCAGTTTTTCACGCCATTCCATGTTGCCGAGCTCATGGCGGCCATGAATCTCAGCCAGCCCATTGAGCTTGAGCCTGGGCGTCTGGCAATGGGTCTGGAGCCCTGCTGCGGGTCTGGCTGCATGGTCCTTGCCGCCGAGAAGGTCCGTCTTCAGGAGGGCCTACCCCCCATCATCTGGACGCTTATCGACCTGGATCCGGTCTGCACCGGAATGGCAGCTATCGCCTGCTGCCTTGCGGATATTCCCGCCTTGGTTCTGTGCGGTGATTCCCTGCTCTGGGGGATCAACGAGGACCACGAGAAGATCCGTCTTGTCTCCCCCCGCGTGCGGGTTGAGATCGGCGGTGTTGAGACACCCCTGACCGAAGTGAACGAGGGGCAGGCCGCCCTGATTCGCCGGAATCAAGAGGCCCATGCCCTCGAAGCGATGAGGGTTCTGGCTGCGGCCAGCGAGGGGGTCGCATGACCCTCGCACGCTCGCCCAAGAAGCCCGCCTCCACCCCACGGCCTGCGGCCAAGGGGAAGGCCATCACCAAGGCGAAGAAGGCCAAGGCTCCGGCCAAGCCGAAGCCACGGAAGGCCCCCGTCAAGCGGAAGCCTGCCCCGCGGCCGAAGGCTCGGGCTTGGCGGTCCTCTGGGGGCAGGCGTCGGCGGGGTGGCACCACCATCGAGCACACCTGCGGCCACTCCCAGGAACACCACTTCCCGGGAGCCAAGTGGAAGGCCGAGCGGATGAAGACGGAGGAGGCGGCGCGTGAGTGCACGGCCTGTTGGTCCGAGAAGCAGGCTGCGGATCTCGAAATGCTGGCCGAGATCGAAGACCTGCCCCCCATGAAGGGGACCCCAAGGCAGATCCAGTGGGCCCGTTCCATCCGCGCCAAGGGAATCATCAAACTGCGAACCGAAGCGTCACAGGTTGACCGTGCGAGGAGGGACAAGGCCCTGCCACCGGCAGGTGAGGAGTTCCTGTCCAAGGCACTCTCGACCCTCCTGAAACACTCCTCCGCCAAGTGGTGGATCGACTCAAGGGACACCAATCCTCTCGAGCTCCTGGACTTCGACGCCCAGGACCACCTCGAGGCGATCCGCCAGGAGGCCCTGCTGGCACCGGAACCCTACTGCCCCTTCTGAGGTGCCCCATGTCGAAGCCCGTTCAAATGGGAGGCCCTATCGCCTGGTCCCTGATCCTCCGCGAGCATCAGGCTGACCCAGCGAGGGCCATGCGCCTCCTTCGGGTGGCCGGCTGCGGGGCAAGGACCCGGGCCACGCTTGCTGTGGACACTTGGCGCGCGCAAGGACCAGAGAAGGTGATCGAGGCCCTGGCGACCATTCGCAGCGCAGCTGCGGTGGCCTTCGCCATCAGCCGCATGGGTTGGGATGAGGCGACCCCCGACCCAACCGGCAAGATCGCGCAGCTGCGCCTCATGGCGGGGCAAGGACGGGACGAATGAAGGCCCAGGACATCAACCCTGAAGCAAAGGCCCTCTTGAAGCGGTGGGCCCGGGAGGTTCGTGACGCTGGTTACGCCCGCCGACTCCAGGAACCGGCGATCTCGGGGCAACCGGATACGGCCGTCAACGGTGGTAAGTTCGGCCTGTGGCGGGTGGAATACCGCTTCCACGAGCCCCGTCGGGTGGAGGGGTGCGAGGTCAAACGCTGGCGGTTTCCTCTGCCCGCGCGCCTGGCGAACGGTCGCTGGTTCCGCCCGGGTGACCCCGCTCGTGCCGAGCTGGACGCCTGGATCGCCAGGGAGCGTGAGTTTCCCCGGATGACCCCGGGCCGCGCCGAGCGCAAGGGCTGGCTCTACATCGGGAACGACATCTGGGTCACCCCCTGGAACCTGGAGGCAGCCCTGCGCGCCGCCCAGGGGATCCAGGATGCGAAGTGGGAACGCACCGCCGAGACCATGCGGAAGTGGATGCGGGGCCGCTGCGTCTTCGAGGAGCCCCCGGCGCTTCTGTGGGAGCACTTGGTGGAGCAAGGCATGGCCCGGCCCCAGAACGATATGGTGAACAGCCTCAGGTGCAACCTACTCGGCTTCTTCTTCAAGGATGGGGATGTGAAGGAGGAGTGGGTGGAGCGGGAACGGGAGCGTAACCAGGAGTGGTGGTTAAGCAACAGGAAGTGGCTCTTCCCCGACTACATGGATGTTTGGATGCGCTCGGCGTAATTGACAGATTTTGTCGCACGTCGGGCCGTAGTGTTTCCAGGTCCCTCGCCGATGAGGTTGAGGATTTGAACATAGGAACCTTCTAAGCAGGAGGCATCGCCATGGATGCAACGACGGGCAAGCGCAGTGAAGACGCGATCCAGCACGACATCAGCTGCGCCTACAGTTCCCTGGAACCTGAGTGCCTGAGCTGCGACGGCGAACTGTCCCGCCGGGAAGAGGCCGTTCGCTACACGGCCCTGCAGGCCCAACTGAAGGCGCTGTTTGCGGAGCTTGGCCGGGCGGTCTCGGAGGACGAGTCCTGGGTCTGGTGGGATCACCGTGGCCGCACCTACCTTGCAGAGCAGAGGGCACTCAAGGCTGTTGGGCGGGGCTAGGCAACAGACCAACCGTTGCCATTCCCGGCAGACTGCGCTGAAACGGCTTGAAGCGCGTTAAACATTCCGCGTAAAGCCTGCCCGCGTAAGGCCTCACGGGAGAATCCCTGTGGAGGCACCCATGCAGCGCGACCTAAGCATCACCGTTAAACTCACACCTGTTGCCGTCGCCGTGGTGAGCGAGAAGGCCCCCGTTTTGGCCGCCACCGCTGTCCTGGACGAACTGCCGAAGGCCAAGGTCGCGGACCTTGATGGCTTCGACATGGATGATGTTGCGGATCGCTCGAAGAACTACCTCTCCTTTGATACGGAAAGGACCCTGATAGGCAACCTCTCCAATCCAGAGCAGCCGACCTTCCTTCGCGGGGTCGCTGCATCGGGCCTGGAATACGCCCAGTCACCACGGGCCCTGGAGGCGCTTCAGGGTGCCGCCAAGGATGACCCGGAGGCAGTTATCCGCGAGATCGCCAAGGAGAGCGCCACGAACCTGGCGTCTCGGCTCGGTGTGGGCATGGAGGCCTGACCATGGACCTTGAACGGGGCACCTCGCGCATTCCCTTACCCCCTGTCGCCGTCAGGGAGAAGCCGCCAGTCCTGGCGGCCCACGCCACGGTTGACGAGCCACTGAAGGCCAACGGAAAGGTCGTGGACCTGACCCCTGACATGGGTGAGCGTCCTGACCGAGGGCCCAGGATCGAGGCCGTCACCCCGTTCACGGAGGGCCCTTCCATGCGCCTACAGGTGGACACCCAGAAGATGTTTCGCGCCGCGGCCCTGGCCCTGAGCATGACCATGCCGGCCGCCGCGGGAACCCCCAAGCATTTCCCCTCCGAAGAAGCTCGTCTGCTCGCCAGGTTGCAGAGCCATGACCGAACCATGGAGGCCTCCAGGCAGAACATGAACGAGAGGGACGCCCGAAACGGTCGCACTCCCGAGGTCAAGGCCGCCGAGCCCGACAAGGGCATCGACTGGAGCCGAGCTGGTGCTTCGGCCGGGATGATCGCCGCCACCATCGGGCTTGGCGTCGCCGCACAAGTCGCCAGTCGGAAGCGCCAAGACGCACATGAAGGTAAAAACCATGTCCACGCCTGAAATCGCAACCATGGCATTTCGTGGGATCACCACAGAGTGTGGTGAATTCATCGTCCTCTTCGAGCAGGTGTTCGATCGGAGGCGGTTCCTCGCCATCATCCCGAAGGACGCTGCCAAGGCTTTCCTTGAAGGGGAGTGCCCTCCTGACCGGGGCCCCGAGTTGGTCGAGGAACGGGACCAGGCTGTGTGGCCGCTGACGGAAGAAGACCGAAACAGGTTCATCCGCCGAACCTACAAGCAGGTTGAGCCCTATTACGCGGACGGGACGAACGGATGATCTCGCCAACCCAGCAGGAGGGCCTATGAGCCGCACCATCAGCACCAATGACCGGCCCATTGAAGTGGTCTGCTCGGAAACCGTGGACCAAGCCCTCGACCAGAAGGCCAACCCTCCGGCTCTTGACGCGCACGCCATGGGCGATGCCCCAGGCAAAGCTAGGGTGATCGAACCCCCATCCATGGGCCCTGAAACACTCAGCGTGCCCAAGGCCCCCTGGGAGGTCCAGGAATGGGCTAAGAAGATCCTAGATGGTGATGCGGCTGGCCTCTCCACCGAGAACACTCTCGGGGACGATGCCGTGGGTGTGGACACCGAGACCACTGGGTTTCAGGGAACCATCATCGAGATCGGCGTCGTGGACGCACAGGGGAAACCCCTCTACCACGCCTATGTGGAGCCTCTGGACGAGATCGACCCAAAGGCCACCGCAGTCCATGGCTACACCGCCGAGAGCCTGAAAGCCCTTGGGGCACGCCCATGGGCCGAAGTGTCTGCGGAAGTCAGGGGCATCCTGGCCGAGAAGACAGTGGTGCAGTATTCCTTCTCCTTCTTCGACAAGGGGATGATCGAGAACACGGACCGCGCCGCGGGCCTGACCACCCGGACGGACGAGCTGGCAAAGGGGTGGGTGGATGCCCAGACCGTGGCCCAGGTCCACTCCGGGGACCACAAGCCCATGAAGCTCATCGAGGTCGCCGAGGCGGCCGGTGTGCCCCTCACGGCAGAGGAAGCCCACGGCGCTCTGGCTGATGCCAGGGCCATGATGGGGGTCTTCCGGGCAGCTGCCCTTGAGGCCCCGAAGGTCGGGGAGCATGAGGTCTTCGTGCGCCTGAACCGGAAGGGGGATCCAGAGGCCTTCGACGCCGCCGGAAGCCGTCTGGCGGTGGACGCTGCCACTCTGAACGCGGCCATCGGTCAGGCCATGGCCCAGCGGTGGGAGAAGCCGAAGCGGGCCGTAGAGAACCTGAATGCGGGTGGCTATGTCCGCCTAGAGCTGCCGCCGAGCGTGGAGATCAAGCCTCTGCCCGAGGAACCGGATGCGCTTTTTGTGGTTGAGAACGACAACCTCGGCGACGACTGGGTTGCTTTCGGGACCTATGAGGAGGCAGAGAGCTATGTGCGCGGCATCGCCCGCAAGATCGCCTCAGCCAATGTCGATGAGAACGGGATCAGCACAGCTGAACGCTGGCCCAATATGACCCGGTTCGAGATCGAAGAGGACTTCTACCAGGGCGAGGTGGGAAGCATCGAGAAGCGGGTGGGGGGTCGCCAGGGCCACCCGGAGCCCCAGTGGTGGTTCAATCCAGCGGCCAAGGAACTGGACCTGATGCTCAAGACGGAGGCGCGCGGTGCCCGAGCCGAGGGGATGAGCCATGAGGCGATCCTGGCCGGCGGCCGGGCTGTGGCCTCGGGGTTCCGAGCAGACCAAGATGACGCCAAGACCCTCCACATCCTGGCAGCCGAAGAACACCGAGGCTTTGCCAGGAACTACAACCCGGAAGTTGCCGAGCATTCCAACAAGATCGCCACCCTCCACGAACTGGCGGCCTCCTGGCATGAAGCCAGGGGCAGCGTGTTCGCTCGCCCCTCGGACTTTGAGACCCCCGAGAGCACGGACCGGTTTTACCTCCTGAAGTATGGGGAGGTGAACCCGCCCGAGCGCAGGGCCACGGACCGGGCCATCGCAGGGAATCCGGTCGAGACGACCCAGGCCAATTGATCGGGGGCCTAGTCCTGAGCCTTGCCACCATCAGTCAAGTGGTGAGGCTCTACGGCCTCTGGTAGCAACGGGGGGTGGTCAGGCTGGGGTGAGGCCTTGGGCCTTTTTCCAGCGGCCTTGTCGGTCTTCGCAGTGGCCTGGAGGATGGCTTTCTCGGCAGCCTTGGCCGCCCTCTCCTGTTCCTTTGCGGTAGCCCGCTCGATCCGGGTGGCTTCCTTGGCTGCCGCTTTCGCAGCCTTGGCCTCCTCACGCCTAAGGAGGTCTGCTTCATGGTCCAACTCGTCTTGCTTTAGTTTCTTGATGCAGGGGCCCAGCTGTTTCCAGAGTCTCGGCCATGCCTTCTCTGGATCTAGCGGGAGGCGGAGGGCGGATTGCTCCTTGCCTGCCATCTGCAGAAACAGGGCCTTGAGGCCGTCCTCATCAAGCTCGCACTCCAGGGCCAGATCCGCGGTCCATTCGATCACCGTGGGTGCCAGGAAGGCCTCCGAGCGCCGCCACCCGAGCCCGGAGTTTTCGGGGCCGTTGAGGTCGAGGTAGTTCACCTCGAGGAACTTCCAGAGTGTCTGCTTCGGATTGACCTCTTTCATCAGGAACCGGGCCTTGTCCAACTGGGTATTTCGGTAGAGGCCCCAATCCTTGTTCTTCGCGTGCTGCAGCCCTTCGGTGGTCAACTCGCGCCACACTTGGTCGCGGGTCTTCTCTTGGCGGGGTGGGGCCTGGGCAGGCTTAGGCGGCGGGGCAGGTGAGCCTTCCGCTTCGGGCTTCGTCTTGCCTCCGAATAGCCAAGAAAGCAGTCCCACAGCGGCCTCCCTTCTCCCGATGGTACGCCAACGGAGGGCTACTCCCCTGGAAAGACCGGGACCAGGCCCATGTCCGCGGTGAGGATCTGGGCGGTCACAGGCGTTTCGCAGCCTCCAAGGGTCGGGGGTCCGAACAGGATCACTGGGCCGTAGAGGTGTTCCGCCACCTGCCCGTCCTCGAAGACGATGGCTGTGAGTGGAAGGCCAGCGGTGCGGCCAGCCTCGTGGCAGTAGCAGATCGAAGGCGGACCTTGGGCCAGGCGCACGAGCTGGGGCGTCCCCCCCAGGAGTCCATGCATGGCTGTCGCCGCGGACCCATCAGGATCCAGGTGGAGGTTCTGGATACTCCAGGTTCCTTGTTCCAGCACAGCAGCCGCGATCTGCGACATGGTTCCTCCGTGAATCAAGCATGGCAGTCGTACCACCCTTCATTGGTGGCGCTGCTCGCGTAAAAACCCGCGTAATCCCTGCTCGCGTAATCCCGGCAGATAACCTCTGGATGAACCCTCTGGAGACCGTCTGTGACCATCGAACGCGAGTATTTCAAGGCATCCCGCTGGAGCAAGGGGAACAAGCTTTTCCCCGCCGTCCTGGAGGTTTCGTCAGCCGGCGTGACCCGCTACAAGCAGAGCCTCTTTGGCTCAGACGAAATCTCCATCGCCATCTCCAAGATCGCCAGCGTCCACATCGTGGCGGGGCCCCTATTCGCCGCAATCCTCCTGGAAAGTACCGGGGGCACTGATCCTCTCCGTAGCAACGGCCACTTCAAGGCTGATGCCTTCCGGATCAAGGCCATGATCGAGGAGGCCCAGGCGGAACTCGCGCACCCAGGGGGTGACCACGAGGTTGTGGACCACGGCGCCCACAAGACATGTCCCTACTGTGCCGAGGAGATCAAGCTGGCTGCTCTCATCTGCCGCTACTGCGGCCGGGACCAGGCGGCCTAGATGGACCACATCGCCGAACTCCCCCAGTCAGTGCTCAAGGAGCGCCGAGCGCACCTGATGAAGGTGGGGATCGGCCTTGACAATTCCATCCGTGAACTCCAGGGGATCTATTACAGGGGCGGCTTCACTGGTTTTGAAACCACCCTGCTGGATCGCCTGATCAGGGAGGCCCTGGTTCAGCTCTCCCACCTTGTCTATGAGGCTGGGGCAAATCGGGAACCGAAGGATGGAACCACCAAGCCGGAAGCGTGGCGGCTTCGAATCGAGGACGCCAGGCGCACCTTCAATCGAGAGTGCGACCAGGCCCTCGGGGCGCTGGAAGGCCAACCCTGGATTCGCAAGCCGACTGCATGAAAGGAGGCCACATGATCCAAGCACCCGGTCCCTTCCGCCTAGAGCCGAACGGGCTGCTCCTGGGGAACTACAAGACCGTGGTTGGCGTGAAGAAGGCCATCAACAACAGGCTGCGCGGCGGAGCAAAGCCTGGTGTAACTGGACACGCTTGAAGTGGACTTGGCTTCTACCCCGTTGACTGCTGGAATGGGCAGGCGGGATTAAGACTCTCGGCATTCATGTCGATGAGAAGTCTTGATCATAAAATCCATCCACTGTCCCCCTTTCCCCAGTGAGGCACCTTGATGAATCGAGTAGCAATTCTTTTTGTGGTGGCGTCAGCCGCATGGTCCGCAGATGAGTTCCGGGTCCCCCCCAAAATATCCCAGGCCGTAATGACTCAACTTTCCGCGAAAGGTCGTCACAGAGACCTATTCATCAAATACATAGAAAATCGAAGTCTCGATCTTCCGGTTAAGGGGGCCTCACTTGATTTCCTGAAATCCTTGAACTATTCCGAAAACGAAGGCAAAGCGATCCTCTTTGAGATCATCATCCGAACGCTCAAGACCAATCACGAGGTCATGCCATCGGATTGGGACAAGACCCTCGTTGATTCAATTGTTGCCTCGATGGACCATGCACAGGAAGAACTCTGGCAAAACAACTTGGCCTATCGACTGGAGTTTTGCGTCGGCGTAAGCGTTGGGAAAAGCGAGAAGCAATGGTCCAGAGTTGAATCCAAACCACGTAAGGCTGGGGACGAGACAATCTGGGCTCATTGGTTCAGGCCAGACCCGTTTGAAGTTGTTGTGAACCAGCCCTGGTTCACACTCAAGGGTGTCGCAGCCAATTCTTTTTACTGGACTCCCGGACTCTTCGAGCCCTTGCCCAAAAAGGGAAAATCATGGCTCGACAGTATGACCGACAAAATTCCTGCCAAGCTTCAGAGGTTCTACCTTGGAACGGTTTTCCCTGGTCCCTCATTGATTGTGCAGACGGGAACGAGGCTGTCTGTAAAGTTCAGGGTAAGCCACCCCACCGGGGTTCATTTCGTCTTTCTGATTCCACTCGATCAAGCTGCCAATCAGAACGAGACCCCCTATTTCGCCTGGGCCACTGGTCGCAAAGTTTCTGGGGCCACCTTCCCGATGGCCACAAATATTGAACGTCATACAACACCTGATTGGGACGGAATGTATGGCATTTCAGCCGATTTCTCCCCGGATCCTGGTGACTACCTGGCTGTGCTCGCGCATCAGGACACGCCCACGAATCCCGAGAAGGTCTTCTATGTGAGAGTCGGAGCGCATACACCGTCGATGGGTTCCGTTCCTCCAAAGGGATGGTAAGCCAGTCTCCACTTCTTAGAAGACTAATCGGATACCTGATTTGATTGGTTGAGGTATCCCTGTTTGACCAGCAATAGGCAGTGTCAGGAGGACGGCCAGGGTGAGAGAACGCATGGACAATTCCTCCTGATGGGGCGGCAGCAATGAGGCTAACAAGACACTCCTCACGCGGTTGGCTAGAGAAACGACCTGCGTTACTTCTTGGCGTGGGGCTTCTTCGGCTCCCTGAGCTTGGTTTTCTTCGGGGCGACCTTCTTCGGGGCTTGGGTCCGGCCGATCTTGCTACGGAGGGATACGAGGTTCACTCCGTACTCGTGGGACGCCTCCTTGGAGGTCAGCTTGCCGCTCTGGACGGCCGCCAGGGCCTTGTTGAGGGCTGCTGAGGCCTCGGCCTTGGTTAGAACCTTCCCAAGCTCCTTGGAGGCATTGCGGAGGGCGCGGTGGGCCTCGCTGTCTCCCTTGAAGATCCCGGACACGGAGCGAGGGTCAAGCTCGAGCTCGTTCGCCAGCTCATGGAGCGTGGTCTTCCCTTCCATGACGCGGGGCTTCAGGGCGTGGCCGAGGGCCTTGCGGAGGGCCGTGCCGGTGGCACCAGCCTCCTCGCGGGCCTTCTTGTAGGGGGTGCCCTGCAGGATGAGTTCCACGGCAGCCTTGGCCTTAGCCAGGGCCGCGCCAGGGCTCTCTTTGGGTCGGATGCTCTTGGGCGCCCTGTAATCGGGGAAGATCCGGCCCATGTGGGCCTTGGACAACCTCAGGTCGGCCATGATCGTCTCGAATGGCTGGCCCTGGTCCTTGCGGACCCTGGCCTCACGCTCGATGACCTCCAGGACGGGCAAGGGCGGCTCCGCCCAGGCCTGGGGGAGATCCTTGGCGGCGGTGACGCGGTGAACACCGCGGTCATTCGGCAGGACCCCGGACTTCTGCATCCCGTCGAGGATGTTCTTGGCGAAGTTATCCGCGTCACCGCGGAGCGAGCGGTTCATGTCCTCATCGGCCTCGCGGGCCCGCCATGCGATGAAGGTCCGGTTGGAGCCGAGGACGGTGTGGACCGCGCCTTCCCCCACCGGGGCGGCGATGCCGAGGGCGTGGATGGATGCGACGATCCGTTTCTGGAAGGAACTGGAACGGCTGTCCAGGACCGTGCGGCCCCGCCCACCACCCTCGGTGTCGTCCTTCAGGGTGATCGGGCGACCCATGGGGATGCTCATGGTCTCAACCACTAGGCAGCGCCAGGGGCCCGTGAGCCAGGTCTGGGCGATGCAGAGGGGGCGACCCTTGGCGGTGCGAACGAGGGCCGTCTGGAACCCCTCAGAGAAGTCCAGGGGCTCCACGGGAGGCCCCTCCATGTTCAGGAGGTGCCCCAGGAGGTCTTCCAGTAAGTCCTCGGTCTCAGGACTGGCCTTGAGCGCACGGACGCGGGGGATGAAGTCGAGGAGGGAGGTCATATTGTCCTACTTGCGTCCCATGATGCCCTTGCCGGCGACCTTGGTGGAGGAGACGGGCTTGGGGTTGGGTGAGTCAGAGGGTGAGGGGAGGTCAGCAGTAGCGAGAGCGAGGGCGGCCTTGGAGTTGGGGGCAGCGCCC